>JGI24694J35173_10003065_pt1 | contig 12975 bp, 6 predicted proteins | sample TergutCo191P1_FD_35173 | JGI IMG/M metagenome (IMG submission 35173) | reverse complement strand
GCGCCACTTCCGCAACCGACGTGCCGGAGCCCCGAGCTATGCGGGCACGGCGGGGGGGGCCTATTATCAGGTGGTTGGCGCGTTCCTTGCGGGTCATGCTGGAGATAATCGCCTCCTGGCGTTTTAGGTCGGCCTTGTCGATGTCGTCCTCGCTTATCTGGCCCTGCATTCCGGGGATCATTTCAAGCATCGACTGGAGGGAACCCATTTTCTTTACGGCGCGAAGTTGGGTAAGCCAGTCTTCCAGCGTAAAGTTTTCCTTCTCCATTTTTTTCTGGAGCGCGAGGGCCTCTTTTTGGTCGATTACTTCCTGGGCTTTTTCCACCAGGCTTACGACATCGCCCATGCCAAGTATGCGGCCGGCCATGCGTTCTGGATGGAAGGGTTCGAAGTCCTCAGGCTTTTCGCCGGTTCCGGTAAACTTCAGGGGTTTGCCGGTAATGGTTTTGAGCGAGAGCGCGGCCCCCCCCCGGGTATCCGAGTCGAACTTTGTAAGCACCACGCCGCTAAGACCGATTTTTTCGTCAAAGGTCTTTGCAATGTCCACCGCGGACTGGCCGGTCATGGAGTCGGCGACAAGGAGCATTTCGTCCGGCTGCACAACGTCTTTAAGGCGGGAAAGCTCCGCCATCATGGGCTCGTCTATTTGCAGGCGGCCGGTGGTGTCGACGATAATCGTATCGATAAGGTTCTGCTTTGCCCACTGGTGCGCGGCGCGGAACACCTTTACGCTGTCCGTGGCTCCTTCCTCGCGATGGACCGGCACGTCGATTTGCCTGCCGAGCACGGCGAGCTGCTCCATGGCGGCGGGGCGCACAAGGTCGCAAGCCACAAGCAGGGGTTTGCGGCCTTCTTTTTTTAGGCGCAGGGCCAGCTTCGCGGAGCTGGTGGTCTTGCCGGAACCCTGCAGACCGAGCATGAGCACGGTGGAAATAACGTCCGGGCCTTTGAGCTTAAGCTTCTGTTCCGTCGGGTTGTTGCCGCCAAGGTAGGAAACAAGCTTGTCGTGAATGATCTTTACAAACTGCTGCCCTGGGTCAACCGCCCGCAGAACCTTTTCGCCCTTCGCTTCCTCTATAGTGGAATTCACAAAACGGCGCACCACGCGCAGGTTTACGTCGGCCTCCAGCAACGCCATCTTGATCGCGTCTACGGCATCCTCGATGTTTTTTTCGCTGATGGTCGATTTGCCGGCGACAAAGCGCATGGCATCGGTTATTTTCTGCGTCAGTTTGTCAAACATGTTTTCCTCCTACTTCCTTTCCAAGGAACGCCCAAGTATACCACAAAAGTCGCCCTTGGAAAAGGCACGGGTTTCCCCTAAAGACCGACGAGCTTTGCCTCGATGCAGGCCTTTTCCAAAGAATCGGGGAAAGGCACCGGAGGGTTTTGCGGCGGGGTGCCGCGAAGTCCAGTACAGAGCGCGTTTAGCTTTCTGGCCGCAGGTTCGCATTTATTCGAATCCGCCCGATGGGAAGAAGGGCCGGCGTAATCGTGCTCCTCATCCACGGGCCCACCAGTAATGAGGTATTCCAGCCATGTTTCAATGTTCCGTTTGGGAAGTATAAAGGCAACGGAATCCGCTTTTTTCCTGGGAACGATTTTTTGCTTTTCACATTCAAGCTCCAGTCTGCGAATGCGGCCCCTAACCGTCTCTTTATCCGCGTCTAAACAGACGATGAGATTTGTCCCGTGTTTTCTGGCATGTTCAAGCTCCTGTGGAAAGCGCTCCCTAACCCACTGTTCGCCACAGCCTTGGCCTGAGGGAGCCTGTTTTTCATAAATATCACGTCTGCTGTTGATGTGGCTTTTTTTCGCCAGAAAACGACGAATAAAGCACGCGCTCTGGGCATCTTCGCAGAGAACCGTATACGACCGGCAACCCTTCACTGGACAAGCCCGCGTGCAATTGACTGTGAAAGAGACAGCGCCGGATCCCCTACACCGCCTTGCTGCTGCTTAATGCGCCCAGTTCTAGTGTGCGATTCCGGTTCGCGATCAAACCAGACAGGAATGCCCAGGCTTGAATAGTCGATGACTTCCGGATGGTGCGATATTAGCACGACCTGTTCCCAATCTTGCCCTTTTCCGCAACTATCGACAAACAGCCTAAGCCACGGCTGGATCTCCCTAATGGAAATACAGTTGTCCGGCTCGTCGATAAACAGGCAGGCGTTCTTGCCTTTGGTGCCAAGAAGAAGGGCGTATATGGCAACAAGCATTTTCTGGCCGTCCGAAATGTGCGCAAAGGAATATGTGTGTGTTTTCCCGTCAGCCGTTTGGAAGTTTGCCTTTAGTATACGGCGCTCGCCGGCAAGCATTGAATTAAGGTTTTCAAACCCGGGCATGGACTCTGGAAGTTCTCCGTTCATCTGTTGAATCGCGGACATATTTTCCAGAGTCAAATAACGGTACCAGGCGGCGAAATTTTCCATGTGAAGGGAAAGACAATTTTCCTCGTCTCGACTTTCCGACAGCATAAGAGCCGGCGTAGGGCGAACAACGATCACGTTCTGAATATGGGCCTTAAACATCGCAAGCTTTTTGTTTTCCCGGCGTTCCTGAAGCAGGCCCACTCCAGACTGGGTCCAGTCAAATTGCAGTACGGTGCCAAGCTGACCGTCGTCCTTGAAGATACGGGCCTCGCCATCCCGGCTCAAAAACAGCTCCGTATCGCCGGCCTTCAGTTTTTCCTCTTTTACCTTGGATTTTCCCCAGTCCCCGGCAAATTCAATGACAAGCCTGTAAGTGAAAAGAGCGGCCTCCGTTTCCAAATCCAGCTCAAAAGTCTGTGTATTACTGCCTCCCTTTGACCAAGAGGTAAAGTCCGACGACGGAAACGCCTCTGCAAGGCGGGTTTCCCCGCTGATAAACCCCTGCAGTCGGCGCAGCACGTCAAAAACGGAGCTTTTTCCACTGCCGTTGTTGCCCAGAAACAGGTTGGTCGGATCCAGCTTCAGCTCAAAATTAACCAGCGTCCTAAAATTGTCCACATAAAGCCGAGCAATCATGGCATTACTGTATCACAGGTAGCGAGGCGTTGGCAAGAAGCTTGGCCCAGCTTCGGCTTTCAGGCGGTGAAACCCAGCCGCTCAAAAAACTTGCACAAAAATTCAAACGGTTCGAGCTCGCGGTTCAGGATTTGGTAAATCCCCATCGAGATTGGCATGTTGAGCTGGTGCCTTTCGACAAGCAGCTTAACGTGCTTCGCCGCCACGACCCCTTCAGGCAGATACCCGATTTCGTTTATGCGCTCAAGAAGATCGTCGATATCGGCGAACGGTTCCAGAATCTTTTTTTCGATAATCTCCTTGCCAAAACGCCTGTTCCTGCCGAACACGGAACGACAGGTGACGTCGAGATCGCCTATGCCGGAAATCGAGGTGAAGGTTTCCGGATGCGTGGCCCCCATCGCCATGCCCAGGGTCTGTATCTCGTTGAGGCCGGCGGCAAGAAGCAGCGACTCGGTTCCGTCCCCGAAAAGCTTGGTAATGTTTGCGACGTTTTCGTCAAGGGAGCTTTCGCCGGGATTGTCGTTAAGGATTCTAAAAGCGTCCAACATGCCGAAGGCGATTGCCACAACGTTTTTCGCGGCGGCGGCAACCTGGACTCCGCGCACGTCCAGCGACGGAAACACAAACAGCCCCTTGCTCTTCAGAAGATCGCGAAACCGAATGGCGTTTCTCGCGTTTTCGCTGGCGGCGATAAGCCCGGTAATCTTACCCTGGGAAACCTCCTCGGCATGGCTTGGGCCGGCGATGTACACCAGCGAGTGCTGGTAGAAACCCGGCAGATAGTCTTCCAGGGTTTCCAGAATGAGCCTGGGGCCTTTTTCCGTGGGCAGAAAACCCTTGGTAATAACGGCGATGGCGGTTTTCCCTTCCTGAATGGCAGGCACCGAAAGAATCTGCCTTGTGGTTTGCAGCAGGAACAGCGAAGGAACCGCCAGTATGATATACTCCCTGTCGGACGCGGCTTCCACGATGTCTGAGGTAGCCCGCAGGTTTTCGGGCAACTTTATGCCAGGCAGATAGCGGGAGTTTTCGCGCCTAAGATTGATGTCGTCGCGGTTGTCCTTTTCGAAGCTCCAAAGGATGACATCGTTCCCTTTTTCGGCGATAATCTTGGCAACCGCCGTTCCCCAAGCGCCCGCCCCAATAACAGCTAGTCGTGGTATCATATTTCGACAATTATGTCACACGTTCGCGGATTTCTCAAGTGGGGTTCTGAAACTTTCTACAGGCCCCCCGTCACGTTTTTTCACGAGCCGTCCAATCCCCAGCGAAATCAGATACCCGCCGCCAAAGCAACGGCAAGAAAAGAGAGAACACAATTCGCCAAAACAGCCGGCGCGCTAATCAGGAAGAGTCTATGCCCTTGTCATCAGCCAGCCTACTGCTCTTGATCCGGCTCGCCTTCGTTTTGGGCGGCTTCGGCTTGGGAAATAATGAGGCGGGCCTTGAACCTTTCGGCGGAGCGGTTGAAGACTTCGATTAGGGCGGGGTCGAACTGGGCGCCGCAGCCTTCGTTTATTATCTTTACGGCGGTTTCGTGGCTGAAGGCCTCTTTGTAGGGGCGTTTTGATATGAGCGCGTCGTATACGTCGGCGATCGCCATGATGCGGCCCAGCAGGGGGATTTCCTTGCCTTTAAGCCCAAGCGGGTAGCCGGTGCCGTCCCACTTTTCGTGGTGGCCCGAGGCGAAAATCTGCGCGTACTTCAGGAAGTCGCTTTCCTTTGCCATCGACTCGATTTTCTCGATTATCTGCTCGCCGAAAACGGTGTGCTTTTTCATCTCGCTAAACTCGTTGTCGGTGAGCTTGCCGGGCTTTTTCAGGATGTTGTCGCTTATCGATATTTTGCCAACGTCGTGGAGCTGGCAGGACTGGAGCAGCAGGCTTACGTTCAGGTTCTGCACCTCTTCGCGGTAGATGCCGCTGTCCTCGATTTCCTCAAGCAGGATTTTTACCCATTGCTGCGTGCGCTCTATGTGGCCGCCGGTGGTGTCGTCGCGGAATTCCACCATTTCCGCCATGGTTTTCAGCAGCGCGTCCTGCAGGTCGACCACTTCCTGGGTTTTTTCCTTGACCATCTCTTTCAGGTTCGAGTTGAAGCCTGCCAGCTCGGTGGCCTGCTGCTTTAGGGTTTCCCGCTGGGCCTCCACCAAAAGGTGCACCTCGATGCGCTTCAGAAGAAGATCCGGCTGGAAGGGCTTGGTGATGTAGTCGATGGCCCCAAGGGACAGGCCCGTGAACTCGTCCACGCTGTCGGTTTTGGCGGTAAGAAAGATTACCGGGATGTCCCTGGTTTCCGGTTTTTCCTTCAGAATCTTGATCGCCTCGTAGCCGTTCATCTGCGGCATGTCGATGTCCAGCAGGATCAGCGCCGGGTTGTTGTTTTCCAAAAGGCTGAANAGCTTTTCNCCCGAAGGAGCCGTGGCCACGGTGTAGCTTTTCGCCAGCACGTTTTTGCCTATGCGAAGGTTCGCCGGATTGTCGTCCACCAGAATNATCAGCTTNTTTTCGTCGGTCATGGTTTTCCCCTATTGCCGCGCCGCGTCTGCGGCAAGCAGCCCTTTTATCGTTTCGACGGCGTTGTCGAACTCCGCCATCAGCACGTAGTCGGATATTCTTTCCAGTCCGGCTTTTGTATCCGCATCCACCGGCGGCTCCATAAGCTTTTCCAAAAGCCTGTCTATTTCCTCGGCCTTCTGCGAGCTCAGCGCGGCTTCGAGCTCGCGCAGCTCCGGGCTTGGCCGCGCGGCCCGGCTTTCGGCCCCCTGCGCGCGGCCAAGCTCGGTCTTGTCCAGAAACGCGCGGATGTTTTTTACATGTTCCGCAAGCCGATCGGCAAAGCCGGGCAGGTTTTCGCCGATGAATTCGGAGTCCGCCGCACGGCCCGCGGCTTCAAGCTTGGCGGCCTCCTCGGAAAGCCTTGCCGCGCCCACCGAGGCCGCCGCGCTTTTGATTGCGTGAACCCGGGTGACGAACGCGGAAAGCGCCGCCTCGTTCGGAACGGTCCTCAGCATTTCCAGCCTTTCCCCTGCGTCTTTCTGGAAGAGCGAAAGCACGGCTCGGTAGCCGTCCATGGTGCCGCCGGTCATGGCCACGCCTTCCTGCATGTTTATGCCGGGAATGTCGGGAAACGCGGACATACCCGGGCCGGAAGCCGCGTCTTCGGTTTCCTCAGCGGAGTCGTCCGAAGTCCACCTTTCGCGTTTTTCCTTCGGGATCCACCGGGCAAGTATTTCGTCCAGCTTGGAAATGTCTATGGGCTTGGCGAGGAAGTCGTCGAAGCCTTTCTCGATGAACATTTCCTTCATGCCAATAATCGCGTTTGCGGTGAGCGCGACAATCGCAACCGGCTTTTCGCCCTCTTTAAGCTCCTCGGCTTCCCGGTCCCGGATAATCGTAGTGGCTTCCACCCCGTCCATGTCGGGCATCATGTGGTCCATGAACACTATGTCGTATTCGCGTTCCTTTACCAGCTCTATGGCTTCCGGCCCGCTTAGGCAGGTGTCTATCACGGCTTTGTAAGGCGAAAGCAGGCCCTCGGCCACTTTGAGGTTTGTGGAAATGTCGTCCACCACGAGCAGCCTGGCTGTGGGGAAGGTAAAGCGCACCATGTTGCCGGACACGAAGCTGTCAAAATAGCTTTGCACGTCCGCCTTGTCGTTAAGAACGTTGGCTATCGAAAGCGACTGTATGGGCAGGGACACGAAGCGCACGTTTGGTATGTAGACGGTGTTTTCCGATTCCACCATGAGGGCTATCGGCGGTTTTTTGCCGCCGGGGAAATCCTCGTTCGGGCGGTTCATTACCATTTTTATTTTTTCGTGCAGGCCGTGGCCGGAGAAAATGTAAAACCACTCCTCGCGGAACAGGGCCCTGTCGAAGTCGTCCAGGTTCGTAACCACCGTGTAAGGAACGCGGAAGTTTTCCAGCGACCAGCAGACCGACTTTGCGTACACGAGCCGGCCTTCGTAAACCAGCACCTTCTTTTTTTCTGGCTCCTCCACTATGGCAAACGACGCCCCGGAAATGAAGCCCTGGGGGATAACCGCGGTAAACGTGGTGCCCTGCCCGTATTCGCTGCGCACGGTAATGTCGCCGCCCATGGAAACGCACAGCCTTCTTGTAATGGCAAGGCCAAGGCCGGTTCCTTCCACGCCCCGGTTTTTCTTTGTGTCGAGCTGAACGAAGTCTTCGAAAAGCTTTCCCTGATCCTCGGGCTTGATTCCGCGCCCGGTGTCGCTTATCACGATTTTCAGCCAGATGTGCCCGTCGTCCTGCCGGTCCACGGCGATGGACATGCCCACGTGTCCCCTTTCCGTGAACTTTACCGCGTTGGAAAGGAGGTTCAGGAGAATCTGGCGAATCCGCACTTCGTCACCGATAAGGCAGTTGGGAATGTTGCCGTCGATGTTCGTGTAGAAGCGAAGCGGCTTTTCCGATATCTTCATGCGGATAAGGTTTACCGTGTCGCCGACCAGCGACGAAAGCAGGTACTTGCTTGGAACTATGTCCAGCTTGCCGGCCTCGATTTTGGAAAAGTCCAGAATGTCGTTGATTATCGAAATGAGGTTTGCCCCCGCCTGCCTTATGTCGCGGATGTCGCCCCGGACGTCTTCCGAAAGCTTCTTTCTGAGAAGCAGCTCCGCCATGCCTATGATGGCGTTCATAGGGGTGCGTATTTCGTGGCTCATGTTGGCAAGGAAGTCGCTTTTGGTGCGGTTTGCGGTTTTGGCTTCCTCAAGGTTGTGGTGCGCGCAGTTTTCCGGCTTGTTAAGCTTGTTGAAAATCGCCACGCCCATGGCCCGGCAGGAGCCGTAGCCGCAGGCGGTGCAGTTGTAGATGTCTTCCGGCTTGTACTTTTTCAGGCTGCGGTAAATCTCGCTTAGCTGCGCCTCGTTGGGCTGCTTTAGGTAGTTGTTGGCGGAATAGTCGCGGTATTCCCGGTTGTAGAGGCCGGGTTTCCAGTAGGCGCTAAGAAGGGCGTGGTACTTTTCCGCGTACTCCTTTCCCTGGTTGGTTTTGTGGTATTCCTCGAGCATGTCGCTGCGCTCGCGGACCGGGTTTTCCAGCACCGCCAGCGGGGCCTTGTTGTTTCCCGTGCCGGGGCCGCCGTTGCAGCCCTTGTCGCAGTTCAGGCAGTCGATCAGCGGCGGAAGCCGAATGTCGGTGTCCAGCAGCTCGGCCACTTCGTTAAGGTACGGATAGATGGCGTGGACCCCCTCGATTTTGAGGATTCGCCGTCCGATGCCGGGCACAAAACGCTCGGCGGTTTCCAGCAGCCCGGCGGGAGAGGAAAAGCGCACCGCCCGTTCCGCCCACAGACCGGGGTATTCCACCTTGGGGAAAGAACCCACGTCGATATTTTGCCGGTCCAGCCGCCTTTTAAGGGCGATCATTGTTATGTTGTAATCCACCATGCCGGTTTCGTCGAACTCGCGCCGCTTGGCTATGCACGGGGAAACCATAGCGACTTTGTGGTCTTTGTACTGCGGGTAATACTCGCGGATCATCTTTACGGTGTGCAGCATGGGGCTGTCCACCGGGGCAAGGTAGGGTATAAGCTCCGGCCTGTAGATCTGGATGAACTTGACTATGGCCGGACAGGGCTGGCTGATCACCGTTCTGGGTTTTTTCTTGAGGTGCTCGATGTAGGAAACCACGGCGATTTCCGCGCCAAAGCTTACGTCGAACACCTCGTCGATTCCAAGCGACCTAAGATAGCCGTTGAAGTTGAGGTATTTTCCTGGGAGAAACGAAGCTATGGCCGGGGCCACGGCGGCGACGATCTTGGTTCCGCGCTTCAGATCCTCGAAAAACGGCTCGGCGTCGTCGATTATGTGCCTTGCGTTGTGGGAACATACGCCTATGCAGTTGCCGCATCCTATGCAGAGGTCGTGGTTTATGAGCAGCTTCTCCCCGGAGCCGTCCATGCAGAACTTGACGGGGCAGGACGTTATACAGGCGTAGCAGTTTATGCACTTGTCCTCGTCGATACGAACCACAGGAGTCAGCGTTACGGCAGCAGGCATGTCCCCCCCTTCCTCAATGCAGCGCAGGCATCGTTACCATNATTATGGTGTTTCTGAATGAAAGTGTCAAGCAAGCCCCCAAACACNCTGCGAAATATTTGGCTCCTACAAGCCCAGAACCTCCCTCAAAGTGACCAGCGTTTTCGCGGCCATGTCGAAATCGAACTCCTCCACCTGCTTTACCAGAATCGCGGCTTCGGGCAGTCCCTTCAGGTTTTCGATTATGCCCAGGTTTTCCGCGCTGTGTTCGGCAAGCGATTCGGCGAGCCTGTCCAGCAGCTCCTTCGTCTTGGCCTTGTTCGGGACGGGCCTTGCGAACGATTCCGGCTCCGGCGGCGGGCTGTTCAGAACCGCGTCCAGCTCCTGCCTCAAAAGCCGTATATGCCGCCTGGTTGACTCGCTGTTTTCCTTGCGCACCAGAAGCTTCTCCAGCTCGGCCGACGCTTTCGCAAGGCGCTTCTCCTTTATTATGCCGGCAAGGCCCTTCAGGGTATGCGCCACGCGGTGCGCCGTTTTGAAGTCGCCGGCTTCGAGGGCCCGCGTTATGTCCCTGATCGCGTTTCCCTGGCTTTGTATGAAGTCCCTGCGAAGCTTGGCGGCGACTTCCGGCCTGTCCAGGTAGCCTTCTATGCCGCCATCCGCGAAAGACTGCGGCCTGTCGCCGGCCGCGGCTTTTGCCGCCTCTATTACTTCGGAGGTCTGCCTGTCCCTTATGAACTTGGTGAGGATCGTGTTCAGGTGCATGGTCTGGATTGGCTTCGAAAGGAAGCCGTCGAAACCGTTTCGCATGAACTCCTCCGCCTGGCCGATAAGGGCGTTCGCGGTGATTGCCACGATTGGGTTTGAGTAACCCATGGCCCGAAGGATTCTGGTGGTTTCCGCGCCGTCCATCTTTGGCATCATGTGGTCCATGAAGATTATGTCGTAGACTTCGCCGCGCTTTACTTTGTCGATGGCGGCATATCCGCTTTCGCAGGTTTCGATGTTGAGATCGTAGAACAAAAGCAGGCCCTGCGCCACGTAGAGGTTTGCGTCCACGTCGTCCACCACGAGCACGCGGCCGTAGGGCATCGGCTCGGGAGCGAACTGGAAGCGTTTCGCTGCGGAGGCGGCCCTTACCTCAAACTGCTCCAGGCTTTGGGCCGTTTCCCTGCCGAGCACTTCCCGGCCTGCCGTCTTTTGCGGTATGCGGACCAATACGTCGGTGCCTTTGTTCGGCTCGCTTTCCACCTCGATTTTGCCGCCCATCATCTGCAAAATGTTGTACACGATTGGCATTCCAAGACCGGTGCCGCCTATCAGGCGTTTGTCGTGCTCGTGGAAGCGGCTGTATTCGTCGTAAAGGCTTTCCACCTGCTGTTTGGTCATGCCAATGCCGGTGTCGCTTATGGAGACGGCAAGTATCGTCCCGTTTTCGCTCCCGTCTTTTTCGCACCGCAGGGTCATTTCCACGGTTCCGGCCTCGGTGTACTTGAAGGCGTTTGTAAGCAGGTTGCTCAAAACCTGTTTTACGCGAAGCTCGTCGCCGACAAGGAACGCGGGCAGGTTTTCGTCCACGTAAAGGTGGAACCTGATTTTGTCGCCGCTGATGTAAAGCAGGTGAAGCTGCACGACGTCGCTGATCATGCTTGCCAGCTCGTACTTCTCGCTTACGAGGGACATTCTCCCGGCCTCTATTTTGGAGAGGTCCAGTATGTCGTTCACTATGCCCAAAAGGGTGTTTGCCGAATTGTGGATTTTGGCGAAAGCTTCTTCCACGTTTGGGTTAAGGGTGGAATCCTGAAGCTGTATCTCGGCGACTCCCAAAACGGCGGTAAGCGGGGTGCGGATTTCGTGGCTCATCTTGGCAAGGAAGACGCTCTTGGAACGGTTTGCGGTGTTGGCGGCCTCAAGCCGCCGGTTCATTTCGGTGGTAATCCGCTTTTCCTCGGCGAGCCTGTCCAGGTTGTGGTGCGCGCAGTTTTCGGGTTTGTTAAGCTTGTTGAAAATCGCTATTGCCATCATTTTGCAGCTTCCGTACCCGCAGGCGGTGCAGTCGTATATGTCCTCCGCCTTGTGCTTGCGAAGCTTGCCGTACACCTCTACAAGCTGCTTCTCGTTCGGCAGCTCGAGCTTGTTGTTGGCGGAATGGTTCCTGTAGCTGCGCCTGTACAGGCCCTCTTTCCAGTAGCGGTTTATGAGGTCGTGGTATTTTCTTGTGTGCCCCTGGCTTTTGCCGGTTTTGTGGTACTCCTCGAGCTTGTCGCTGCGTTCGCGGATCGGGTTGTCCAGCACCACCATCGGGGTTTTGCCGTTTCCGGTGCCGGGGCCGCCGTTGCAGCCTTTTTCGCAGTTGAGGCAGTCGATAAGCATGGGCAGCCTTATGTTCGTTTCCAGCAGGTTTGAAACTTCCTCGAGGTACGGGTAAACCACGTGGACTCCCTCGATTTTCAGGGTACGCCGCCCGATGCCCGGCATGAAACGCTCCGCCACTTCCAGAAGCCCCCCCGGAGACGAAAAGCGCACGGCCCGCTCGGCATGGGGCCCCACGTATTCCACCTGGGGGAAAAACCCGACGTTGAGGTTTCGCTCCTCCATTTTGGCTTTGAGGGCAAACATGGTTACGTTGTAGTCGCCGAGGCCAGTTTCGTCGAACTCCCTTCGTTTTGCGACGCAAGGGGAGATTATCGCCACTTTGTGGTCCCTGTACCGGGGGTAGTATTCGCGGATCATCTTGATGGTGTGCAGCATCGGGCTGTCCACCGGCGCGAGATACGGCAGAAGCTTGGGGCAGTAGATTTGTATGAAGTTGACTATGGCGGGGCAGGGCTGGCAGATTACCATTTTGGGGTTTTTCTTGATGTGGTCGATGTACGAAGCCACGGCAAGCTCCGCCCCGAAGCTTACGTCGAAAGCGGCCTCCACCCCCAGCGATTTAAGGTAGCCGTTGAAGTTGAGGTATTTCCCCGGAAAAAACGACGCTATGGCGGGGGCGACTATGGCGACAATCTTGGCCCCCTGCTCCAGCTCGTCGAAAAAACGCTGTGTGTCGTCGATTATCTGCCTGGCGTTGTGCGAGCATATCCCAATGCAGTTCCCGCAGCCGATGCAGGAATCCGGATTGATAGAGAGCTTCTTCCCGGATCCGTCCATGCAAAGCTTGACCGGGCACGCCGTTATGCACGCGTAACAGTTGATGCATTTGTCCTCGTTTATCCTGATTACCGGAGTAAGCGTGTTGGTCGCGGACATATCCCCTCAATATTGTCTGTAATATTACCGCCCTTTGGTGAAGATGTCAATAGATGGGGAGGGGGATGTAGGAGCATGAAAAAAGACCGCCGCCCCCGGAGGATTGGGAACGGCGGCCTGCCTTACGGCGATTCTTCTTGTGCGTTTATCAAACTATCGTCAAGGGCTGGTTACCCTTTCAACCTGCGCGTGGAGAAGCTGTACCGTTCTCCTGCCGTTTTGCCATGAAACGTATGCGCGCTCAATCATGATATACTCGCCGGTTACGAAACTATCCCAGGGGGACGTTGTGCTGCCCGCTTCCACAGGCGGCCTTAGCTCAATTCTGTGCCCCCCATCCACAATGACGAAGTGCGAACGGGCCGGGGGTTCGACTGTGCTGACGCTGGGAGCGGTGAGGAAAGTCAGCCGGTCCCTAGTGTGCCCGAACTGCACCGGCCCCAGGGAGACCGGCATGTACCAGTAGTTAAAGTACGGCGAGACCATGTCCGCAAGCTGCGCCGCATCATGCGGTCCGAATGCCGGCCGACTTTCCGGGTCGATTTCCGTTATGGTTCCCGCGGTGCCTAGCTGGATTTGGTTCCTCGGGCTTCCCGCGCCTCCGGCGGGGGTTACGCTTCCCGTAACCCTGACCCACCGGCCAACGTAGCCGCCCAGATTAGCGCCCCAAACCAGAATGCCGTCCCTCGGACCGGTTCCGTC
>JGI24694J35173_10003048_pt1 | contig 13032 bp, 9 predicted proteins | sample TergutCo191P1_FD_35173 | JGI IMG/M metagenome (IMG submission 35173) | reverse complement strand
TAGCGCCATGCGGCGCACCGCTATGCTCCCGATCAGCGCGGACAGGATAAGCACCGCAAAAACGCTGGCGATCAGCGACGCGTAGCGCCCGTCAAAGACGCTGGCATGGTTTGAAAGCACCACCACCGACCAGTCCGTCCCGATTATGGGCGCAATGCTGGCGTAGCGGTATATGCTTGTGGATAGGGCTATAGCATCGCGCGGCTCCAGGGCAGGCGGAAATATGCCGGCGATTTTATTTTGCAAATGTCTGTTGATGTTGTCGTATAGCGCGTGGCTGTCGACAGCTTCCGGCAGGGCCGGAAAGATCGGAATCCCCTGTTCGTGAACAGCTAAAAGCATGGCGCTGTCCACGCGAACGGCGCCGTTCCTGTCAATGATGTAGCCGCGCCTAGTGGCCGCGTCAAACTTTCCAAATACGGCATCAAAGACATCCTCAAAGGGCGTGCCGACAGTGACAACCCCCACGAAGCGCCCGTGGTAATACATCCTGTGATTGGACCATATATAGAGATCCCAATGCCCGTCAACCGGCCTGGTGCGCTGCACATTTAGGATAAACGGCATCTCGCCATCTCTGGTATCGAAAAACCACTGGCTCACCGCGCCGCCGTAAAGACGGCCCCATGGCGCAAATTCCTCCAATGTGAGGTCGATGTCGAAATCGTAGCCCTGCAAAGTGTCATAGACCGTGAACATGAGATAGAGATCCGGCACATGAGACGCAAAGCCCATGATTTCCTCGAAGGCTGCGGCTTTGCTTTCCAAATCGTTTTCGCTTGCGAGCCATCGGGATATCGTAGTGGATCGAGAAATTTGCTGCATCAGCACAAAGTGGGAGTTTGTGCCAACCAGAAAATTCGATGCGGCTTCGATCGAATACTGCCGCGCCAGCCTTTGGGCGAAATCGTCGGCGATGGTATTGGATATGTAGCTGCCAAGCGCTATGAAAAAACCCATGGCTCCTGCGGGAATGACAAAATACAGCACGCTGGTGCGGATGGCAAGCCTGTTTGTGCGGCGAAGGGCATGGGGCTTGCGTTCTGATGGCATAGGTGGCTCCTTTTTTCAATTGAAATGCATCTGAGCATTGTACCGCGATCGGCCGCGCGGTTGCAAGATGGCGTTTTCGGTAAAAGCAGAGTATAATGCCTTAAAAGGGGTTTATCGTGAACAGAATTGCGATTTTTGCGCTTGCGACGCTCGCGGCGTTTTCGCTCGCCGCGACCTCGTGCCAAAGGGACGACGACGCGCCAGCGCGCGCCGGCCGATCCTTCGTCGTCGAGCCGCGCGCCGCGAACGGGGGCGGCAAAGGGCCGGCCTTCGACGCGGCAATGGTCAATTCGCCCGCGCCCGAAACCCAAACGCCGGCGGCGAAAGACGCGGGCAGGTTTGCCGGCGCGTTCGAGTTTTATCGGTACGAAATCCTTCATATAAATAACATGGAAAGCCCGCTGGACGCGCGGGAAATGGCGGGCGCCAGGATCGTCGTGGAAATGGGCGGGGACGGCCGGCTGCGCATCGCCCAGATCGGTGGCATGGCCAGGAATTCGCATGTGATTCGGGAGGTGACGCGAGACGATTTCAGCTTTCTTGTCGGCAACGGTTCGATGCTGATATGGTCTTCCGTCGCCGACGGCCATGGCAGCAGCGCCTCCTGGTACCTGCGCTACGATGACGAGGACACTATAGTTTACGAGGTGCATTCGTTCCTGAGGATCTTTCGCATTAACGAAGATTTCGATGAGGAGCGCGACGAACCATTGGACAGGTGGGAGTGGCTTGGGGAGCAGGAAATAAGGTTCAGGCTCATTTACAAAAGAATTCGCTCCGTCGCCGTTCCCACGACTGTCGCCGTGCGCGTGAACGGCCGCGAGTTTTCCGCGCCGGCTTGGGAGGTGGATGGGCGGCGCTTTTTCGGCATCAATGACATCGCCTATATGCTGGTCGGAACGCGGGCGCGGTTCAGCGTAAGGCCGGTCAGATCATACGAGAGGTTTGATTTTTTGCAAAGGGGAGCGCCGTCCCCGGCGGGCTGGGAAACGGGCGGCGCGGATCGGGCGGTCACGCTGGCGACGGTCGCGAGGGAAACGGGCATCGTTTTTGGCGGGATAAACATGATCCATGTGGCGCGCAGGCACTTCATTGTCGAACTCGGCTTCGACGTTGCCAGCATAGACGGCGGCAGCTACTTCCCCCTGTTTGATCTTGGCGCGGCGCTGGGGTTCGGCGCATCGCGGGATTCCGGCTCTGGCGCGATTTTGATAGACACGATGGAAAGAACGATAAGCGATCGCGGGCGCGCGGCGGCGCAGGAATTTCTGAGCGGATTTCCGTGGCAGGCTCCGACTCGCGATGAAGTCGCCATAGAGTATCGTATATTTGATTTCAACAACGACGGCATTCCGGAAATCGCCATTCGCTGGGGTTTGTCGGAAGCGGCCTGGATTCCAAGAACGACTCTTCATGCATACGTCAGCGGCGAGTACATCGAGGTCGGTAGCTTTGGGGATCTGGACTTCTATGCGTGCGACCAAGGGCGAATCTACATCGTGGATGACTTTATATGGTGGCATACCCCAGGCGACACGACGTTATATGAGGTCGCGTTCGACGGCTCCGGAACGATGCGGCTGGACAGGATCGCCGGAATGCATTTCGTCGATGACGGCAATTGGGACTGGCAAGGCGGGCGCAGGGAAGGCATGGTCAAGGTGCGCATCGAAGCGGAAGGCGCGACCCGCGTCATCCCAATCGAGGAATACGCGGCGATGCTTCGCGACGGGAACTTCGAAACCCTGCGCGGCGACTTTCCCGGCTTCGCCTCGTTTATGGAACGCCAGGGCTCGATTTTTCGCCTAGCCCCTTTGGGGTCCGTCCGAAGGTAGCCTGGATTAGCCCGATGGCGGGAAACAGAAGTTTGTCGTGAACAGAATTGCAATTTTTATGTGGCCATGCGGCATTGAAAAGGAATTCGCGGAATGCGTTTTTCTGGCCGATGGCAGCCACGGAAAATTCCGCGCGGCGCTGCCCTGGCTTGCCGCTATTTCCCCGGCGCTTTTTGCTGGCAGCGGCGCTTTTTCTGGCGGCGCTCGCCGTCAGCCGCTTTGCGCCTGGCAGCGCTTTGCCTTTTCGTCAGAACAGAAATCGCTGCCTGTATGCCCTGCCGATCCTGCCCAGCGCCTGCGCGAGCGGCTCTCCGGGAAGGGCCTGGCGCTTGAGGTCTGTCGTGAACTGGTTCATCGAAAAATGGCGGTACAGAAAAATCGTGTCGCTGAGATCGCCGCCATTGGCGCTGCTGGCGCTTCCTGCCGCGCCGCTCTTGGCATTGCTGGCATTGTTAGCGGCGCCGCTGCTGGCGCCGCCACTGGCGCTGCCGCCGTATGCGCGCTTTAGCTCGTTTGTGTAGGCCTCGAAGACGCCGCCTTTTTTCATTTCGGAGTAGCCTGTTATCCAGACGGGCAGCGCAGCGCCGTTTTCGCCGGCGCCGGCTTGCTGGAATTCCCCGAGCAGGCGCGCCATGATCCGCTGGGACTCGGCAAGCGCTGCTGCAAAGGCGCTGCCGCCCAGTTTGCAAAGCTCGCGCAGCTCCACTGTGCGCGGCGTGTGGATCGGCGTTTTGTTAAGGATGATGACATTTGCGCGAAAGTCGATGCCCAGCGCCGGGTTCTCGCGAAAAAATTTTTCGGCGATTTTTCCGGACGGGCCGACCAGGTAGCGCCGGTTCTCCGCGGCCTGCTCGCGGCGGCCGGGGTTGTCGCCCACCAGGATTAGGCGTATCTCGCTGTCGCGGGTGACATCGTCAAGAGCGCCGTTGTACACGACCGGCGTGTCGACCCGGTAAGAGGGGCTGCGGCTGTCAACAAATTTTTGCAAAAGCTCCTGCAATTCCGGCAGGCTTTTTTGCAGCCGCGCAATTTCGCTGCGGCAGCGCTCCCTTGCCTTGGCAAACCTGTCCCATGCGGCTGCGTTCATATGCCAGCGATTATAGCATGAAACCGCGCGGCTTTGTCGAGGCCGCGTCTGACGGCGGCAGCGGCGGCGCTTGGCAGCGGATTGGCAGCGGGCGCTGGCAGCGGCACTGGCCCCGATTGTATCGCCGGGCAAAAACCGGTATAGTGTGCCCAGACTATGCGGCCGCGGCCGCGCGAAACAGGGGTTGCAATGAAATACAGCGGCGCTTTTATTCCCACGCTGCGGGAAGTTCCCGCGGACGCGGTTATCGCCAGCCACAGGCTGATGTTCCGGGCGGGCATGATCCGCAGGCTTGCCAACGGGCTTTTCGCCTACCTGCCGCTTGGGCTGCGCGCTTTTCGCAAGGTCGAGAGAATCGTGCGCGAGGAAATGGACGCGATTGGCGCTTTGGAGATAAAGCCGACGGTGGTGCTGCCGGGCGAGATTTGGAAGGAATCCGGGCGCTGGGACTCGATGGGCGACGGGATGCTGCGCGCGAAAAACCGGCTTGACAATGATTTTGTAGTTTCGCCGACCGCGGAGGAGGCCTTCACCGCCATCGTGCGCGACGAGCTTGCCAGCTACCGCCAGTTGCCGCTTGCGCTTTACCAGATTAACACAAAGTTTCGCGACGAGATTCGGCCGCGCTACGGCGTGATGCGCGGGCGCGAGTTCATGATGAAGGACGCGTACTCTTGGCACTGCGACGATCAAAGCCTGGACGAAACGTATCAGGCGATGGGCCGCGCGTACCGGCGCATTTTCAGGCGCTGCGGGCTTTCGGTGATTCCGGTGAAGGCCGACTCCGGCGCCATGGGCGGATCGGGCTCCGAGGAATTCATGGTGGAAAGCGAGATCGGCGACAACACTTTGATTTTGTGCAGGGGCTGCGACTACGCGGCCAATGTGGAAAAGGCGAGCTGCGCTCCCGGCCCTGCGGGCGGGCTGGATTCTTCGGCGCCCGAGGCTCCGCCCCGCGAGAAAGTCGAAACGCCAAACGTGAAAACCATCGAGGAGCTTTGCGCGTTTCTGAAAAACGCCGACGGCAGCGCCATGAGGCCGGCGCAGTTCATAAAAACGCTGATATACCGCGCCGTCAACGTCGAGCTTGATCTTTCGGCGGCGCCCGGCTGCAAAAGCCTCGAGCGAAAAAAAGCCGCGCAGGACGCGCCGCCTTCGAAAGCCGGCGCTGCGGGAGCCGCCGCAGGCGCATACCCCGAGGCCTTTTTCGCGGCGGCCATCCGCGGCGACCTCGAGCTGAACGAGGCGAAGCTGGCGGCGCTGGTGAAGGCCTCTGAAGTGGCGCTTGCCTCCGACGCGGACGTGGCGCGGCTGACCGGCGCCCCCGTTGGGTTTGCAGGGCCCGTTGGCCTTGAGGCGCTGCCTGTCGTCGCCGACCTTTCGGTTGCCGGCATGAGCGACGCCGTGACAGGCGCGCTGGAAAAGGATTTGCACTACAGGCACGTCGCCTACGGCCGCGACTTTTCGCCGTGGATGTCCGGCGACCTGCGCACCGCAAAGGCCGGCGACGCCTGCGCCGCATGCGGCGGGGAGCTGTACGAAAAAAAGGGCAACGAGCTTGGCCACATTTTCAAGCTGGGCTGCAAGTACACCGGCAGCATGGGCGCGAGCTACCTCGACGAAAACGGCAAAAGCCAAACCCCGACGATGGGCAGCTACGGCATCGGCATTGACCGCGCGCTTGCCTCGGTCATCGAGGAGCACCACGACGAGGCCGGCATAGTCTGGCCGGCTTCCGTCGCGCCGTTCCACGTTGTCATTGTCCCTATCAAATACGACGGCGCCGCGAAGGCCGTCGCCGACCGCCTCTGCGCGGAGCTTGAAAGCGCCGGCCTGGAAGTCCTGCTGGACGATCGCGCCGAGCGCCCCGGGGTCAAGTTCAACGACGCAGATCTCATCGGCATACCCTGGCGCGTGCTGATCGGCGACAAGGGGCTAGCGCAGTCCCCCCCCGCGGTGGAGATCAAGCGCCGCAGCGAAAAGGAAAACCGCATGGCGCCGCTCGGCGCTGCCGCGGGGGAGCTGGCGGAAAAAGTGCGGGAAGAGCTGGCGCTGCTGAGCGGGTAAGCGGGCTCAGGGCGCTTTCTCCCAGCCGAGCGAGCGCGCGACCGCCTCTTTCCAGCCGGCAACCAGCTTTGCCCTTTGGGCCTCCTGCATCGAAGGCTTGAACGCCCTGTCTTGCGCCATGTTTTTCGCGATTTCCTGCCTGTCGGCGTAAAAGCCCACGGCGAGGCCCGCCAGGCAAGCCGCGCCCAGCGCAGTGCTTTCGACGACCTTTGGGCGGATGACTTCGGTGTTGAGAATGTCGGCCTGAAACTGCATGAGAAAATTGTTGACGGAAGCGCCGCCGTCGACGCGAATGCTTTTTATCGGCATGCCGGCATCGGTTTCCATGGCCTTGATGACGTCGCGGCTTTGATAGGCGATGGACTCCAGCGTGGCGCGGACGAAGTGCTCCCTGCCGGCGCTGCGCGTAATGCCGACGATGGCGCCTCGCGCGTACTGATCCCAGTGAGGGGCGCCGAGCCCGACGAAAGCGGGAACCACGTACATGCCGCCTGAGTCCGGCGCTTTCAGCGCATAGCTCTCGGCTTCCGCGGCGCTGTCGATCATCCGCAGGCCGTCGCGCAGCCACTGCACCGCGGCGCCGGCGATGAAGACGCTGCCTTCCAGCGCATACTCAATTTTACTGCCAATGCCCCAGGCGATCGTTGTCAGCAGCCGGCTTTTCGACTCGGCGGCTTTTTCGCCGGTGTTCATGAGAATAAAGCAGCCGGTCCCGTAAGTGTTTTTCACCGCGCCGGGCTCGAAGCAGCACTGCCCAAACAGCGCCGCCTGCTGATCCCCCGCAATTCCGGCGATGGGAATTTCCCCGCCCAGTATGCCTGGCGCGGTGCTGCCGTACACGCAGCTCGAGGGCATGACCTCCGGCAGCATCTGCATGGGAATGTTCAGCTCCGCCAAAATGTCCCTGTCCCACTCCAGCGAGTGAATGTTGAACAGCATGGTGCGCGAGGCGTTGCTGTAATCCGTGACAAAAATTTTGCCCTTCGTGAGGTTCCAGGCCAGCCAAGTGTCAACCGTGCCAAAGAGCAGCTCCCCCTTTTCGGCCCTTGCCCTGGCGCCGGGAATGTTTTCCAGTATCCAGCGCGCCTTGGTGCCGGAAAAATAGGCGTCGGCGATGAGGCCGGTTTTTTCCAAAATGATTTTGTCAAAGCCGCTGGCCTTGAGGCTGTCGCAGTAATCCGCGGTGCGCCGGCACTGCCAGACTATGGCGTTGCAGACGGGCCTGCCGGTGGCCTTCTCCCACACGATCGCCGTTTCGCGCTGGTTGGTGATGCCGATGGCCGCGACGTCCCCGGCTGTTATGCCGGCGCGCGCCTTTGCCTCCGCCAGCACGCCTATCTGCGAGGAGTAAATCTCCATGGGGTCGTGCTCCACCCAGCCGGGCTTGGGGAAAATTTGCGCAAACTCCTTTTGCGCCATTTGGACGAGCCTGCCCTGCCTGTCGAAGACGGCGGCGCGCGAGCTCGTCGTCCCTTGGTCAATCGCTATTAGGTATTTTGGCATGTCCGGGCCCCCAGGAAATCGCGTTTGCAGAATTGTCCCACGGCTTTTGCCGCCTGTCAAGGAAATTGGCGCTGCCTTGCGCTTCAAGCCGCGCCGCGCTTTGCGGGGCGGGCGGCGCTTGCAGCCGGGCCGAAAAACATGGACAATGCAAGGGGCATGAACACTTCGCAAAAACTTTCCGCCGCCATTGTTGGCCTGGGGCGCATCGCAAGCCTGCTGGAGGACGACGCGCTGCGCGAGAAGCCCTGCACCCACGCCGGCGCCATCGCCGCGAACCCCGACTGCGAGCTTGTCGCCGGCTGCGACGCTGACGAGGAGCGCCGGCGGCTTTTCGAGCAGCGCTGGCAGGCGCCGGTTTACGTCGACGCCGCCGAAATGCTTGAGGCGCATAAGCCGAGCATTCTCGCCATTGCCACCCACCCGGACAGCCATTACAGGTACTGCCGCCTTGCCGCAGACTTTCGCGTCCCAGCCGTGATCTGCGAAAAGCCGCTTGCCGACAGCATCGGCCAGGCGCGCCAGATAGCGCGGCTTGCCGGCCGGCGCGATTCCTCCGGCCCCAGAACCGCCATCATCGCCAACCACGAGCGGCGCTACTCGGCGGACTACATCCGCGCCAGGGAAGCGCTGGCCGGCGAAAGCCTGGGCAGGCTGCTAAGCGCCCGCGCCGTTCTTTACATGGGCGTTGCGAAGCGGCTTTTGGATGTTCTGTGGCACGACGGCACGCACCTTGCCGATGCGCTAATGTTTTTGACAGATTCGGTTTTGGCGCACAGGCGCAGCCGCGGCGCAGGGCTGGCATCCAGGGCTGGCACCGCGTGGCTTGAGGGCGAGCTGCTGCGCCCGGGCGCGGCAGCCGTTCCTGCTGTGATGGAAATAGGCGCCGGCCGCGATCACCTGGTTTTTGAGATGGAATTTTCGTGCGAGAAAGGCCGGCTCAGAATCGGCAACGGCGTCTTCGAAATCTGGGAAAGCGCCCCCAGCCCCTACGCCGAAAAATTCCGCTCCCTCCGGCGCTCGGCCGAATCCTTTTCCGGCCCCACCGGCTACTTTGCCAATATGGTCAAAGACGCCGTCGCCTGCGCGAAAGACCCGGAGCGCAGGCCCGTGTCCAGCGCCGCCGACGGCCTGCGGGTAATCGAGTACCTGAATTCCGTGAAGCCCTGGCGGCGCCCGGCTTGATGACATCGGCGAAAAACGGCATAATGCCAAAGGCAGCCGGCGGAAGCGCTGGCTGCCTCGCTGCGGGAAGTTGGATAGCGGCTATTCCGTCTGCTTTGGGAGCAGAAGGTCGGGGGTTCGATTCCCCCCTTCCCGAAAAAGCGCCGGCGGCGCCGGCTCAAAGGCCCGCGGGCAGCTTCGGCTGGCCGGCGCTGCCTAGTCGTTCATCTCCGCTTCGCCGGGGGGGAAAAGGTACAGGTCGGGCAGCTTGAAGGTCTTGCCCGGGGACTGCGGCGCCGCCGGGCGGCCGCTTTCCGCGCGAACCTGGAAGGGATAGACCACGTGCTCGTAGCGCTGGTCGGATATTTTCAGGGAGTAGTGGAAAAGGCGGTTTTCGTCCTCGGTTTCGGCGGGGAGCGGCGCCGGCCAGAAAGTGTAGGTGCCGGGGGTTTTCGAGGCCAGGAAAAAGGGGTTTTGCCAGTTCTGGTTTCGCATGGGAACCGGGGCGCCGCCGCTCCAAAGCTCCACCTGTATGTCGGCGAGCGGCGCGAAGGTTTTTCCGTCGAAAAGCCGGCCGATGATGGTCGGGATGTCGAAGATCGGGCCCTTTCGCACTTTCTTTTCGGGAGCGCTGCCGTCGTGGGAGCTGGTTGGGCGCTGCTTGTGATTGACGATCCTTAGCCCCTTGTACGCAATAGTGGCAACGTCGGCCTCTATCTGCTGCTTCCAGGTCCAGTCGCGCTCGATGTGGCCGATGCCCCTGCTGGAGATGATGTAGCGCGGCTCGATGCGGTTGAGGGTGTAGCAGATGGTGTCCATTTTGCACTGCTCGCAAAGGCACAGCTCGTCGGGGTTGCCCTTTGCCGTGATTGAGTCGAACATTTTTTGTACCACGCCGAAAACGATGTCTTCCGCAACATTGTGCAGTTCCATAAAGCAGCCCCCTATTCGCCTGGTAAGGTCATCAGGTCACGCGCGAAGCCAATTCCCCGCCCCATTAAGTATAACACATAATTGCTCAGATGTCACTGCATTTCTGCGAAAATCCGCGCCGGCGAATATCCTGACGGTGTAAAGCGTTCTGACGAAGGAGCCGAGGGTTTCGGCCTTGAAGGCGCTGGTGCTTTCGGAGAAGGGGCGCCCCTCGTCGCGCACGAAAAGCCCGGCCTCGAACGATACCGGCTCCGGCAGGTCGATGATGAGGCCGCCTGAGCCGATCTCCAGGCCTTTTGCGCGGGCCTCGTCGGCGAGGCGCTTTTCGAAGAGGGAGCGCTTCTTGATGTCCCTGAGGCAGGCATGGCCGGCCTCGCTGTAGGGGATTTCCGCGGCGGCCGCGTGCAGCCTGCCGCTCCACGCCGCCTGCGCCAGGGCGCTGCCGGTTTTTTCCCTGAGCAGCGCGAACAGGCTCTGGTCGTCAAGGCCGTAAAGCTCCTCGCCGGCGACGCTGCCTGACTCAAGCGCCTCGAGCAGCGCTTTTTTGATCATGGCCGTGCAGGCGCGAACCTGCCGGTGCCAGTAGACCGTCCGGTACATCAGGTACTTCGCGAAAAGAATCGCCTCGACGTTCGGGATGAGGCGCGAGTCTATGTCGGCGCCCCTCTCGCGGCTGGGCGCAAGCCCGGAAAGCACGAAGTCGACGTCCTGTATCCCGTAGGGAACCCCGCAGAAGCGCGCGTCGCGGTTCAGGTAGTCGAGCTTGTCCGGGTCAAGGCAGCCGGAAAGGAGCTTGCGGTAAAAAAGCAATTCGCCGTCTCCGGCGCCGCCGTCTCCACCGCCGGCGCGGCTCTCGTCAACAATCGCGGCGGCCAGCTCCGGGCTGGCGCCGCACTTGGCGATCAGGCTTTTCATTGGCTCGCTCATGATTATCTCGCCGGTGAGCGACTCGTGCGAGCGCAGGGGCAGCTCCTTGAGCGAATGCGTGTAGGGAAAATGCCCCAGGTCGTGAAGGAGGCAGGCGCAAAGAAACGACATGGCGCCCTCGCGGCTGATCCAGTCGGCGCCGCGCCCCGCCAGGCTCTGCAAAAGCCGCCGCCCCAAATGGCACACGCCGATCGAGTGGCTTGCGCGGGTGTGGGTGGCGCCTGGGTAAAGCCTGTGAACGGGGCCTAGCTGCAAAATGCGGTGCAGGCGCATGAACGGCGCGGACTCGGCCAGCGCCGACAGCTCCGGGGTGAGGTAAACATGCCCCCAAAGCGCGTCCCTCACGGGGCAGGAAAACCCCTCGGTCAAAAAAGCCTGCATCGAAGCGCCCATACCCCGGGATTATAGAATAAAGCCGCGCAATGTTCTATACTGGTAGCAAGATGCGAGCGCAAATCAAAGCCCTGCCGCTCCTGCTGGCGGCAGCCGCAGTTTTTTCCCCCGGCGCCGCCGCGGACGACGCGGGCTTTGGCACAGTCCCAATGGAGCTTCTGCGCCCGCGCCGCGACGAGCCCCTGCGCTACCCCGTGGACACGGTGATAGGCCCCCTGGGCCCCGGCCGCGCTTCCAGGGCTTCCTACGAATTCGCCGGGCGGGTCGCCGCGGCGCTGCTTGCCGGCAACCCCGCCGCCCCGATTCTCTCGTCCGTGGATCGGGTGTTCGTCGAGGACTTCATGGCGGCGCTGGACGCCGTTCACCCGCGCTCCTTCCGGCTCGGCAGCGGCGAGGAAACCCCCGACGGCTTCGTTTCCTTTCTGGTGCGCTTTGTCGGCCGGGATCACGGAATAACCGGCGAGCTCTTCATCCGCCAGGACGAGCGCCGCCTTCCCTCGCCGCCTGCCGCCGCAGCGCCTCCCGATAGCGGCGCCGACGGGGAGGGGGCTGCGGGGGATGCCGTTGCTGGGGGGATTGGCGCTGCTGGGGATGCTGGCGCTGCGGGGATTGGCGCTGCTGAGGATGGCGGCGGCGCTGGTGGCGCTGGCGCTGCGGGGATTGGCGCTGCTGGGGATGGCGGCGGCGCTGGTGTAGCGGGGATTGGCGCTGCTGGGGATGGCGGCGGCGCTGGTGTAGCGGGGATTGGCGCTGCTGGGGATGGCGGCGCTGGTGTAGCGGGGATAGGCGCTGTTGGGGATGCCGGCGGCGCTGGTGTTGGCGCGGCAGCGGGCGGCGCGGGCGATAGCGAGGCGGCGCTGCATGGCGGGGAAGGCGCGGGCGAGGAAGCTGCCGCGGGTCTGGAGGGCGCTACCGAGGAAGCGCTTGCGCATGCTCCGCTGCCGCCGCCGCCCGTCGAGCTGGTCTGGGTTTTCGACGACCTGGTTCTGGAGGCGCCGCGCAGCCGCGAAGAGGAAAACCAGCAAAGCCGCCAGCAGTTTGGCCTTTCCATTTACCACCGGCTGTTTTAGCGGGCAAGGTCGCGGCGCATCAAGCTTCATAGCCGAAAGCCGCTCAGGCTGCTTGGCAGCCAATGCGCGCGGCGCAAAAAGCAGCGGCGCCGGTCTTGCGGCGCTCGCTTCCAGGCATGTGCCCCTGTTGCGCTCGCCTTCAGGCGCTGCCTTCGGGCGCTCGCCTCCCGCGGCGCTGCCCCTGCGGCGCTACTCCTCGAAAACAGGCCCCAGCGCAATTGAAAGCCCGGGAAGAACGGCCACGGGAGCGCTGTCCTTTTCTCCGTAAGCGCGCGTAACCGTCTCCTCGCCGTCAAAGAGGTAGACGTTGAGGGTTTTGTGCTCGCCGTCCACCACCCAGTACTCGCGCACTCCGGCGTCGCGGTACAGGTTCAGCTTTCGCTGCATTTCAATCGCCGAGTTTGACGGGGACAGAATCTCCGCGACCAGGTCAGGCGCGCCGCGGCAGCCCTCCTTCCCGCGCTTTTCCCCGGCGCAAACCACCGAAATATCCGGCTGGACAACAGTGTCGTCGCTTTCGTCCTCCTCGTAAAAAAGCCGCACGTCATAGGGCGCCGGATACACCTTGCATTCCCGGCCGGTCAGGAAAACGGCGATTTGCTTCGATAGCTCCATAAGAATTGACTGATGATAAGCGTTCGGCGCGGACATCGCGAACGCCTCGCCGTAGATGATCTCATACCGCTCGCCGGGCTTTAGCTCCCAGTCCTTGTAGTCCGCGTAAGTCCAGCGAGCAGCCTCGCTTTCGGGCTTTAACAATGCGCTTGCCATGGGTACAGTATAAGCCGCCGGCGCTCCCGGGTCAATTCAGCGGAGCCGCCAAAATCCCGCCCGCCCGAAAACCGTGAAAAAAGTCACGAGAAAATCGTGTATGAAATACGGATGTTTTCGAAAAAAATTCTGGGTATGCTTTATGCGTAACCGGGCTGCGCCGCGCCCCTCGCCGAGGGGAAAGCGGCGCAATGGATTTTTGACGGATAAAACGAGGTTTGCCTTGGCGCTT
>JGI24694J35173_10003038_pt1 | contig 13083 bp, 11 predicted proteins | sample TergutCo191P1_FD_35173 | JGI IMG/M metagenome (IMG submission 35173) | reverse complement strand
GCCAGCGTGATAAACCAACTTCACTACACCCCCAAAGGTCTCTTCAACATACCCTTTTTTCAAAAACGTGTCAATACGTCCCGCAAAACTTTTTTTTCGCTATGCCACATAAGCCTCGAGTTTCGCCTTCCTACTTGGATGCTGCAGACGCGCCAGAGCTTTCTCTTCGATCTGCCGAATGCGCTCCTTGGTAAGGTCATAGCGTTCGCCGAGTTCCTTAAGGGACATAGGCTCCTGTTTTCCCAGTCCGTATCGAAATCGTATAATATCCGCCTCCCTTATGTCAAGCGTATCCAGAACTTCTTCCAGATCGTGCTCAAGGGATTTGTTCATAACCTCGTGATCCGGGCCTTTGTGCAGGTTGTCCTCGACGAAATTGCTCAAAGGCGACGATCCCCTGCCAGTGGACACCATTTTTTCCAATGAAACCACTTCCCTCGATATCGCGATTATGTCATCGATGTGGTGTTCGTTCATGTTGAGCAATTGGGCCACCTCCCTTATTTCCGCCTCGCCGCTCCCCTGACTGGCAAGCAGTTTCTGCGCTTTTCCTATTTGAATGAGGTCGTTTGCGCGGTTCACGGGCAACCTGATCAGCCTGGACTTCTCGCAAAGGGCTTTCAGTACCGACTGGCGTATCCACCACACCGCGTAGGAAATAAAATGATAGCCCCTATCGGCGTCGTACTTTTCCACGGCGTTTATCAGGCCGATATTTCCCTCGTTGATAAGGTCCGCCAGCGGCATTCCCTGCCCCTGATATTTTTTCGCCACGCTGACGACAAAACGCAGATGTCCGTTCACCAGCTTGTTGCGCGCAGAAATGTCGCCTTGGGCGGCAGCTCTGGCAAGTTTATCCTCCTCTTCCCTTGTTAGCAGCGAAATACGGCTGATTTCCTTGAGGTACATTCTAAGAACATTTTCGTCAGCCCCGGCTCGTCCCGTCTTCCTGACTCCTCTGTCATTCGTAGTGGTCATATTTTTCCTCCTCTGCTTGTCAGCTTATCGTAGCAAAAACCATGCCAAGTAAAGGAACTCCACGCAAAACGGTAACGAATGCTAAAAACTCAACGAATATGAAAGAAACCGCTCCGTATGGGAGCCCCCAAAGGTCCGGCCTGGTAGTTCCAGGATCTCCGCCGTTGCATTCGCGCCAAAACCGCGGATGCTTTCGCTACAGGTGTATCAAAATGACACACTCGAAAAAAAAGGCTGAAAAATGGGTCATTTTGATACAAACGTTGCGGTTTATACCGTTTTCTCGCGCCAGATCGGCCTTCCGCCGCTTCTGCCTTCAAAGACGACATGCCCGGTATAGCCCGCATCGCGCAAGAACTGCCGAGCTTCCCGGTAATGTCCGGCAATATCGCCTGCGCGGTGGGCGTCGGCGCTGATCATGACTGGCACGTCATGCTTTCGCAGGACGCGCAGTATCGCGGGCGAGGGGAAGGGTTCGTTTAGATATCCGCGGTTCATNCCCCCGGTGTTGACTTCCACCACCAGCCCGGCGGAAGCGATTGCGCGGATCGCTTCCTCGACCCTTTGCATGTACGAATCGCTTTCCTCGCTGAACCAGCTGGCCTCGCCGTTGTTCTTCTTTACCAAGTCCAGGTGGCCCACGATGTCGAAGCCGCCAAGGTTCACCATCTCCAGAACCGCGTCCCAGTAGGCGTTCATCAGGGCCTCGCCGATGCCGCCAAGACTTGCGCGCGCGTTTTTTTCCATTCCCACGAGCGGCTCGTCAACGGTAAAGAGGCCGGCCCAAGGTTTGCCGTGCGCCGGCACGATATAATGCACCGAACCAATAGTATAGTCCAAACCAAGCCCCGCGATGTCGCCGTCCCGCGCGGAACTCAAACCTTTGATGTAGTCAACCTCAAGCCCAAGGTAAACGGCGATTTTCCCTTCCCAGCGGCGGCGGGCGGCGCGCACCTCTTCGACATACTCCCCCAGCCGCTCGTCCTTCATATGCCAGAACGTGTCCATCCCGGCCTTTCCCAGCGGGGCGTGGGCGCTGAAACCAATGGCGGCAAGCCCTTTTTCAAAGGCACTGCGGCACATGTCTTCAACATCGTCCTCGCCATCGCAGAAAGAGGTGTGCGTGTGTAGGGACGTATACTCGCTCAATTTTCAGAATTTTCCGAATTATCGGACGCAAGTTCGTCGGATTTTCTTACAAGAACCTTGTCGAGCTGGCGCATTCGGTATGCCGAATAAAGTTCCTTGCCGTACTCAGTGGTTTCCCAGACTTCGTTGTCGGCGTGTTTTTCCTCGCCGTGGGTGCATTTCACAAGTTTCAACACGGAAAAGTCCGCCATGATCTTCTTGATCGAGTTGGACGGGGTCGGATAATCCTTGCGAACCGTCTTGTCCAGATCGGGATTAAGCACCGTGCCGAGGAACCGGGAAATTTCGGAGGTGCTCTTGCCAAGGACAAGCTCGGGGACGAGTATCTTGAAGATGCGTATGTACCGGAACTGCCTTGCATTTTCCCAGTTGTCGCCGTGGGTATAGTAAAAACTCAACGTCACCTTGTTCAGGGCCAGCACTTTCAGCGCATGATCCTCCTCGTCCTTTATCTTGGCGAAAGAGGCGCGGTCGTCATGCAGGATCTGCCTGCGAAGATCGTCGTTCTCGCTGCTGAGGCGGGAAATCTCGTTGGCCACGGTCGAATCGATGATCTTGTCCGCCCGCACCCAACCAGGTCTTTTGCACAGGCTGAATTCCTGCACCAGAAGGGTCTGGGCCTTGTGGCAAAGATCGGGGGTGTTGATCCACGTCTCGTAGGGGCCGGCCCTAAGCCTGGACTTGAATTCATCGAGTTTGCGGATAACAGACGCGTCTTTTTCCTTCTTCGCCGGTTTCCAGCGGGCTTTTTCATCGATGACAAGGGCCAGAATCGGAATACCCTTCCTTGCCGCAATCGTGCACTCGTTGAACAGCGGCGAGACATTCCCGCCCGAATCATTGTACTTGTGGGCGACCAGCGCAACAAAGTAATCACATTCCTCGATGGTCTTTTGCAGCAGCTTCGATGCGTTTCTGGTTTCACCGTCAAGGTAATCCGCCATAACCGGGGTATGCCCGAGTTCCATTACGATTCTGGGAAGTTCCTTCCTCTCGCCTTTGAGATCATCCAGCGTGGAGCCAATGAAAACATGGTACTTCATATGAATATTATATAAAAAATCGCGCCCAAAATCAATATCACAGTTACTTTGTACCTACATGGACGGCGCGGCAAATCTCGCATATTATAGAAGGATGATAGGCTTCCTTCTGAAAAAAACGTTTTACGACCTGTGGGACAACTTGCTCCGGGTGATCCTGGTCAACCTTGGCTTCCTGATCTCGCTGACTATCCCGATCTTTCTTCCAGGACTCATTCTGAACGTCGTTCCCATCGTGCCAGTTTCATTACTCGTCTTGGTCGCAGGGGTTCTTTGGTGTAGCATCTACCTTTCCGCCGCCGCGCTTTCGTTCAAAGCGGTATCTGATTACGGGTCTTTCGGTTTCGCCGATTTCTGGGCAAACCTGAAAGCCGGCTGGAAAGCCGGCGTGGCCGCGGGCATCCTGGTTCTTTTGCTTTTCCTGATGATTTGGGCGATCATCCCGTTTTACCTAGGCATGGAATCCATTCTGGGCTTTCTGCTTGCGGCGATAATATTCTGGACTTTCCTGCTTGCAGTAGTTTCCCTGCAGTTTTTCTTCGCGGTTCGCGCCAGACTGGACACCAAACTGAAAAAAGTGTTCCGGAAGTGCTTCATCATCTTTTTCGACAACCCCGGCTTCGCTATTTTCTGCCTTCTGCACACCATCGTAACGATGGTGCTGTCGGCATTTCTGGCCCTGATGCTCCCCGGCCCCGCCGGATCGATCCTCTTTCTTGACGAGGCCCTGCGTCTTCGCCTGCTGAAATACGACTGGCTGGAAGCCAACCCACAAACCGAACCCGGCACCAAGCGGCGACACATTCCTTGGGACGCAATTTTAATAGAAGAAAGGGAAAAAACGGGAAGCAGGACGATAAAGAACTTTATTTTTCCGTGGAAGGACTGAATGTCCGCAGGAACCGCCGATTCATTTCAGCGGTTCCTGTTGGCCCTAGCCCCTTCCGAAAAACCCTACCCGGCGCTCCTTGGCGGCGACAGGTTTGGCAGCAGGCTTTGCGGGGAACTTAAGGACGGATTCACTATGTCCCCTTGGGGAAATCTTGGCCGGCAACGTTTCCTCGGTCGAGGGGAACGTACTACCAGCAAGCCCACTGAGCTTGGTAACGCAGGAACTCTGCTTTTCCTCGATCATTTCCAGTCTGGCCCTGACCAAGGCTTTCATTCGTTCCAACTTCATCCACTCATTGTAAGGCCCAACTTCTACACCCGCAGGCCCGGCCCCAAATTTATAATAATAGTCCCGCAGAACCAGCGCCTCGTCATGGGTAAGCAATACTTTATTTGGATACAGATACCTTGCCAACCGTTCAACAATCCGTGTTTCCAGTTTTAGCGCTCCCGCGACATCCTTGACAGATAAGCTCATAATAGCCGCCTCCCAGCGTATGTTAGTTCAAAGTCAGACAAAACTCGACTTACTTTAATTATTGGCTGTTTCGGAGCGAGACTTCAGTGTTTTTTTGGATTCGCCTTTCAAGTTGATAATGGGAGATCCTCGAAGGTGACTAATGGCGGCTTTTGGCCGACCCCTGATGCCAGAGTGAGGCAACCCCATGTGGCGAAAGAACCGTTGTGCGGTAACCAACCCGCGAATCTCAGTCTGGAAATCACCGTGTTACGTTTTCCGTCTTGTTTCGCCGTTCCGCCGTTGCATGCGCTTTTGTGGGGAGGTGATTGGCAGAAATATTTTTGAACTTTTCCTGAAAACCTACTTGACTCGGAGGGCCATCATATCAGTTACTATGCGCAAGGGTTTAAAAATTCGTGTCTGTCACCGCTGCGCCGCCGGGTATCCCCACTGCCGCCGCGGATCGCTTATGCCGCTAAGGGCCTCTTTCATCTTCAGCACCGACTCTTCGTCGGGCACTTTCCCTGTTTCCACGTTTTCCCTCCCACTTTGGGTTTGTTGTGGATTTAGCTTATATCATAATCGGGAGTAAGTGCTTTTGCCCTGCCACCATCGTTCATATGCGCAGCGTAATCAATGCCAGATTTTTGTTTTGGAGAAGGCGTAACGGGGTGGTGGATGCTGCGGGATAAAGAGCAACCCTCCCGCAGTTTTAGGCACAATCCTAACCATGCAGGTTTTAACCGTGGCACGGCAGGAAATTTCCGATTCCACCGTTTCCCGCAATGGGGAAGTTCCGAGCGCAAGTGTCTTCGTTTTAGATTTCTTCATCGATCGAAAAGTCCAAACTCTCTTGGGGATTTGTCATAGGTGAAAAGTGTTATCGTGGGACTGGCTTTTGCATTTGCCTGCAAGGGCTTTTTCCACGGCATCGCTCACTATCCGTTCAATGCTTTTCGCAACCGTCTGATATAACCGTTCCGTGACATCCTCCGGGCTTGGCGGCACGGCAAAAAGCTGCCAGGTCTTGATGTTCAGAGCCCCGGCGATCTTGTCCAGCACGTCAGGGGTAGGGAATTTGCGGGAAACCTCTATCATGGCGACGAATGGCGTGGAAATCCCGGCTTTTTCGGCCAGCCTTTCCTGGGAAAGGCCGTGCTTCCGACGGTTCTCTTTGATATTCCTCGCCAGTATATCCCGAATGTTATCCTCGTTAGCTTCCATATCCTATAAAGAAAGAATAACTGCTTCAAAGGTATTGACTAGTATCACAAGGTATTGTTTAATTTCCTTGAAGGCTCTTGTTTTTGGTTTTTCCCGTTTCAGGGAAGAGATAGGGCTGAAGGCACAAGGGGAGTTGGCATAAATGTTAGAAGTGTCGCTTAAAGATGATGAAACTTGTCTGTTTGCGGGTGTCGTATGAAGAAAATTAGGGTGGCTTACGTCTTGCTGTCCCTTTTGTTCCTCATTATGGGCATGTGCATCTACCTGTTTTTCAGAGATTTGAACAACATAGCCCTCTTTAGCTGGATGCCAAACTTTCCGCTTCCAGATAATACACCTCTTGATTCGTGTTTATGCAGAAGCCCTACGCCCCTGCCATTTCTTGGGACACGCCTTATTCCGATCAACACGGACACGATATTGGGGCGTTTGTTTGTTTTCAACTTGCCCCATGGGTTGTGGTCATTTGCTGGGTTGTTGGTAATTCGAGCGATTTGGCTTACGAACGTAAAATGGAGGGCGGTTTACGGCGGAATATTTCTGGCGGTCATTTCGGTGCTTGAGATTAGCCAGTTAAGTGAGAACAGGCATGGAACATTTGACGTGCTTGACCTTGCGTCTTATGGTGTTTCTGCTTTCGTTGAAAGCATGGCATACAACATATTTATCAGAAGGAGAGTATTATGATGAAGAAAAAATGGATACCGCATGTTCTTGCGGCAGTGGCTTTGGCGTTGTTCGTTGGCTTGGGGTTGGCAAGTGATGGTACGACACCTGCAGGTGGTGGCTGCCCAATGGCTCATACATGTAGCGTTGTTACTGATGCACAAGGAGTTGGTGCATTTATAACTTGCCGTAATGCTAGATGCGCTGTAGCTTCAACACCAAATCCCCCACCACCAAACATAAGCAGGGGGTGTACTTGTTAGAGAGTGGAGGGCAGTTTTAATGACGGAATGCTTTGACTGCCAATTTTAGAGCTTTATGGTGTTTTTGCTTTCGTTGAAAGCATGACATACTGGGTCAAATGGCGCAGGGCATGGAATTTATAAGGGCAGCGGCATTTATGCCGTTGCTTCGGAACACTTATTGAGTTCCTGTGTTTTGCGTATCGCTTGATTTCATAAAAACGGCTCGTATGGGCTGTGGAAAATGCTGGTGAGCATTATACACAAAGGGGTTTATTATGAAGAACAAAAAAATATGGGCAATTGCGGTACTTCTCGCAATTGGAGTCGGTTCTGTCTTTGTATACGCACAAGACAGAAGGGTAATATTGCGTACTACGCAAGAATTTGTAGGTGGTGGAGCTAATTTGACCTTGTTCCACAATGGTACATTTTCTATTTTCCAGCCGAATGTCAGAAGAGCCGATGGAAGATATAGCATCAGCGGAAATGTCATTATACTCTTTGAAGAGGATGGCAGAGAAGTTATGAGGCTTCCATTTGCATGGGAACGGCAGGGGGCTACTATTGCTTGGGTTGAACTGGCTATGATAAGACTGTACAGAAGGCAATAGTTTTTTGAGGCACAGCTTAAGTCCATTCGGGTATTTAAGCTGTGCTTTTACTCGTATTTGCATAACAAAAGAGCAAATGCAGAGGGGTGCTGATTTGTATTTCTGTTTTCGTTGAAAAATTACGCATGGAAATTTTAAACATGTTGGTGAACATTAAAATCACCAAGGAGTGTATTATGAGTAGAAAGATTTTGGTTATTGCCTTGGCATTTTTTGTGTCAATGGCGGTCGGAGCTTTTGCGCAAAACTCATTACGTGCGGGAATTTATCAAACCCAAGGATTGTCAGACACATTTGAGATACGTCCAAACACCCGGATTTCTTCCCAGGGAAACTTCGTAGCTGGACGGGGAACTTATGGCATATTGGCACGACAGGATGGTAACGTTGTATTTGGGGGAGAGGGCACCGTCGTTGGTGATGAATTCCGTTTTACGATTCAGTTTGTGGCTCCAGGAGTGAATTTGTCTATTGGAACTTTGGGTATTGTTACTATTACGAACGATGAAACGTTTGTGGATGTCCAAGGATTAAGATGGATATGGATGCGCGCAAGGTAAGGCATAAAAGAGATAGCGTTTTGCGCTGGATTTGCGATGAGCAAAAAGGAGGTTTGTATACGAAAAAATCGGTTTGAGCGCTGGCGGCAGGGTTGCTGACGGGGTTATCGTTCGTGGGGTATGCCATGCCCGAAATAGCACATGGCTTTAACGATCTATGGTTTGTAAAAAACTTCCGTATGGGGTTTAAAATATGTTTGTGGTCATTAAAACCGCAAAGGAGAAATTTTATGTCAAGGAAAATTTCGTTGGGTCTGTTTTTCACGGTTCTGTTTGGGTTGGTTGCAACAACTTCGGTGTTTGCTAGTATACCCCCTCAGGGAAGGTGGGCATCAGGTGGAAATGGTGTTATTCATCTGCTCTATTTCCCAGAGGGCTGGCATATAACAATTTTTTCTGGCACGAATCGGGTTGGTCATGTTGTAGCAACTAGTTACAATTTGAGCCAGATTGGGGGATATTATATCCGTTTTACGATGAATAACCGAAGATTTGTTCTAAGGTATTTACACGGAACCTTAGAAATATTGGATGGATGGCAAACGTTGCCAGCAGGGACTGGCGGTCGATTTAGAATTGATGAGCATTGGCAGCCTGGGTTCGTGCCACAACATTAACAAAAGTCAGCTGGAGACGCAGAGTGCCAGTCATCAAATCCGTTGGCATCCCAGTACGCAAAATCTGCGCTACACCTAGTGCCTTTCTTACACTAATCAGTCGTCCTTCGGGGCGGCTGATTAGTGCAGATATATTCGAGCAAAACAAGGAGTCCTAAAGTGATCAGCAGATATAATCCCATCAAGATCGCCGCACTAATCACAGCAATAGCGTTTTCGACAACAGCGGCTTATGGCCAGCAGATTATCGGGGCGGATCACCTGGTGCTTTCGGGACAAGTGTATACCCCAATAAACGGCTGGAGAACGCCATTCGAGGGAAGCCTCGCAGTCGTCTCCGAGCCTCCAGGCGGAACGGGAGTGATTGCGGCCGGCCAGTTGAGCTTCATCTTCGGCAGGCCATCAACCCTAGAACCACTGGCGCATGTACTTGCGAATGCGGTTCGGGGTTGGGGTGATCTCGTAATAAGCCCTCCCGGTGCGATGGGCGCTCAATTGACCCTGCGCACGCCGGAAGCTGGAATGACGATTAGCCAAAACGCCACTTTCGAAGGAGGCATGTCCGGGGGAAGAAGAACCGTGTATTACATCTTTGTTGATCGGGACGTTGCCATCAGCGGAAGGCGCAGGATCGAAAACACCAGCGATCGGGATGACCGCGAATGGATCGAGGATCACATGGCCTTTAACATCATCCTAAAAATGGGCTGGAACATCCTGTACAGAAGCACTCGGGAAAGATGGGATGAGATGGGAAATGGGGAATCCACCACTACGCTATCCCAGGACATTACCGAATGGGCCGTGTGGATGTATCACCCAGAGAATGCCATACCGTTTTTTAATTAATGGTTACCAGAAATATGCAAGGAGGAGATGTAATGCGTGTTTTTATCGCACTTTTCATGATAGCGGCGTTTTTCGCACCGCTATACACACAGGCGCAAACGCCGCAGAGTCTGGACAACGCAGTCTGGGACAGTGCGCGGTACTTGCAGGGCCGTTTTCCCAGAGGCACGCGGGCGGCGATTGTCGCCGTGCAGGGCGAGAACCGGGAGATCGGCGAATTCGTAGTCAGAAAGCTCGGCGAGGTTCTGGTGAACGCAAACTGGTTCACCGTCGTCGAACGCAACGCGGCGGCGTTGGCGACCATCGAGCGGGAAACGGATCGCCACATGAACTTTTACGTGAGCCAAGAAACCGAGATTTTTATTGGAAGGCAACTCGGGGCTGAGGTAATCATTTCGGGCTCCATGACCCGAGTCGGGGCAAACTGGCGGCTGGACGTGCACGCCGTGACGGTGGAAACCGCGCAGCGTGCGGCGCAATGGTCGGCAGCGCATATTCGCCCCGATCCCGCATGGGCTACGCTTGCGTCCCCGAGGAGCGCAGGGCTTGCCTTTGCGGGAGACTCGCTTTCTGCGAGGGACAGGCAGGTGGTCGCTGGGGGGTTAAGGAACGCCATGCAGTCGCGGGACGTGTCCCTTGATCTGGACGAGAACGCCGCGGGATCCGGCTACGTCTTTACGGTGACGGTTTTTCGCGAGCAGTTGCCCGCGGTTCCCCCTGCAAACATCGCGCTTTTGCGGTTCGAGGCAACAATCGCCTTTTCGCAAGGCGGGCGGGTTTTGTTCCAGACCGGGCCGTACCACGTGACCGAGATGACCGAGGCAATGGCGATGCGGCGAGTCGCGGAACGCATTGCCAACGACGGGGCTTTTTTTGACAGGATAAACGCCGCACTGCGGTAGTGTGCATTTAAGGGGGATAGACATGAACATGAGAAAAAAGATTTTGCTTGCCGCAATGTTTCTTACGGTGGCGTGCGCCATGTACGTACAGGCCCAGCCAGTCTTGGCGGTTCTGCCATTTACCGGCGACAATCCCGAGGATGCGGCGACCCTTGCGGAGTTTTTCTCGTTCCAAGACGAGATACAGCGGGCTTTCACGGTCGTCCCTCGAATCCCGGATCACATCCAGAACATGATGAGGGAACATCAGTTCCAGCGTTCCGGGCTTACCGATTCGGACACCTTATCCGAGCTAGGCAAGCAAATGAACGCCGACTACGTGCTTGCGGGGCATATAACCTCCCTTGGGACGGGGGCGGACAGAAGCAACCTGTTGCTTATAACGGTAATCCATGTCGAGGAGTTCAGGCAAGCGGCCGGGGACTACAGGGAATTCCGGCGCATAGAGGATACCGTCAGCTTTCTGCCCGACATGGCCCAGCGCATCGTTGCCGTGTCAAGGCAGGACTCGTCGCAACTTCGCCGGCTTGCCGTGCTTCCCTTCAACCCTCTAAGCAGCGGGATAGACGAGAGAGATGCGGAGGTGCTTGCGCAGATGCTCGCCACGGACATAGCGAACAGCGGCAGATTCGCGGTTTTCCCCCGCACCAGCGCAATCGAGACGGTGATGCGGGAACATAACATTCAGCGCAGCGGAATGACCGATCCCGCCAGCATCCGTTACATAGGCTATGCGTTAAACGCCCAATACGTGCTTAGCGCCAACGCTCGGCGGCTTGGAGCGGACACTTTTTTTTCCGCATCGGTGTTGCACATAACGGGGGGAAACCAGCAGGTGGGATCGATGCAACGCTATCGAACCGTTAGCGACGGCCTTTCCCTTATGCCCGCGCTGGCTAGGGAGTTGGTCGCCGACCGCGCCGGTGCCATCGGCGAGTTTGTCCGGGTGGAGGGCGGAACTTTCCTGATGGGCAGTCCAGAGGGGGCTTGGGGAAGCAGGGATTGGGAAAGACCTGTACGTAGCGTTACAGTAAGCGGCTTCTATATGAGCCGGCACCCTGTAACGCAGGGGCAGTGGCGCGAGATTATGGGCACGACGGTGCAGCAGCAACGTGATATGGGATATAGGGATCAAGGCAGTGATCCGCAAATTGCCGGAATAGGCGACAACCAGCCGATGTACAACGTAAACTGGTACGAGGCGATAGAATTTGCCAACCGAAAAAGTCTGCGTGCCGGGCTAACTCCTGTGTACACGATAACCGGCGCTGGGAACAATCGAACCGTAACATGGAACCGAAACGCCAACGGCTACCGCCTGCCGACCGAAGCCGAGTGGGAGTTCGCAGCTCGCGGTGGTCATGGCTCGCCAAGGAACTTCATGTTTTCTGGCAGCAATACCATAAGCGATGTGGCGTGGTACAATCAAAGTGTTGGAAGCACGCAAGACGTGGGAACTCTGCGGCCGAACTCCTTGGGATTATACGATATGAGTGGTAACGTGTGGGAGTGGATATATGACTGGCGCACCAGATATTATCCGAGTGCGGCTCAGACAAATCCAACTGGAGCGCCCTCGGGGACAATCCGCGTAGTACGCGGCGGAAGTTGGGCTTCTCCAGCTACGGATGTACGTTCCACTACGCGGGGCGCTCAACGTCCATCAACACGGGGCAACGCATTGGGATTCCGCCTTGTCAGCCCCCAACCCAGCAATTCTTTCCGCCACGTAACTCCTATTGCCACCCAGTCATCGCCTGTCCCCCAAGCCCCGCCTTCTGTTGCCGCGTCGCCGGCCAGCGGTTCTGTCATCATCTCTGTGCCTAGCGATACTGGTGGCGCTGGTTTCAGACAAGAGGGAACCGCAACAGGGGAACTCTCTGGTAGTTTGGCTGCAAGGCATCCCAGTCTCCCGATTGGCTCTACGGTGACGGTAACCAATGCTGCCACTGGCATAGAAATAGCTGTCACGATCGTTGGCCGAATACCACCATCAGCAAATAGGATTATCGATCTTTCACACGATGCACTCTTTGCAATCGGCTTAAGGCAGCATTGAACGGGCGCACAGGTGACAGACACAAAATTTTAAGCCCCGGGAGAGGCCAAGTGTGGCGACGATCTAGCGGGTGTTTACTGCATGGACGTATTCCACGACAAAACAAACCATGAAATTGCATATCGCATCATCGAAGATGGCGAGCAAATTGTTATCGTCATCCTTGCGGGCACGCAGGAGAATTTCTACTCGGAATTAAAACGATACATGTTTTCATAACGGGATGCCCCTCGCCCTAGCCGTAAAACTCATGCGGCGCGAGAGTGACTGTCACCATATACGTTAAAGCGATGTCAAATAGATGCGTAAATTATGGTGCGTTTTTGGGGTTTTGGCAACGCCCTGACACTCCGCCTGTGCGCTCCAAATGCTCACCTTGCCTGGCAAATTGCGGGTGGAAACGGGGCGGAGGGGATTAGTTACTACGAAAAGGGGATTAGTTACTACATCTTGCCACTTTGGGGTTTTCTCCCGGCCCGTTTTCCGGTAGCATTGCCTTATCAGAGAAAGTAAAAGATCTTGGAATCGAAAGCTGTCTTGGCGGACACCCGCGCATTGCGCGGCGTGTTTCGAGCCAAGGGAACCACTGATTAAAGCGGAATTCAGCGGTTCCGCGGACTTTCCGTCCAATGCATCTGCATGGCGCAGATGCGGTTAAGTAGCACTGATTTCGGCATCGTAGATGCCGCGTCCCCATTGGATTTAATCAGTGCTTCCCAAGGGGGGATGGCAATATGGTGATGAAAGATGGGCATAAGTGTCTCATGCGCGGTTCGTTGTCAAAGGTGCGCTTTTCTCGTTTCAGCGTTTGTGTCGCTCACGGCGTGAC
>JGI24694J35173_10003035_pt1 | contig 13096 bp, 10 predicted proteins | sample TergutCo191P1_FD_35173 | JGI IMG/M metagenome (IMG submission 35173) | reverse complement strand
CGGCAGGATTCACCCTACCCGCATAGAAGAAATGGTAGAAAAAGCCCGCCGAGAAGTCGATGTACAAATAAAAGAAGAGGGCGAAGCCGCCACCTTCGAAACAGGCGTACACGGTATCCATCCCGAGCTTACACGCCTTTTGGGTAAAATGAAATTTCGTACAAGCTATGGCCAAAACGTGCTTAAACACTCCATGGAAGTGGCCTACCTCTGTGGACTCGTAGCAGGCGAGCTTGGCGCAGATATTGCCCTCGCAAAACGCGCAGGCCTACTCCACGACATAGGAAAATCCGTAGACCACGACATGGAAGGCTCTCACGTATCCATAGGTGCAGCCCTATGTAAAAAATACAAAGAATCCGACCTGATTATAAACGCAGTAGAAGCCCACCACGGCGACGTAGAACCCACAAACATCATTGCAGTAATCACCCAAATAGCCGACGCAATCAGCGGCTCACGCCCCGGCGCACGCCGCGAAACACTGGAATCCTACATTAAACGCCTGCAAAACCTCGAAGCCATAGCAGACGGCTTTGACGGCGTAGAAAAATCCTTCGCAATACAGGCAGGCCGCGAGCTGCGCATAGTAGTGTTCCCCGACGAAGTATCCGACGCAGAAATAACCCTACTCGCACGCGACATAGCCAAACGCATAGAAAACGAGCTGGAATATCCCGGCCAAATAAAAGTAAGCCTAATCCGCGAAACACGCGCAATCGAATACGCTAAGTAAGTGCCAAGCCCAAATGTCAAAGTCTTTTGAAGGGGGTTTGGGGGAAACTTTTCTCCAGAAAAGTTTCCCCCAAGGTCTTACTTACACTCTTTAAAGCTGTCGCACTCTGTGTCGCAGCAGTTTTGAGGGTTTGGTGTGGTGCAACCTACGGTTATGTCTGTGAGGTTGCAGTGATTTGCTTGGTCGTTGTGTTCGCAACGTTTTACGCTACAGTTAATCATGGTTTTCCTCCTTGGATGGTCGCGTAGTCTGTGCGCGACATGTGATGGATTTATTTTTACCGGGATAATGCGAAAATATGTAAAGAATTTTGGGGGCGCGTTATGGAATTGAAAAAACATGTAAGAGATATTCTTGATTTTCCTATTCCGGGAATCCTTTTTCGGGATATTACCACTGTACTTAAAGAGCCGGACACGCTGAAGGCGGCTGTTGACGAGATGGCTGCGTTGCTGGATGGTGTGGAGTTTGACGCTGTTTTGGGGCCGGAGTCTCGCGGATTTATTTTTGGTATGCCTTTGGCCTATAATTTGGGCAAGGGCTTTGTTCCTGTGCGCAAGTTGGGCAAGCTTCCCGGCGAAACTGTGCAAAAAAAGTATGACTTGGAGTATGGCTCGGCTGTTATCGAGATTCATAAGGATGCGGTGACTAAGGGTAAGCGTTTTGTGCTTATCGACGACTTGCTTGCTACGGGCGGCACGGCTAAGGCCACTGTTGAGTTGGTGGAAGAAATGGGAGGCGTGGTAGTTGCTTCTGTTTTCTTTATCGAGCTTGAAGACTTAAAGGGCAGGGAAATACTTAGCGGCGATGTTCGTTCGCTTTTGAAATACTAGGCTGCGGGCCAATCAAAAAAAAGGAGTGGTAATTGTGAAAACACTTAACGTCGGTTATTTACCTATCATCGACCATCTAATCTTAGGTATGACCAAAGAAAAAGGGCTGCAAAAATCCGAGCTAAACATCGTTAAAAAATTCGGATGGAACGAAATCGGAGAAGCTATGAAATCCGGTGAGATTGACATAGCATTTATGCTCGCGCCTTACGCCATGGATATGTATTATTCTGAAAAGAATATTAAATTACTGCTTCTTAGCCACCGCGACGGTAGTATTGTTGTAGCAAACAAAGCCGCAAACATCAGCAGCCTTTCAGATTTTAAAGGCAAAACCGTGCTTATTCCCTTCCAGGCCTCCATGCACCATGTTCTTTTGCATAAACGCTTGCAGGAGGAAGGCATTTCCGTAGGTATCGGTAAGGATGTTACCACAGAAGTAGTTGCGCCGGGGCAAATCCCGATGATGATTGAGTACGACCCCGATGGTTTTATCGCGGGCTATATAGTAGCAGAGCCTTTCGGAACAATGGTTGTTAACAACGGGCTTGGTAATGTGATGAGCCTTTCCAAAGAAATCACAGCCGACCATCCATGCTGCGCCGTGGTTGTACGCGACAGCCTCATAAAAGAAAACCCCGACGTTATACAAGAATTTATATCTGCCCTCGTAGATGCAGGTAAGTCCGTATACGCAAACGTGGAAAGCACAATAAAAACAGCCGTAGACTTCCTCGGCCAACCCGAAGCAGTCGTTAGCGCAATCCTCAAAGACCCCAACCGACGCGTTTCCATGGATAAACTCATGCCAAAAGCAGAAGAATTTACCTATATCCAAAATTATCTCATGGATACCGTATCAACTCCGGCTCTTTCGGGCAAAATTAATGTTGATGAGTTCTTGGATTTATCGTTCGCTACAGCAGCGGGCGCACAGTAGGATAAAAGAAAAACCAAACCCCCTTTCAAAAGACTTTGACGTTTGGGAGGGGATTTTTTGATTGCTAAGATTAGGGCTGTGGACGCCCTTAGGTGTGGTGTTGTTGTTGGGCTTAGTGGGGGTGCGGATTCTGTCGCGCTCTTGTTTGCGTTGCTGGAGGTTTTGGGTGGGGGCGTTTATGCTGTGCATGTTAATCATAATATGCGCGGGGAGGCGTCCGATGGTGATGAGGAGTTTGTGCGGGAGCTGTGTGGGCGGTTGGGCGTGCCGCTGAAGGTTGTGGCGGTTAGCTTTGATAGGTTTAGTGAGGAGGCTGCACGAGAAGCTCGGTATGCGGCATTTGAAATTACGCGGGTGGAGTTTGGGGCGGAGTGTATCGCGGTGGGGCATAATTTGGATGATAATGCGGAGACGGTTATTATGAATTTATGCCGTGGCGCGGGTTTGAAGGGGCTTTGTGGGATTCCGGCGGTTAATGGGCGGGTTGTTCGGCCTTTGATTGATGTTACGCGTGGTGAGATTGAGGAGTTTTTGCTTGAGAAGGATATTGAATACAGGCATGACACGAGCAATGCGGGTAATGATTTTACGCGTAATCGGGTGCGTAATTTAGTGATTCCTGTTTTGGAGCGGGAGGTAAATTCTAGTGCGCGGGCGGTGATTGCTAAAAATGCGTCGGGTTTACGTGATGACGAGGATTATTTGCATGGTGTGGCTTTGGAGGCTTTTGAACGGGGTGTTTCTGGCGGGGAGAGGCTGGGACTTTGTGTGTGGCTGTTGTTGGGGCTGCATGTTGCGATTGCAGGCAGGGTTGTGCGTGTTGCAATATCGGAGGTTTTAGGCGGGGCGGCGGTTGATATTTCTGCGGCGCATGTTGCCGATGTTTTGCGGCTGGCTCGGGAGGGGCATTCCGGGCGGCGGATTTGTTTGCCGGGGGTTGTTGTTTCTCGCGAATATGATGTATTATTTTTTTCGGCTGATTATGAGGAGTATGCGGGGTTTTCTTATGCTTTGGCGGAGGATTCTTCCACTTTTGTTTCGGAGATTTCTGCGGATGTTTCTATTTCTTATGATGAGGCGCGGACAGGGTGTACTAAAGCATTTTCTTGTGATAAAATTAGAGAGCCTTTGTTTTTGCGCACCCGTTTGCCCGGTGATAGGATTTCTTTTAAAAATAAAGACGGGCGCGTGTTTACAAAAAAATTGCAGGATTATTTTACGGATGAGAAAATTCCTAAAAGTGAGCGGGACAGAATGCCGCTTTTGGCGCATGGCAGTGATATTTTGTGGGTGATTGCCACAGGACGTGTTAACGCTAGATATGAGGCCGACGCGGGCGAAAAATTATATATTACTTTAGAGGGTGAAAATTTTGAATGAGACTATAGAAGTGCTTATTGGTGAGGAAGAGATTTCTCGCCGCGTTAAGGAAATCGGTGCGCAGATTACCAAGGATTATGCGGGCAAGGCGGTTACTTTGCTTGGGACTTTAAAGGGCGGGGTGATTTTTTTGGCCGACCTTGCGCGGGAAATTAAGTTGGATGTTTTTATGGAATTTATCAAGGTATCCAGCTATGGCAACGAGTCGGAATCCGCAGGCAAGGTTAAACTCGAGTACCCCGAAAAGGCGGATTTGGCGGGCAAACATATAATAATTGTTGAGGATATCGTGGATATGGGATATACTGCAAGCTGGTTGTGCAATTATCTGCATGGGTTAAACCCTGCCTCTGTAAAACTTTGCGCCCTTTTAAATAAGCCCGAACGCCGCAAGGTGAAGGGTGTGGAAATCGAATACCTTGGCTTTACTATTCCCGATGAATTTGTGGTGGGCTATGGCTTGGACTATGCCCAGAAATATAGATGTTTACCCTATGTGGGGAAATTAAGAATGGAGTGACGTTTACGTGCAGCAGCATACCAGGAGCTTTACGCTTCTTATTTTAATGGCTTTGGTGATTTTTTTCTTTGTTACCGCGCTTCAGCGGCTTACGCCTACCATGCCGCAGGACCCTTATACCTACGCGCATTTAATGCAGGATTTGGCGGACGGGCGGGTTAGGAATATCACGGTTACGCCTACCAATGACGTGCAAAATGTAGGTATTGCCGAGGTTGAGTTGCCCGGTGGGCAGATTAGGACGGTTCATATTCCCAGTGTTTCTGTGTTTTTGGAGCATTTGAAGACCCTTGAGCCGCCTGTTTTTCCTTCTACAAATCCACCAAACAGGCCTAGCTGGTTTGTGCAGATGTTGCCTATTTTGATGATTTCGCTTGTGTTTATGGTAATCATATTTTTTGTTATGCAGCAGGCAAACGGCGGCGGTGGCGGTCGCGCCATGAATTTTGGAAAGAGCCGCGTGCGTGTTGCCTTACAAGACCAGCGAAAGGTTACATTCGGCCAAGTCGCGGGGCTTGATGAGGAGAAAGAGGAGCTTGCGGAAATCGTTGATTTCCTGAAATCGCCTGATAAATACCATAGCATTGGTGCTAGGATTCCGCGTGGTGTGCTGCTTGTTGGGCCGCCTGGTACGGGTAAGACTTATCTTGCGCGGGCTGTGGCGGGCGAGGCTAATGTTCCGTTTTATAGTATTTCCGGCTCGGATTTTGTTGAAATGTTTGTTGGTGTGGGTGCTTCTCGCGTGCGCGATTTGTTTGAGCAGGCCAAACGTAACCCTGCCAGTATTGTGATTATTGACGAAATTGACGCTGTAGGGCGCAGACGCGGCGCAGGGCTTGGCGGCGGCCACGACGAGCGCGAGCAGACGCTTAACCAGCTTCTTGTTGAAATGGACGGCTTTGGCATTAACGAGGGCGTTATTGTTTTGGCGGCTACCAACCGTCCCGATATTCTCGACCCCGCGCTGCTGCGTCCGGGGCGTTTCGACCGCAGAATCACCGTTAACCCACCCGACGTTGCGGGGCGCGAGGCTGTTTTAAACGTCCATGCCGAGGGCAAACAATTTACCGAGGATGTTTCGCTTAAAACCGTGGCTCAAACCACCGTAGGCTTTACACCTGCCGATTTGGAAAACCTTCTCAACGAATCCGCACTCCTTGCTGCGCGTGATAACAAGACGCAAATCGACATGGAGTCCATCAAAAAGGCCTTCATAAAGGTCGCCATGGGAACTGAGAAAAAGAGCCGCGTTCGCACAGAAAAAGAACGCAAGCTCGTCGCATACCACGAAGCCGGACATGCCATCTGCTTCGAAGTCCTGCCCGATATCGACCCGACCTACGTTGTTTCCATCATCCCCACAGGCCGTGCGGGCGGCTATGTAATGCCGCTCCCCGGCGAAGAACGCGAAACATGGAGCAAAAAATATATGGAGCAGCGCATAATAAGCGGCCTCGGCGGGCGCGTTGCCGAAGAAATCGTACTCAACGACCTAACCTCGGGCGCAAGTGCCGACATAAAACAGGTAACTACCATCGCACGCGACATGGTAATAAAATACGGCATGAGCGAAACCATAGGGCCAATCCATTTCGGCAACGAAAACGACGAGGTTTTCCTTGGCCGCGACTACGGACACACACGCAACTACGGCGAACAGGTAGCCGACCAAATCGACATGGAAATAAAACGCATAGTAGAAGACGCCCACAATAAAGCAAAAGAAATAATCGAAACACACATAGAAATCCTGCACAAACTGGCAGAAATGCTCCTCGAAAAAGAACGCGTATCCGGAGAACAAGTACGTGAGATGTTCCCGCCTGGTGTGCTTGTGGAGAAGCAATGCCAGAAGGGGTTATTGGAAGCCGGGGGGACTGTTTAGGTTGAAAAGCTATGTGCTAAAACCCTTGGCGATACTTGGTATTTTAATTATAGCTTATTCCATTTTGCTAACATTGGCGTATATGCCAAACCCGAGCAGGCTCGAATACAACATCGGGTCTGCCATACATATTGTCGAAAAAGAAGGTATTTACAGGCATGTGGTATATGCTTTTTCCGGCAGGGGAAGCGAACGCAACAACGAGGTCACCGACGAAATTTTTTATGCAATCGCAGGCGAACCTGATTTTTATGCAAGGGTTGCGATGTTTGCGGAATTTTGGCACCTTTACTCCGGCACGGTGAGGTTGGATAATTTTACGGACAGAATAATGCTTGGTCAGCTTAGGAGGCAAGATGGTCTTTCCGCATTTGAAAATGCGTTTACCGGTTATTCTAGGTATTGGCATGGGTACGTTGCCGTTCTTAGACCTGTTATGGCCATTTTTGACTTTGGCACGGTTAGGTATATTGCATTATTTCATCAGACGCTTCTTATTGTCGCTGTCTCCGTTATGATTTCAAAAAGACTTGATATGATTTTTTCACTGCTTTTTGGCTTTGCTTTGGCAACATTTTCTTATAATATTTTTCCTTTTTCATTGCAGTTTTCGAGTGTTTTTTATGTTATGCTTTACGCTATGCTGATTAGCCTTTGTTTTGAAAAGCGGCTTGTCCATGATGATGCTTTGTTGCTGTATTTTTTTCTTGTTGTAGGCTCGATAACAAACTTTTTTGATTTGCTGACCGCTCCGCTTTTGACACTTGGAATACCGTTGGTTTTATGCCATACACTAAGAAACAACCATACCGGATATATATTTAAAGAAAATGTTAAAACAATCATTTTATGCTCGATATACTGGGGTGTGGGGTATGCCTTTACTTGGATTGGCAGATGGATAATATCGTATTTTGTTGACCCTGATATTCAAGTTTTTTCCGCTATAAGTTATCGTATGATTGGAACAGACGAAACCCCTTTAAGCTATGTTTTTGCTTTTGGAGGAAATATTATAACGATGTTTCCTTTTGTTTTGCTAGCGACAATTATTGTTTTGGTGGCGGTTTTAACCGGTTTTATTGTCAAAACGGGACTCTCAAAAAATCATGCCTTTAATACATCGCCGGTCTTGCTTTTATGTTTGGCTCCATATGCTTGGTTTTTTGTGTTTGCAAATCACTCGGAAGTACACTATTGGTTTACTTATCGCATACAGGCTATAGCTGTTTTTGCACTGCTTGCTTTTTTGATTAATCTTTTAAATTTGCAAAAAATAAGGATGGGGTAGTATGACTACGGTTTATTTTGTGCGGCACGCTGAGCCGGATTTTAATGTGTATGATGATTTTTCGCGCCCGCTTACGGATAAGGGGATGGTTGATTGCGCGCTTGTTACGGAGTTTTTTGGGGATAAGGGGGTTACTGTGGTGCTTTCCAGTCCTTTTAAGCGGGCTTTTGATACTGTTTTGCCTTTTGCGGAGAGTGTGGGGCTTGAAGTTCGCATTATCGAGGATTTTCGGGAGCGTAAGGTGGCTGATGAGTGGATTTTGCCTTTTGCGGATTTTACGGGTAAGCAGTGGGCGGATTTTTCTTATAAATTGGAAAACGGGGAGTGTTTGGCCGAGGTGCAGGCACGTAATGTTTCGGCATTGGAGGGCGTTTTGCGTGAGTACCGTGGTGAGACAATTGTGGTCGGGTCGCATGGCACGGCTTTGTCAACGATTATTCACCATTATGACAATACATATGGTTACGAAGGGTTTAACGCTATGAAGCGGATTTTTCCGTGGATTGCTAAGCTGGAATTTGACGATCACGACAACTGCATGGGGATTGAGAAGATTGATTTGTTTTCGCCCGTCATGCCCGATTATGAAAATTGCAAGGTGCGAACCGTTCCGCTGGGGAAGCTGAAGGCATACAAATACACGGTGATTTTTGCGCGGTATCGCGACAAGTGGCTGTATTGCCGCCACAAGGAGCGCGATGTGTATGAGACCGCAGGTGGGCGCGTGGAAGACGGTGAGAGTATGTTGGAAGCCGCTAAGCGCGAATTTTTTGAGGAGACGGGTGCGGTTAAGTTTGATATTAGGGCGGCGTTTGATTATTCTGTGCATTTGCCTAACGTATATGCCAACGGGCAGGTTTTTTTGGCGCATGTGCATGAGCTTGGCGATATGCCCGATTTCGAGATGGGAGAAGTCGCTCTTTTCGACGCAATGCCTAACAAGATGAGATTTCCTAAGATTCTTCCTGTGCTGTATTTACAAATGCAGGGTTGGATAAATATGAATATGAACAGTGCAGAGGAGCTATGCGACATCTACAACGCGCACAGAAAGCTAACGGGGCGCACTCGCAGGCGTTGTGAGCCGCTAAAAGCGGGCGAGTTTAGATTTGTGGTGTTGGTGTGGTTGCTAAACAGTCGCGGCGAATTTTTAATCACAAAACGCGCCTCAAACAAGGGCTACCCAAACATGTGGGAATGCACGGGAGGCTCGGTAAAAGCAGGCGATGACAGCCAAACCTCGGCACTGCGAGAGGTAAAAGAAGAAACAGGCCTAACGGTAAAACCCGAAAACGGTGAATTGTTGTTAAAGCGTACATTCGGCGGGCATAGCGGGGCGCATGTGGATGTATGGCTGTTCCGTCAAGACTTCGACCTGCGTGACGTAGTCCTCCAAGAAGGCGAAACAACCGACGCAAAATACGCCACACCAAACGAAATCCGCCAAATGCTAAAAGCCGGGGAATTCGTACGCACCGATTATTTAGAAGATTTACTTGCGCTTATATAATAAATATTGTAAACTCTCATGTGCGCAAAGCTCGTCCTTGGAGACGTACCCAAGTGGTTTAAGGGGCACGCCTGGAAAGTGTGTAGGTCGTTAATAGCGGCGCAGGAGTTCGAATCTCCTCGTCTCCGAAACTAGGTTGTTATATAACACCATAATTTTTAACGGCGGTTTTGCCGTATTGGTGGAATTGTAAGTACCTCACAAAAAGGGACTGTCTTGCTTTTTCTTTGCAAGACAGCCCCTCTTTTTCATTTTTTACGCTACGCTATCCATATGCGCGTTCATGTCAGCGATTAGCTTGTCGATATCTACGTTATGGCTTGCGGCTGCCATTTCGAGGCTTTTGCCGCGAGAAGACGGACAGCCAAAGCACCCAAGACCATGCGACTGCATAACAGGCACAAGACCGCTATCCAACGCCAAAGCGTCTGTGATAAGCATTTCTTTGTTTATCATATTACACCTCCTCGTTTGTAATTTTATCTAGTCAAATTTTGAAAACCGGGCCAGTATCTGAAAATTACCCTACCCTGTATCTGCTCGCGTGCCACAAAAGGGTTGCTCCAGTTGCGTGAGTCTATGGAATTGTTTCTATTATCACCTAATACAAAAAAATGATTCTCGGGGACGGTGATAAATGGCGCGGAGCCATCCGTAGGTATTGTCATGTATTCGGGAGCAGGGATGCGCGGGATGGGAAAATTACCAAAAAGGTCGCCCTGCACAAAATCATCGCGTAATGGCTCTTCTCTTCCGTTAACAAATACGCTGCCGTCTATTATGGTAATTTCGTCACCGGGGATTCCCATAATGCGCTTTACATAAAGCGGAGAGTCTGCTTCCGCCCCACGGAACACAATGATATCGTATCTGCCCGGCTCACTAAACGTGTATGACAACCTAAACGCTACTATTCTGTCGCCTACTCGTATCGTGCCTTCCATGGAGCCTGTAGGCACGGACGCATTTACTATCACAAAATTTACAAAAACCCACGCAAAAATAAGCGCGAAGGCTATGGTTTTTAACCAACTAAATGCTTCGCGCCAAAGCTCGTTTTTGACATCAGGCTCGTTATTATATTCATCGCCGTACTCGTGCATTGCTTCCCCTCCATCTTAGTAGGGACTCTACCCCGCCGTTACAACGGGCAAAGCCCGCTTCCTCACTCCGTTCCGGCACCTCGCGTTGCTCAGCGGATAGATTATCTGCGATTATAGCATATATTACAAATAAATTTCAATTATTTCTTGCCTGCACACGATATTGACATTATAATGACTTGTACAAATTATACAAATCAGGAGGTAATTTATGAAGGTTTATTCGGCAAATGACATCAGGAACATTGCGGTAATGGGGCACAGCGGCTGCGGAAAGACAACTTTAATGGAAGCGGCTCTCCACGTTACAAAAATAACCAGCCGAATGGGGCGCACAGAGGACGGCAACACAATGAGTGACTACGACGCGGAAGAAATCCGCCGCAAAGTATCGGTAAGCTCGTCCCTCATCCCCATAGAGTGGAAAAGCGGTAAACTTAACTTCATAGACACCCCCGGGTTTTTTGATTTTGTGGGAGCGGCCAAAGAAGCCCTAAGCGTTAGCGACGCCGCTCTTATTTTAGTGTCCGCAAAAGGCGGCGTAGAGGTAGGCACAGAGCTTTCTTGGGAAAATGCCGAGGGCAAGCCCCGCGTTTTCTTTGTTAACGGAATGGACGACCCCCACGCGGACTTTTACAAGGTAGTGGCCGATATGCGTGATAAATTTGGGCATAGTGTAGCCCCCTTGCAGCTTCCCTTTGCAGAAGGCGGCAAAATCGTCGGCTATGTGGATTGCTTCACAGGCAAGGCCTATAAATGGAACGGCGCGGACATCGTACCCTGCGATTCTGTCCCTTCCGATATGTTGGAAATCTACGACAAAAACCACAACGCCCTACTCGAAGCCGTTGCAGAAACATGCGAAACCCTAATGGAAAAATATTTTGAAGAAGGCAAGCTCTCCCCCGAAGAAATGGAAACAGGCCTTAAAAACGCAATAAAAAGCGGAAGCTTTACCCCCGTACTATGCGGCACGGCAACAGGCAAAGACGCCATAGGCGTAGCCTCCCTGCTTGATATGCTATCAACCCTTCTACCCTCCGCCGCAGAAGTCACTCCGGAAATCACAGTAACAAAATCCGGCGCGGCCACCACCATCCCCTGCTCCGAAAACGGCCCCGTATGCGCCTTTGTTTTCAAAACAATCTCCGACCCCTTTGTTGGTCGTCTAAGCTTGTTCCGCCTCTATTCCGGCACAATAAAAAAAGACACACCTCTCTTTAATTCCAATAAAGAGACCGCAGAAAAAATCGGCCAGCTTGTATTCCTACGCGGCAAAAACCAATCCGACACCACAGAAATCCGCGCAGGCGACATAGGTGCGATAGCAAAACTAAACGACACCGACACTCAAGACACTCTCGCCACAAAACACGCGCCATTCATAATGCCCGCCATCGCCTTCCCCGAGTCTCTGCTCACACGCGCAATCATGTCAAAAGGCAAAGGCGACGAAGATAAAATGTCTTCCGCCATATCCAAGCTGCTTGCCGAGGACCGCACCCTTAAATTCGAAATCCACAGCGAAACAAAACAAGCCCTCGTATCAGGCATTGGTGACAGCCAACTCGACGTTCTCGTTAACCGCCTAAAAACCCGCTACAAAATAGAAGTAGAACTATCCCCGCCACTCATCCCCTACCGCGAAACAATAAAAGGCAAATCCGACGTAAAAGGCAAATTTGTTAAACAATCCGGCGGCGGCGGACAATACGGCATAGTAGACATGCGCTTTGAGCCATCGGGCAACATCAAAGAAGCCTATCAATTCGAAGAAGTAGTCGTCGGCGGCAACGTACCAAAACAATACTTTCCCGCAGTAGACAAAGGCCTCCAGGAATCCGTAAAGGCCGGCCCCGTAGCCGCATACCCCGTAGTAGGCGTTAAAGCCACCCTATACGACGGAAAATACCACGCCGTAGACTCATCAGAACTCGCATTCAAAATGGCCGCCAAAACCGCCTTCAAAGACGGCTTTCTACAAGCTAAGCCCACCATCCTCGAACCAATAATGAAAGTAACCGTAACCATACCCGACAACTATACAGGTGACATAATGGGCGACATGAACAAACGCCGCGGCCGCGTACAAGGCCAAGAAGCCGTAGGCAAAAAAGCCGCCATCATAGCAGAAGTACCCCTCGCAGAAATGCAAAAATACCCCATAGACCTACGCTCCATGACCCAAGGCCGAGGCTCCTTCACAATGTCCTTCGAACGCTACGACGAATGCCCATCTGACGTACAGCAAAAGGTAATCGCTGCTAGGAAGCAAGAATTAGAAGCTATGAAGGATAAAGATTAAGACCTTGGGACGCTGTCCCAATACCCTGCAACCTTTTGAAAAAGGTTGACCAAAACTTTGACGTTTTTTAAAAAATGCGATTCGCTGGTGCGAATCGCATTTTTTGGGTTTTAACACGACGTTATTACTTCAATTAGCCTTTTCATGTCGTTGGGGTAAACTTCACCGATGTTGCCTATTCTGAAGGTGTCGGCCTGTGATATTTTTCCGGGGTATAGGACGAAGCCTTTTTCTTTTACGGCTTTGTAGAAGGCGTTGAAGTTGAAGTCCTTGTTGGGGTATAGAAATGATGTGATTATGGGGGCTTGTTTATTGTCGGGTAGTAGTGTTTCGAAGCCTCGGTTGCGCATTCCTTCTACCAGAATGCGGTGGTTTTCGCGGTATCTGTTGTATCTTGCTTGTATGCCGCCTTCTTCTTCCAGCTCATCCAGGGCTTGATAGAATGCGCGTACTACGTGGGTGGGTGAGGTGTAACGCCATTTTCCGCTTTTGTCCATTTCGTTCCATTGGCCTACTAAATCCATGCATAGGGAGCGTGCGTTGCCCGCGCATTTTTTTAGCGTTTCGCGTTTTGCGATTATTACGCCAAATCC
>JGI24694J35173_10003022_pt1 | contig 13156 bp, 16 predicted proteins | sample TergutCo191P1_FD_35173 | JGI IMG/M metagenome (IMG submission 35173) | reverse complement strand
GCTCCGCTGGTGTCCCGGGAAAGTGCTGACTCCGCGCTTCTGGAGCGCGTCGCCTAGCCCTTTCGGCCGGGCCAATGCGCTATGCGGCAACGCGAATCAGCTTCGCTGAAAGCCGGCCTCGCCCCCAAGACCGATGAAAATTGATTTCCGAGGGGTCGGCGGTGCGGGGCATTTGTGACACTGTCGTGTTAATGTATATTATTTTCGCCATTTATATATTGCCCTCGAAAAAAATTTCTACCATCTAGTGCTAACGCATTCTCCGCGAGGACAAAAGCTAAAACTCTGATTTCGCCGTCTTGAAAATCAAGCTCTATCCGGTTGCGGGATACGGAAAAAGTTCCGGTGCGGGTTTCCCGAAGCAAATCCTGTGTGGCCGCACCGGCTTTCCGATAGGTGGTCAGATTAAAACGCTTCCCTGTGAACTCAATAATTTCTTCATGAGGACTTCCTTTCGCATATACCCATGTCATATGTAGTTTTCCCTCCCTCAGCACTAAGCCTGTTTTGGAGCAGGTCTATTTATTATGTCAACTGTGGCCAATTTGAGTGTAATATATCACTCTATCTTGAAAATTGCAAACTGTTTATATGCAATATTCAAGCTTGTATTTGTTCGCATTATAGCTTCACCCTGTAAAATTTACACGGGGTGAATTTAATGGCATACAAATATCAGAATCGCTACTTGCAATTAGGCTTGAATATCGCGTACTACCGCAAGCTTAAAGGCTTTACACAGGTACAGCTATCAGAAATCGTTGACATCAGTCGCACGCATATGTCCAATATAGAAGCTCCGGGCATGATAAAATCCGTGTCGCTGGATGTTCTTTTTAACATCGCCGACGCATTGGGCGTAGAGCCGGGAAAATTGCTGGAGATTCGAGGGTAGTTTCATATTATATGTACATACAAAGCCCGGCGGCTTCTCACAAGTGCAAGCGCGAAATCGCCGGGTGTTGTTTAGTTCTTGGAAATACGCCCTAGTGTCCCGACCGCGCTTAAATTTAGGGGCGGGGGGAATGGAAAGCGCGTCTAGCGAAGTCGTGAGGATTAGAGGCGAACGGGCGGGCTAGTGCCATCGCTGGGTTCGCCCAGCGAAACCAGCACAGGCACTGCCTGGCCGGAGTCAATCATCCCACGACAAGCGTTAGCGCGGCCATTCCACCCGTCCCTAAATTTAAGCGCGGTCGGAGCCCTAATTTCCGTCGCTTGGTTTTTGTTCCAAAACCTTTGAGAGGTCATCCGTATCCTTTGCGCGTTGAACAAAGGGCTTTATATTTACAAATTGACGGACGAGGCAAATTACTACTATGGCCAGGCCGACCCATGCCATGACGCTGGCGTATGTCAGAATTGTGCTGGCATGGGAACGTATGAAAAGTCCGCTTATTCCCGAAATGATTATGGCAATTATGCCTATATCGGTCATGGCTCTGCCCAGCCGTAGCCTTGCATCCATGAGGGCGTGCTCTTTAAACAGTGGCGCGAAAACAATAAGCAAGCCCACCATTGTCGCCATTCCGGCAATTGGGAACAGCATATTTGAATGATTCGGATGGAGAAAGCCGGCGGTGCTGGCGGCCACAATGCCGACAATACCTATTACTACCGGAAGCCGGTTCACCTGCTGAGATAAACGCGCCTCTTTTGCCGACTTGGCCGGAACCGCCGCCGGAGGTGGCTTTGTCCCTGTCGCCTCAAGGTCGTGAGCCATGTCCGCGGAGGCGTCCCCCGCGCCGTTTTTTAACAGAAAGTCCGTAGTGACATTAAACAGCTCACTTATTTGTACAATATTATTTACGTCAGGCAGGCTTTCACCAAGCTCCCATTTGGAAACGGCCTGCCTTGTTACCAAAATTTTTGCGGCCAACTGCTCCTGTGACATACCTCTTTGCTTTCTTAATATCTGGATTCGTTCACCCAATGTCATTTTGACATCAACTCCTTTTTTGCTATTGTAACGGCTTACCCGGTTGCGTTCCAGCAATAATTTTCGGAATTTACGCAACCATTGGTTGCGATATAGCGGAATCGGCCATATCTTTTGAACTCGCATTTGACAAGCGGGTGTTACATACAATACCCTAACGGAAGAAGCAGGCTTCAACAATTGCGAAAGGGGAATTCTATGGCTACGCCCAAGGGCTCGAATCTGTTTATGCTGGTGCTGTTTTTGTGGTTTATCGTGGTAAGCTTTATTTTTGTGATAGTTGATATGGTCATGCCCATGTCCATGGGGGTCGCGCTCTTTGTTATCCAGTTTTTGGGTTTTGGCCTCCCCTGTGTGGTCATTCTTTTTCACAATCGCGGGCGAATCAAAGAAATTCTGCCCATGCAGCGGATGGGCGGCAAGAATATTCTTATGATTTGCGCGATGTCTTTGGCATTTGTGCCTGTACTGATGTTTATCGCGTTTGTTTCTCAGCTGTTCTTTACGAATTTTTTTTCCGAAGCAATGGACCAGATTTCATTTGAATACAGCCTGCTTTGGGCGTTGTTTTTTATCGGGGTCGTGCCCTCGGTGCTTGAAGAGCTGGCCTTTCGTGGTATTATTTTTTCCGGCTACCGGGATATTCCCATCTTTAAGGCCGCACTGGTAAACGGCTTGTTTTTTGGTATCATTCACATGAATATGCATCAGTTCTTCTTTACCGCCGTGGCGGGTTTTGTCTGGTGCTTTATGGTTTTTTACACAAAATCAATTTGGGCGGCGGTTCTGGCGCATTTCATTAATAACGGCTCCCAGGTTATGTTGACTTTTTGGGGAAACCATTTAGAGGGCGCGGCGGTCTATCAAGAACCCTCCCTCGCAGAGGCCATACTCTCCATGGGAATTCTGGCTGCTGTGGGAATGTCAATTTTCTTTGTTATTTATCCGCGGTTTAAGGTGTATAATATATGTAGGAACACCATGCCGCAGCAAAATTGACTTTCTCTAAGATATTTGTTTATAATATTTTGAAGTACATAGGGACGGAGTGGCCGTATGAAACGCATACAACTCAGGAGCAAGCTGCCGAAACTGCCGAGGCGTAAGCTGACGCCGCGCAAAAAAATAAAACGCAAGCAGCAAATCTGGATATACAATGAAGGCCGCCTGGAGCAGGAGCGTATTTGCCCGGAACGCTGGATGCGCCTGATTTATGAAAATCCGCTGGGCGGGGCGTCGCTTTTGTGGCTGGTGAAGAGGAAGGCTTTGAGCCGGCTGTACGGGCTGTATTGCCGCACGCCAATGTCGGCCAGGGGGATTCCAAAATTTATTGAGAAATACGAAGTAGACATGACCGGCTGCGAGGGCTCGTATAAAAATTTCGCCCAATTCTTCTCCCGGGAGAAAGCGGATGTGGCCTTTCCGGAAAACACCGCCGCGCTGGGTTCGCCCTGCGAGGGGCTGGTAAGTATTTTTGAGGACATCCATCCGGAGCAGGTTATCGCCGCAAAGGGCGCGCAGTTCTCCCTTGAGGAGCTTTTTGACGACGAGTCCCTTGCCCGGGAATACGAAAACGGCACTATGGTCAGCGTCCGGCTTACGCCTGCCCATTATCATCGTATGCATTTTTTTGACAACGGCGTTGTCACCGCCACCCGGATGATTAAGGGCGATTTATACTCGGTCAGCCCGCTGGCGTTAAAGCGTGTGGTCCGCCTCTATTGCCGCAATAAACGCGCACTGATTCATTTTTCCACCGAAAGCTTCGGTGAGGTTGTAATCGTCGAAGTAGGCGCGACTTTTGTGGGCTCAATCGTCCACTGCTTTGAGGACGGGCAGGAGGTTCGGCGCGGCGATTTAGCCAGCTATTTTAAGCCCGGCGGCTCGCTTGTACTTATGTTCCTGAAAGAGGGCGCGTTTAAGCCTCACAGCGATTTGGTGCTGCGCACAATCGACGGCATCGAAACAAAGATTTCCATTGGCTCGACCATTGGTCTTGGCCGTTAGAGGAGGTTTTGTTTATATGGCTAAATATTTCCCCGTGCTAAAACACTTTAATACCCCCAACGCGATTACGACACTAGGGCTGGTTTTTGGGATTTTTACATGCTATTTCCTGACCCAGCGAGACTTGAGGATGGCGATTATCTGCCTGTTTTTCGCGGGCGTAATGGACTTGGTGGACGGCTTTGTAGCCGCCAAGCTGAATCAGCAGTCCAAGTTTGGGCAATCTTTGGATACGCTGGTGGATTTCTTTACCTGCTGCATCATCCCTGTGTGGATGGTTCACGATATGCTTTCGGATTTGCCGCTGTATCCTCTTATCGTTGCCGCCATGATTTTTTATGTAATGTGCGGGCTGTGGCGTCTGGCTCTTTATAATATCACCGGAGGTGGCAAGAGTTTTACCGGCTTGCCCGTTCCCGGGGCTATGATGCTTATTACCATTGTCATCTGGTGCGTCGTAATGTATAATATTACGCTGTGGGTTGCCGCCATAGCATTCCTGGCGGTTGGCCTGCTCATGATTTCCGGTATTCAGTTGCCCAAGTACGGCATCTGGCAAAAGGTCATGGGCTTTAGCGGTTTGGCGTTTTTGGGTGTGGTTATATTTTCGTAAAGGGTATAGCGTTTTCAAACGTCTTAATTAAAAGAGGCTGCGGCCTCTTTTTTTTCGCAAAAATGGAAAGCGTGCTTGACATTTAATTTTGAGTTTGTTATACTCATGTCAAGCAAGCTTTCCATTTTTGCGAAGGGAGGTGATGCATTGAAAAATAGGCTTGAGGAAATCAGAAAGCAACGCGACATTAGACAAGAAGACCTTGCCGCCGCGCTGGAGGTGTCGCGGCAGACAATCGGCTCTCTGGAAAACGGCAGGTATAACCCGTCAATCACACTGGCGTTTAAGATTGCGCGATACTTTGGAAAAAGCATCGAGGAAATTTTTATTTATGAGGAGGAAGCGGAATGAAAAAATGGGGATACATTACAGTTGCCATTGTCGGCGCATTGGGGTTGACTTTGGGGACGGTGGCGGGCATTGTGCTTAGTCAGACTCAGCTTGGAAGCGTGTCAAATATGGCGTTTATTGCGGTGGGCGTGGGTGCGGGTTTGCTTGGTGTCGGGCTCGCCGGCATAATAAACGCCCGAATCCTGAAAAAGAACCCGGGCTTAGCCAAGCAAAAGGAAATCGACGTAAACGACGAACGCAACATTTCCCTTGGAAACAAAGCCAAGGCAAAAGCGTTCAGCTTTACGTGCTATTTGTATTCTGCGCTGGTGCTGTTCTTTGTGGCAATGGACACAGGGCCGCTTATCTTCGGCTCGTTAATCGCCGCCAATCTTGCAAGTATGTTCGTGTTCATTTTCTTTTTGACTAAATATCATAAGGAAATGTAGTGGTTAAACCCGCCTAGATAGCCAGAACTCCGGTTGGTCTTGGGAATGTGAAAGCGTGTTTAGCGAAGTCGCGGGATTAGTACGGCGGACGAGGGCTGGTGCCATCGCCTGGCTTGCAAAGCAAGACTGGCACAGGCACCGACCGAGACGGCGGAATCATCCCGCGGCAAGCGTTAGCGCGTCACATTCCCAAGACCAACCGGAGTGACCGCTGTTTGGCGGGTTTCGCCATTAATCTACACCAGCAGCATTCCCTCTGCTACCTTGGCGGCCTTTGTGTCGCCTTTTAGTATACGAACCAGCTCCAGCGCGAAGTCTATTGTTGTGCCGGGTCCTCTGGAAGTGGTGATATTGCCGTCGGTGACGGTGGAGGTGTCGCCCATTTTTGCGGCGTTAAGCTCGGCCTCGCGGGTGGGATAACACACGGCAGTTTTGTCCGCAAGGATGCCCAACGCACCCAAAATCGTCGGGGCGGCGCATATGGCCGCTATTTTGCCGCCATCGGCATTATGCAGACGCAGCAGCTCCAAGAGAAGCTCGTGATTGCGCAAAGCCGCCGTTCCCGGGCGTCCGCCGGGAAGAATCAGCATCGAGCCGGACACATCCTCAAGGTCATCGAAAATAAGGTCGGCCAAAATTGTAATTCCGTTCACGCCCATTACGTCGCGCTTCCCCGTCAGGGATACTCCGACTGTATTTACCCCGCCTCGGCGCAGAATATCAAGCGTGGCGATAGCCTCAATTTCTTCAAATCCATCGGCTAAAAACAACACTGCTTCGTGCATAATCATTTCCCTCATCTGATTATAAACCGCTCCCACTGGTCACGATTGGTGGCTGTGGCTCTCAACGGCGCGTTGCTTGAGTTTACCACGGCGGAAACCCATTGCCCGTTTGAGGCCTGAATATAGAAATTGCCATTGTATTCAAAAATTCTAAAGCGTTCCCAATTGTTTATTTTACCTGCTTCTGCGCGAAGGGGAACATTGCGGTCATGCAAAATGGCCGATACATATCTGCCGTTGTTGGCCCTAAAAGCCGCTTGGCCGTTGCCGGCATCTGCAACATAGAAGCGTTCCCAATTGTTGGCATTGCGCGCGCTGGCGTGAAGCGGGGCATTTTTCTGGTCTTGCCTTGCAGAAATATAATTATTGTTTTGGACCGAATTTATAGTAATCGTGCGCCCAATAAAATCGCTGGTAACATCTACAGGCCCGACGGGTTTTTCCTCGGGCTTTTCTTCGGCTTTATCCTTTTTTGCAAAGGAAAGCTTTAGTTCTTCGTTTTTATAATCCCAATTTGCGTTAAAACCAAGGTTCGGTACGGTCAGATTAATCGGCAACACATCACTTCCTCCGATTAGCTGCATGAGCGCGGCCAAGCCGGGGTTGGCATCCTCCGAGGCAAACAGAAAACTGTCAAGAGTTATGCTTATCCCATTGGATTGAAGCATAATCTGTTGCGCATCTTCGTTCCATTCCACCAGAAAACTTAGGTTCAAAGTGCCCGAAACATCGGCCACTTTTGCGTACTTTTCGTCCTTTGTTTTGTCGTCATACTTGTCCTTTGCCTGCACCACCGTTGTAAATGCAAAAACAAAAATAAAGGTTAATGCGGCCACTGCTGATAATAAATTTCTGTTGATTTTCATAGTTAATTCTCCCCTCATGAATTTTTACTATACAAATCCCGAAAATAATCGTCCCAGCCTGGGGCGTTATTTTCTGGGATTCATATACCCCGACTATATCACATGGAGATTTTGGTGTACTAAATTTTGCAAATATGTAATTGAATTGTAGCCATTCTTTTAATATCTCCCACATTTCGCACTTGCAGAATGTTGATGCAAGTAAATTTTACCATCTGATTGCACCAACGCTATGAAGCAGATTTAACGCAAAATGAAAGGGGCCGTCTCGCTAAAAGGACCGGGTATTAGCGGTGCGCTGGGCCCGAAAACCCCGTGAATTGCGCAGAATTTGCGAACAGTGCGGCGCATGGCGTCAACTAGAAAGGCGAGAATTCGTGCAGATGATTAAATCTGCAAGCGAATTCCCGCCTTTCTTTGTCGCCCCAGCCGACACGGCCGTGAGCAAACGAAGCAATCACGGGGTTTTCGGGCCCAGCGCACCGCTAATACCCGGTCCTTTTAGCGAGACGGCCCCTTTCGGGGAGGGAAACCCAAATATTGATTTTTCGTTTTTGTTAAAGCTTGAAACGAGATACAAGTTGTTGCAATATTTCAGCTTGGGAGTTTAACTCCTCTGCCGACGCCGCAGTTTCTTGTGACACGGCAGAGTTGCTTTGCACTACGACAGAGATTTGGTTAATGCCTGTGCTTACTTGGCTTACTGCATCGGCTTGTTCCTGTGATGAAGCTGATATTCCATTTATGATTTGCAATACTTCATCGGCATTTTTCACAATTACAGTTAAGGCTTCTGCGGTTGTTTCTGCGATACCGCTTCCCGTATCTACACGGTGGATTGAATCTTCTATCATCCCTGTGGTTTCCTGTGCGGCTTCTTGGCTACGAGCGGCAAGACTACGCACTTCTTCTGCTACAACGGCAAACCCTCTGCCTTGTTCACCTGCACGAGCCGCTTCAACGGCGGCATTAAGTGCCAGTAAATTTGTTTGAAACGCAATATCTTGTATAACTCTGTTAATGCGTGAAATCCCTGTGCTTGATTCTTTAATTTCAACCATAGCATCAAGCATTTTAACCATTGCATCATTGCCTTCTTTAGCATTTGCCGTAGACCTATTAGAAAGGTTGCTTGCTTCGGTTGCGTTATCAGAGTTTTTCTGCGTTTGTTGATTGATAATGTCTATAGTGGAGTTTAATTCCTCTATAGAACTAGCTTGCTGTTGCGCTCCGGTTGCCAAGTCTGTCGAACTCGCAGAAATTTGTTTTGCACCAGAAAGCACTTGCACAGAAGCTGAATTTATTTCTGACATTGTTTTATTTAGGCTACTACTAATATTGTTGATAGATTCTTTAACAGATACAAAATCGCCCTTAAACTCACGATTTATAGACACGGTTAAATCGCCATTGGCAATAGAAGCCAAAAGCTTTTTTATTTCGTCCATATAATCCTTAATGACCATAACAGCATTTTGCAATGTGTCACCAATTTTCTTGTAGTTGTCAGCGGCATGGGCGGTATCTTCGTCATGGGGTTCGGGTGTAAAATTAAATTGCAATATCCCCTGTGCTAATCCGTCACTAAGTTTTTTCTGTATGTCTTTTGCTTCAAATTCCTGATACGCATTTACTTTTTTGCCCTTTGCAAGTACGGCGGTCATATCAAAGTTTACAAGCATTGCGGCAAATATTTCACCCTTGGCATTTTTAATGGGTTCAAAAATATATTCTTCCGTAAGGTCGCCTGTGGGAGATGGAATGGTGATTTGAAATTGCGTTTTTTCGCCTGTTCTTAAAGTGTGCTGTATATTTTCAACCACAACTTTGGTTTCATCAGATGGCGCAAATTCATAAACGGTCTTGTCACCAACTTCAAACCCCTGCGCTTTGCCATATTTATTCAAATACATAAAATGTGCCTGTTTATTAAAGGCGGCAACCACCGCAGGAATATGGTCTATATATCCGAATATAGTATCGGTGATGCGATTAACTTCCTCGGCAACTACTTTGCTTTTTCCTGTAAGTGTTTTTGCATCACAACGAGCATACCAGTTATCGGATTGAATTGCTTTGCTTACACGGTTTATTTCATCAACTAGAGCGTCTATATCGTCATTTTCCGTATTACGGTTCATTGTCACCAATTCATTTTGTGGTCTTTTTTTAAGCACCATTGTGTATAAAGCTGTCATAATGGCAACACCTACGACAATACCGACAAAAAATCCAATCATTACTTTCGTCCTCCTGTATTTGTGATTATAATACACCAGTATATCACAAGTTTATCATAAAATCTTATAAATTTTAAACCAAAATTTGACAAAATTCTGCCACGCTTTGATGCAAAACCACCTTTTATATCTTGTCGTTCAAAATATCGCCAAGCAAAAAAACAGCCTCATATGAGACTGTTGAAATTTTTATTATTCGTCGTCCTCTTCTTCCTCTTCGTTGCTTCCGTTGCGGGATGTCTCGCCGGGGCGTAGGCCTCTGTATTCTACACCCGGCTCTATTGGGCCGTAGAAGTATTCTATAAGATATGACACGGTTACAAGCTGGAAGCCCTTTGCGATAAGCTCTGGGATTACGCGCTCCATGGCCTCGACGGTGGTGGGGTGAATATCGTGCATTAGAACAATTGCGCCGTCCCGGGCCTGCTCCATCACGCGGGCGTAAATGATATCCGCATCGCGGTAGAGCCAGTCTTCGGTGTCGATTGTCCAGTTGAGGATACCAAAACCAAGCTCCCGCGAAACTCTGCGGACGCGGGAGTTTACCATCCCGTAAGGTGCGCGGAAAATAGGCGGCGACGGAAAGCCGGTAACGGCCTCTATGGCATCGCTGGTATCCAAAATCTGCGCGGCTATGGCCTCTTCACGAAGGAAAGTAAAGTTTTGGTGATTCCAAGAATGCCCGATAACCTCGCTTCCGGACTCGATTATCAGCAAGACTATATCAGCCCACCGTTCAACGCGATTGCCCAGCACGCAAAATGTAGCGTACCCTCCATGCTCCACCAGCATCTCCACAAGGGAGGCCGTCAGCGGGCCGGGGCCGTCGTCGAAGGTTAGGGCTATCATTGGCCGACGCCCATAGGCATACTCAAAGGGACAAAACGGCTCTTCCTCGCACTCGGGCGCAGGCTCTTCGGAGGCTGAAACCTCCGTATGGGTATTTGGATTTGTCAAAGGCCCTGGAATCGTGTGAACAGGAAAGTCTGTTTCTTCTAAATCCGCCTCTTCAAGGCCTGAAGCCTCCGAGTCCACAGCCTCTGAATCCAGAGAATATAACCCCCTTGGCACGGTTATGTTTTCGGTTTCTGCCCAAACCGCTTCTGGGTAAAATTCTCCGGCGCAGGCCGTAAGTACAATCAACCCCAAAATAAGTACAAATATAATTCTAAACTTAGGCAACGCGCCACCCCCCTAACACTATGAAACAGAGTATAAACGACGTTTTCGATTTCGTCAAAGGTGCTAAACGTATCTAGCCACACACACCGAATGAACCATTTTTTGTCATAAAACTTGACCTATCGCAGAAAAATCTGTAACTTGAGTAAGAGATATGGGAGGTGCTTTTTTAAATGAGATTTCCGCTTGCATCAAAATTTACAATAAGCCTTATTGCGTTTATATTTGCAGCTCTATTACTATTATTGGTATTTTTTATAACAAGGCCGCGAGAAGACGTGCCCTCGCCCGGCCCCGCGCCGGCACCCACACGGGGAGCATGGGACGGGAATGTCTTTATCAGCGAGTATCTTGGTTTGGAGATGGCACTTCCGGATTCGGCATGGCGTGCCCTCAACGACGGGGAGATAGGCAGGTTGCAGTCTGCTGCGGGTATAGTAACCGATTTTTATTTGCACAACGAAAAAACCGCCGCCTCCATAGAGCTTACATTTAAAAGAATGCCCCGAGACGCCGGCGAATATTCGTTGCGCGAGCATCTGGAGCATTGCGGGGAAATTGAAAAAACTCAAGCCGCCGAGCTGGGGCTTGAGTCATCGTTTGAAATAATTGGCACGACGGAAATCGCCGGGACATTGTGGCTCACCAAGCGCGCAGAATTCGCTGTGCCGGGCTTCCCACCTGTTGTAACTTTTCATTTAACAAGCCGCGAGGGCGATTATATCCGGTGCTTTAAATTCGTGGTTGACGACGATGATGAATTTTTAGAGATACTTTTATGGTTTTCACGTTTTGAATAATTAAACTATACACAACAAAACTGCTAAAATGGCCAGTAAAACCGCGCCGATTTTTGTCCAGTTTTCAAGAGTGCCCTCGGCGGAGCGTCTCTTGTTTTTATCCCAATAGGAATCGGCCACGTTGCCCATTCCCGCGATGCTGCCCATTCCGCCCGCGCTACGTTTCTTTTGCAAAAGAATCGCGCCCACAAGCCCAAAGCAACCAAGTATAAATACTATTGATAAAATAATAAACAAAGCTGACATGTTAAGCCTCCGATGGGTACTTAGCAATCTAATGAATAAACGTCTGAATCGGAACATCGCTACGCATTATAGGCGGTTCACTCACCGCTGTTGCTTTGCAACACGCTCGTTCGCTCACCACAATGCATTCACGCTCTGTTCCGCTTGAATTTTTCATTCATTAAATAGCGGAAGAGGGATTTGAACCCCCGACTCCGCGGGTATGAACCGCGTGCTCTCGCCAACTGAGCTATTCCGCCGAGTGCGCCGAGGGCGCGGATTTAAAAATGGGCACAACAGGACTTGAACCTATGACATCCTGCTTGTAAGGCAGGCGCTCTCCCAACTGAGCTATGCGCCCATGTACTGCACCTACGTTCCCCATAAGATGCAGCAATCTAATTGCGGTACGTAGCATATCTGGGTGACAAGATTTGAACTTGCGACCTCTAGACCCCCAGTCTAGCGCGCTACCAAGCTACGCCACACCCAGGAACTTCTGCCGAAAAGGCAAAAACGAGTATAAACGCGGTTTCAGAGTTTGTCAAGGCTTTTTTTACCTTACTGTACCGCGCATCTTTGCTTCCATGATATCAAGGAAAAGCTTTTCACGTTTTTCGGGAGCGTCGCCGAAGTCGAAAAGAAATACATAGTCATACGCATAGGAGCGTGTGGTGGTATTGGGCTCATGCCGTATCAGCTTTGAGGGGATAAGATTTCTCCAGCCCGTACGCAGCTCGAATTCCAGTGTATACATGGCCTCAGGCTCCAGGCAGTAGTCGGAAAAAATCCTGATACCGTTTTTGTTTACGTCAACTGTGATGGCGTCACATACCCAGTCGCCCGTGTAGAACTTTGTGTAATCGTCTATATAATAGTGGATTCTTACTTTTATCTGCATGTTTATACGAAAGCTATCGCGGCGCGGAGTTTCCTTAAAAGCGGTTAGGACTTTGAAGTCCATGGTTTCGTGCAGAGCGTCCGTACGGGTGCTTTTGCCTAAAATCCCGGCGGTAAAGGTGTAGTCGGTATTGTTTACGTGAAATTTAACATTAACCTGGGTACCCGTAAGCTCCTCAATGTTTTTTAGAATTTCCGGGCAAAGAACATAAAATGTCATATGGTCAATGTTACCGTCGTAAGCCGAATGAACCTCCCGGCCATCGCCTAAGGTAATTTCAAGACTCGTTCCCCTAGTCATATTATGTAGATACATCCGGGCCATCCCCCTTTGAATTTGAATATTATTTGCCACATAATTGTACCCAAACTAAGGCTTCACGGCAAGTGAAAATATAAAAAGACATAGTCTAAGATTTCTTGACTTTATAACAGCAGATTAGTTAAAATTGTAAAGGGATAGAGCCCCCATAAAAAAGGAGGAAAGTAATGAGAATCAAAAAGCTTTTGAGCATTACAGCGGTTGCATTGTCGTTTATGATGGTTTTTTCTGTCTTGAACGCGCCTATGGTTTTGCGTGCCGCAGATGAGGGCGAGAACCTCACAGTTACTATTTTCAGCATCGGTGACTTTCACGGCTTTTTAACCAGCGAGCAATCCGCTTCCGACCCTGGCGCGCCGCGCTTTGTGACCTACGTTGAGGAGCAGCTTGCGGCATACGAAAGCGAAACCGGGCACAGGCCCATTGTTGTGCTGGCCGGAGACAACTATTTTGGCCAGTCCATTTCCAATCTCTTTGGCGGAGAGCCGTCTTTGCGGGTGC
>JGI24694J35173_10003013_pt1 | contig 13189 bp, 10 predicted proteins | sample TergutCo191P1_FD_35173 | JGI IMG/M metagenome (IMG submission 35173) | reverse complement strand
CGGCATATATACCTTCTCAAAAGAATTCGCTCCATTGGAGTTATTTTTTTATCTGTTTTATTATTGACAGCTTCAATTTTTTTTATTTTTCACCTTAAAAACGGCGTTACAAACGAAAGAAGAGAACTTTTGCGAGTTTGGAATGACGGTGATTTTGATCAGGCATATGAAATCAGCAGAGATGCATTAATTAATAAACCAACAGATTATTTTTTGCTTACTATAAATGGTTTTTCCGCATATCAATTGGGTATTTCTCAAATTAATAATCAAAGTACGCTGCAATTTATTAACGAATGTATTTTTTCTTTAAGAAAAGCAATTATGCAAAAGGAAGCTGTAAAAGACGGAAGAGTTTTTTATGTTCTTGGCAAAGCGTACGGTTATAAAGGCAGAGAATATTCAGACCTTGCGGTAAAATATCTGGAGATGGCGAATCATCTTTCCTACGATGCTCAGGATATACCTGAATACCTTGGGCTCTCTTATGCCGCTTACGGTGATTACAGAAGCAGCGTAGCCGCTTTTGCGCAGGCTCTAGCGCCTGATAAAACTCCGTCTGATAATTTACTTTTATCAATTGCGCGTTCATACATGGCAATGGAAGAATACGATATGGCTCAAGGATATTTGCATCGCTGTATTGAGACATCCGCAGATTCGCGCTCAGAAAGCATGGCGCGGCTTTTGTTAGGTGAACTATACAGCGCGGCAGGCGATTTTGACAGAGCGGAAAACCAGTACACGAAAATATTGAATGAAACAGGGGAAAACGCGGAAGTGCGTTTCCAATTAGGTGAATTATACAACATGAAAGGCGACTCAACGCGCGCGCGCTCTGAATGGAGAATGGCGTATAGACAGGATCCGTCTCATGCGAAAGCAAGAGCTCGGCTCAATATATAAAAGGAGAAAGTGATGTTTGGCAACTTATCATCGGATTTTGGAATTGATTTAGGAACTTGTAACACTTTAATTTATATTAAGGGAAAGGGAATAGTTCTAAACGAACCTTCTGTTGTTGCGGTTGAGCGTGGCACAAAAAGTTGTTGCGGTTGAGCGTGGCACAAAAAGAATTGTCGCAGTCGGCGCCGACGCGAAACGTATGCTTTGGAAAACTCCCGAGAACATTATAGCGATAAGACCAATGCGCGACGGAGTTATCGCCGATATTGAATCTACAGAAAAAATGATTCGCTGTTTTATAGACAGAGTATTTCCGCGTTATCGTTTTGTAAAACCAAGAATGGTAATAGGAGTTCCAAGCTGCATAACAGAAGTTGAAAGACGCGCAGTAGAAGAAAGCGCTTATAAATCAGGCGCCAGGGAAGTTCGCGTAATAGAAGAGAGCCTTGCTGCCGCAATCGGCGCCGATATTCCGATTAACGAACCTGCGGGACACATGATCCTGGATATTGGCGGGGGCACTACAGAAATTTCCGTCATTTCACTTGGAGGCATGGTAGTTACAAGCGCGATAAGAATTGGCGGAGATGAATTTGACGACTCAATAATTAAACACATACGAAGCGTTCACAACTTAATAATCGGCGAACAAATGGCTGAAAAATTAAAAATTGAAATTGGAAACGCTTCCCCAGACAGAATGATTGACAAAATGGAAGTAAAAGGCAATGACGCAATAACAGGGCTTCCGCGCAGGCTTGAAATAGACTCTGTAGAAGTTAGAGAAGCGCTAAAAGATCCAATAACGCAAATAATAGACGAGATTAAAATCGTATTCGGAAAAACTCCTCCTGAGCTTGCCGCAGATATTGTAGATCGCGGAATTGTAATGACAGGAGGCGGATCGCTTCTTAGAGGTTTGGATAAACTTATTCAAAAGGAAACAGGCGTACCTGCTATTATCGCCGAACAGCCTGAATTATGCGTTGCCCTTGGAGCTGGCAAATATTTTGATTATATAAAAGGCGCAGATCTTACAAAGAATATTTATGACAGACTGAATGGATAATTTATGCCGAATATCTTTAAATCGGCTAGAGGCAGCGGAAGGAGACATAGTTCTTCAGGCAGTTCTTTCCGAGGCGCGCAGATAAATTCATCTGTTTTAATTTTTATAATTCTTGTAGTGCTTTCTATGGTAATGCTTTTGTTATCGAGCCAGAGTTTTATTTTTGGAGTTAAAAACGCCGGGTTATCTCTTTTTTCGGGGATAAGAGGCGGTATATATGAAGTTACTTCTTTTATTTCCAGAACAGTATTGAGCATAAGCGAACTTTCAAATTTAAGAAAAGAACACGCTGATCTTTTAAAGCAATTGGATCGTTTTGAAGAACTTGAGCGCAGTAACGCGGAGATTTATCAGGAAAACATCCGCCTTAAAGAACAACTGGATTTTTCCAGAACGCTTCGTTACAGAAGAATCCCCGCGCAGATTTCAGGCAGAGACCCTGATAATTTATTTTCAGCTATTGTAATTAATAAAGGCAGTTTATCGGGAGTTTCAAATAACATGGCTGTTGTAGCGTGGCAAAATGGAACGCAGGTGCTTGTGGGGAAAATTATTCAAACAGGAATTTTAGAAAGCCTTGTTATGCCAATTTTTGATACAAAATCGCTTGTGTCATGCCGTCTTTCAGTTTCACGTTATGAGGGGATTATAGAAGGGCAGGGGAATTCCGAGTCGCCTCTTTTAATGAGATTTGTTCCAAGAAGGGCAAGAGAAGAAATTAACATAGGCGATATTATTATTACAAGCGGAATGGGCGGTATTTTCCCGGATGGAATCAATATAGGCCGCGTTAAAGCCGTTAATTTACTTGAATATGAAACAACTCTGGAAGTAGAAGTTGATACAATGATCGATTTCTCTAAACTGGAATATGTTTTTATTATCGAAAAAGAAATCGCGAATGAAGAAGAAAGTAATTTAAATATAACAGGAAATATAAATGGCTAGAAGTATAATTTGGACAGTTGTGTTCAGTACAATCGCTGTTATCCTGCAATCCACCGTATTGGAAGGCATTGAGATTTTAAAAGTTGTGCCAGATATCGCGCTTTGTGTTCTTGTTTTCTCGGCGTATGTAAACGGAACAATGACCGGGCAGGTTTCTGGTTTTTTCTCAGGATTATTTTTTGATTTTATATCAGCCGCGCCTCTTGGTCTTAATTGCGTTTACAGGACAATAATCGGCGCGCTTGCCGGTATTTTTAAAGGTTCTTTATTTTTGGATTATTTCTTTATGCCGGTTATTCTTTGTTCCCTCGCGACTATCATTAAAGCCTTAATAAGATTCCTTCTTAATTTAATTTTGAATTTGTCCATAGAAGTCTATTCAATAACTTCTTCGGTTTTTTGGATAGAACTGGGTTATAACGCGATATGCGCGCCGCTTATCTTTTTATTACTGAGACATTTTAAACCTATACTGATTGGCAGGGGTTAAAACAATGCTTGATGATGAACAGGGAACGCGCATAAACATATATACAATTCTTCTTGTCATTGTTTTTGTCATCTTTGCAGGAAGACTTTTTGGAATACAAATACTTTCGGGCGATATTTACCGTTCGCGCGCTATAGATATTTCGCGAAGAACATATACAATACCTACGCAAAGAGGAGAAATATATGATCGTAATTACAAAGAACCTCTTGTAATAAACAAAGATACATTTGCTGTAAATATAACGCCTGCGGAAGTTCCAAGAGGCAGCATGGACGAAGTAATCTCATCTGCCGCGAAAATATTAAATATAACCGCAGATGATATAAAATCAAGACTTCCAAATCAATATCTGCAGCTTTATCAGCCTGTAGAAATAGCGTCTAACGTTCCTTTTTCTGTTATCGCGGCTCTCGCGGAACGTAAAAATATTCTTCCTGGTATCTCGTGGAATATTAAATCGATGCGAAATTATGTAAATGTAGGCAGTCTTTCGCATTTATTAGGTTATGTAGGCGATATAACGCGAGATGAACTTACTACGCTTTATAACAAAGGTTATAAACAAGGTGATGTAATAGGCAAGCTTGGGATAGAAAAAGAATACGATGAGCTTTTAAAAGGCGAACAAGGTTATGAATCCAGGACTGTAGACGTAAGAGGCAGACGCATTGCGGGAAGCGAAAGCGTAATTCGCGTTCCGCCTGAAATGGGAAAAAATTTGGTTTTGACAATAGACGCCCAGTTACAGCAATTGGCGGAAAAAGCGATAGGGCAGAGGATAGGAACCGCTGTTGTAATGAAACCTGCTACAGGAGAAATACTCGCTATGGTTTCGTACCCCTGGTATGATCCAAACATTTTTACAGACGGTGCCAGCTCTGATTACCGGAGCCTTGTTGATGACCCGGCTAAACCTTTTATAAACCGCGCAATTCAATCAAGTTATCCGCCTGCCTCAACTTTTAAAGTGATAATGTCTACGGCTATTTACGCTGAAAATATTGTTTCACCTGACTATGTTATTACATGCCGGGGAGTAATAAATTACGGCGGCCGTCCATGGCACTGCCATGAAAGAAGATGGGGACACGGAAGACTCAGTTTAAGAGGAGCTTTATGCGAATCCTGCAATATTTATTATATGACAGTGGGAAGAGATAATGTCCACGCAGAAAGAATTGTTAAATACGCTACAGAATACGGTTACGGAGGTTTAACAAAAATAGATCTCCCCGGTGAAATCGCGGGGTTTGTGCCAACTCCCTTATGGAAGGAACGCCGTTTACATGAAAAATGGGTGTTAGGTGACACTATGAATATGTCAATAGGACAAGGTTTTACTCTTGTAACCCCGCTTCAAATGTGTAACATGGTAAGTATGGTTGTAAATAACGGTAAAATTTATAAGCCTCATGTTTTAAAGGAAGTGCGCGACCCAGGCACTCAGGCAATAGAAAAAGTAATAGTCCCGGAAATTTTACATCAAAGCGATATTTCTCCGGCAGTATTTGAAAGTGTCCGCAATGACATGAGATCTGTCGTAACTATGGGAACAGCGCAATTACTCGGTTCCAGAGTAATACCTGTTCAAATTGCAGGAAAAACAGGCACAGCTCAGATAGGTCTTGATGATCGTTGGCATTTATGGTTCACATCTTTTGCTCCTTATAACGGCACAAATCCCGATGAAAAAATTGCCGTAACGGTGATTTTTGAATCTTCTACATATCAGGAAGCGAGCCCCGCAATAGCGGCAGCCATAATATATCAAGGATACTTCGCGAATCAAAATTATGAAGAAGCGATACGTTCTTTAGGATTTAGACATGGAATTTAGGGGTATAAAGTGTTAAAAATCAGAGACATTTTAGGCATTGATTATTTATTACTGCTTCCTGTGCTTATTCTTTTAGTATTAGGCGTATTATTTATATATTCATCAGGTATTAATTCATCAGGAGTTCTTGTTTCCAATGAATTTTTAAGGCAGATTATCTGGTCAATAACAGGACTCGCGGCTGCTGTCGCTCTTTCAATGATCAATTACCGCAGATTTTATAATTTATCGATATATATTTATGTTTTATCGCTTATACCGCTTCTTTATACTCTTGTATTTGGTCACGTTGTTGCCACTGCATCACGCTGGCTTAGAATTGGATCAATCGGAATACAGATGTCAGAGATAGTAAAGATAACCGTTATTATTCTTCTGGCGCGTTTTCTTGCAGATACAGACAGGAATAGAAAAACATTTTCCAGGTTTTTTATTAGCTGTATTATTGTTTTTATTCCTATGGGTATTGTTCTGCTTCAGCCCGACCTTGGAACAGCGATGGTTTATATCGCGATCCTTATTACAATGATATTCATGGCAGGCGTATCAATGCGTTATGTGACCTTTATGGTTTCCTGCATCGCGCTTACAGGCATTTTTCTTGTTCTTCCTTTATGGCAGGAACATATCTTTCGTAAATCACTTCCTTTTCTGGCTGTTCTTACAAATACTAATATAATCGCGATAACAGTTTTATTTTTCAGTTTAATTTCAGGTATCGCGCTCTTTGGTTATTTAAAATTTAAAAAGAAATATTTCTTTTGGGTTGTCTATATAACAGCGATTATAATTTTTTCTCTTTGCGTGTCTTATGCCGCGCGTAATATTCTAAAACAGTATCAGATAATGCGCCTTATTGTATTTCTTGACCCAAATGTAGACCCAAGGGGAGCAGGCTGGAATATTATTCAATCTGTAACAGCAATCGGAGCAGGCGGTTTTACAGGTCTTGGCTTTCTGCAGGGAACGCAAAGCCATTATCGATTCCTGCCGGAGCAAAGCACGGACTTTATTTTTTCTATTTTTTCTGAGGAAACAGGCTTTATTGGCGGCTTTGTTATTTTTTCACTCTACTTATTAATATGCTACCGCCTGCTTGCAATAATGAAAACAGTAATAGATCCATTTGCCAAGTATGTCTGCGCAGGTCTTGCGGGAATGTATAGTTTCCATTTTATTGTTAATGTGGGAATGACTATGGGTATAATGCCAATTACAGGTCTTCCTCTTTTATTTATGTCTTACGGAGGTTCTGCTGTTTTATCTTCGATGATAGGAATTGGCATTGTGTTCAGTATTTTTATCAGAAGGTATAATCGTTGAGTTTTGTAGACCCGGTTAAATTATTAGGCGCTAAATTACTAAAAATAGATAAACCCGCGCGCTATGTCGGCGGAGAAATTGGTATTTTAGCGGACAAAAAAAAATCGTTTCAAACAATAATAGCGTTTCCGGATCTCTACGAGATTGGAATGGGAAACCAGGCAATAAGAATAATTTATAATAATTTAAACGCGTTACAGGATGTATCCTGTGACAGAGTTTTTGCCCCGGCTCCCGATTTTGAAAATCTGTTACGCGAAGAAAACATGCCTCTTTACGGGCTAGACACAGGAATTAAACTTGCAGATACAGACTTGTTAATGTTTACTCTTGGATATGAGCTTGGTTTAAATGGCATTCTTAGTATGCTTGATGTGTCAGGTATTCCCATACATTGCGGCAAAAGAGACGCTTCTTTTCCTATAATTATCGCCGGAGGTCCCGCTGTTTCAAACCCATTTCCTTACTCTGATTTTATTGACGCGTTTTGGATTGGAGAAGCCGAGGAAGGATTTTTTGATCTTGTTAAAGAACTTGCCGTGTTAAAGAAGGAAGGGAAGGATACTTGCAGCGAAGCTTCTAGCAGGGAAGTGCTGCTTAAAAAAATCGCGTCACATCCATATATTTGGGTAAAAGGAAAGAAGAAAGCATCACGCGCTATATATAAAAATTTTAGCGATTCAAAAAGCAATATCTCAAATGTCTACCCTATACCAAGCATGAAGATAATACAGCACCACGGAACTGTAGAAATAATGCGCGGGTGTCCTAATGGCTGTCGTTTCTGTCATGCCGGTTTTTGGTATAGGCCGGCGAGGCAAAAAAGCAGAGAAAAAATAATAAATGAAGTTGGTAATTTAACCGCTATGGGAGGCTGGCAGGAAATCAGCCTTTCTTCGCTTTCTTCAGGCGATTATTTAGGAATAGATGAGCTTGTAGAGGGATTAAATAATAAATTTTCCGCTAATCATGTTTCGTTCCAGCTTCCTTCGCTAAAAGTTTCAAGTTTTACGCTTTCTCTTTTGGAAAAAATTTCTGTAACAAGAAAATCAGGGCTTACATTCGCTGTTGAAACACCCAAAGATATGTGTCAATTGGCGATTAACAAAGAAGTAAGCCGCGATTCAGTTACCGCTATTATAGAGGAAGCGAAAAAGCGCGGCTGGAAGGGAGCGAAGTTTTACTTTATGCTTGGGCTTCCTTTTAAAGTGTCACCTGGTGAGGTTTTTAATGAGGAAGAGGAAATCGTATCTTTTATAATTGATGTCGCGAGAAGAACAAGAACGCATTTTAACATCAATATAGGGATTTTTATTCCTAAACCTCATACGCCTTACCAATTTGTAACACAGATAGACAGTAAAACCGCTGAGGAAAAATGTAATTATATTAGGAGTAAATTAAAACCTCTTGGGCATAAGGTTAGCGTCTCAGAGCCTTTAATTTCAAAAATTGAAGGCTTATTAAGCAGGGGAGATGAAAGAGCGGGGCAGCTATGCGAAGAAGCCTGGAGAGGCGGTAGCAGACTGGACCCATGGAACGAATATATTAACAAGGATAAATGGCGTGAAATCCTTGACGCTAATGCTGAATATGTAAATACAGTGTTTGGTGGTAAGTTAGAGCAAGTTTGGAGTAATATCGATTCGTGTGTAAGTGAAGAATTTTTAAAAAATGAACTTGAAAAATCTGATAACTCGATTAGAACGCCTTCTTGCCAGACGGAATGCAGTTTTTGCGGTGTATGTTATGGAAAGTTAAATTCCGGCATGAATACAAGTATTCGCGACAATTCTAATGTTAACTTAAAAAATAATATGGTTAACAAAGACCATGAAAGTAAAGGTGACCCTGCTATTTACAGGTTTATTTTTAGTTTCAGTAAAACAGGCAGCGCTGTTTTTCATGGGCACTTGAGCCTTATAGAGATTTTTTCTATGTCCTTTAGGAGGGCAAATATTCCTGTGCTGTATACTCAAGGGTTTAACCCCTTAGCAAAGATGGAATTTGCGTCTCCCTTAGCGACAGGCATAAGCGCTGATAATGAAATCGCTGGTGTAAACTTTAGTGATTATTATGACCCTTTAACTTTTATCGATAAATTAAACCGTAGTTTGCCTGATGGAATTAAAATTAACAGAGCTGAATGTTACCTGATTAAATCTGGAATGAAAAAATATTCATTGTCGTCATTATTGTGGGGTTTTGCTTATAACAATAAACAAGGATTTGATTACGTTGTCTTTAAAGAAGATAAATATTACAAGAACAGCCGGTTGGAAAAAGACTGCGAATCATCGGTGTTTGATTTAAACCGCAGCGAGGTTCTAGCCAGAAACATCAATGACAACGCTGATGAAAAAGCCTCATATTTTGATGTCTATAAGAGTTTGTATGAATGTTAAAATAATTAGATTTTGTTTAATTTATTTAGACTTTTTACAATATTCATAGGTAGACAGAATATACATTATGAATAGTAAAAAATGCCTGTTCTTTGGGGTATGATTTCTCGTATTCAGCAGGAATTTAAAATGTATTAGGGAGTTTAAAAATATTTATAAAGGTGGGTTTGCCGAAGATATTTGTAAAATTTTGCGGGTTTTGCCCTACCACTACTATATACATAGCAACATAAGCATGACCTTCCTGCCCGGAAGCAACATCCATGTTTAATCCCGAAGTAGCATTTTGGGGCATATTTAATCCGCTTGTATTTCTAAAAAATAACTCATGATTAATATCGTTATTATCGTTTGGAATTACTTCTGTGTAACGCAGAAGATTTTCATGGATTCCGTTTGCAGGGGTTATAGTTGGATTATCTGCGGTATTTGGGAAAATGATTTGAAAGTTTCCTCCGTTTCTGCCTATTTGGTAATCAAGCTCATAATATCTTCTTCCGGAAAAAGTGCTTATTGTAGGGATTGAAGAAGTATTTGAAGGATCTGCCAATGCAGAAAAAGAACTATAATCAGAAGCAAGACTGGAGTTAATATTTCGCAAACTATCCTGGTTTGTCTCTACTGATGAGGCAAATACACTGCTTAAATATATCCTATAATAAATTCTATAACCTGCCGCATAGTAATGTTCAGAGGGAATAGAATCTAAATTCAGTACTGCGCTTGAAGCAAATTGCGCATTGATACTATTGCCAGGTACCTGCGGAAGAAAGTAAAACTCCTCTATTCCGCAGGTTAAGAAACAAAATGCAATTAAAAAATATAAGAAAATTTTAATTCCATATATAACAGCTTGCCTTGGCATTAATTTATTCGGCTGGTTCTATCTTAATTATCTGGTTATGCGCCAAATACTGGAAAACCGGCATATTAGGCCACTTTGTTAAAACAACGCGGTAAGCCGCTAGCGCTTCATCGAATTTTCCTGATTGTTCATATAAACGTCCAATATTAAATTGAGCTCTTGGAGCTGAAGGAAAATCAAACTTATGAGAGACGCATTGCTCCAAAAGAGTTATCGCCTCATCCAGTTTGCCTTGTTCTTCCGCCGCGACAGCCGCGTTAAATAAGGCAATCGGGCCTATATAGGTGTTAGAGCCCTTCTTCACGGCGTTAAGCCAGGCTTCTTCTGCTTTTTCCCAATCCTTTTTATTGGAATAAAGATGACCCGCCAAAGACCAAATCTTTCCTTGCGCGAATCCCTTACCTTCTGTTATAGGCGATGTCTTAGCTATATAAGATTCAAGATCGGAAAGTAAAGCGTCTTCTTCTTCGCTTGTTTCAGCTCCCTGTCTTTTTAAAAGCTGTATGTCTGTAAACCTTGTATTCAACTCTTCCGCCTGCGCGTTAGCCTTTTTGTTGAAATAATCACCCATGTAAAGATAGGCAAGTATTCCGACAAACAAAACGACCATAACGATAATCGTGATGAATATTCCTTTTCTGTTCCTCTGGATAAAATCATTGATTTTATCCCCTATGCTTTCGTTTTCTTTGTTCTGCATCATAACTCCTTAGGACTAATATTAAGATCTTTTATTAATCTTGACAAATAAGTACGCTGTATGGCAAGTGCCCTGGCGGCCTCTGTCTGATTCCAATTGCTTTCTTCCAGTACTTTTGATATAAAATTGGTCTTAAATACATTAACGGCAGTTTTTAAATCACGTTCGATTATATCATTCTCCCCGCCATGACCTTCCTGCTTTAAAAAGAGGTCTTCCCTGCCAATCTGCCTATTTTTACTTATTACGCAGGCTCTTTCCACGCAGTTTTGCAGTTCCCTGACGTTTCCCGGCCAGGAATACGAAAGTAAAGCCTGAATACTGTCCTGAGAAAAGCCGTCAAACTGCTTTTTTGTCTCTTTCATGAATTTTTTAAGGAAAAAATTGGCTAATTCCATGATATCTTCAGGACGCTGACGCAAAGGCGGTATAAAAATCGGGAAAACATTCAGGCGGTAATATAAATCCTGCCGGAACTCCCCTCTTTGTACCTGATCTTCCAGATCTTTATTTGTGGCGGCTACAATTCTGACATTCACTGTAATAGTTAAATCGGAGCCTACTTTTTCAAATTTTCTTTCCTGAATAACCCGCAGTATTTTAGCCTGCAAAGTAAGCGGAAGGTCTCCAATTTCGTCAAGGAAGATGGTTCCGCCGTCAGCGAGCTCAAAACGTCCCTTTCTGTTCGCGATAGCGTTGGTAAAGGCGCCTTTTATATGCCCGAATAATTCGCTTTCCAGCAGCCCTTCGGGGATAGCCGCGCAATTTACCTTTACAAAGCTCGCGGTGTTCCTTAAACTTCGTAAATGTATCTGTTCCGCGAATAATTCCTTTCCTACCCCGCTTTCACCTAAAAGAAGAACAGAAGAATCGGTTTTAGCTACCCTATCAATTATTTCAAGTTTCTCAAGGATCTCCGGGCTCTTTGTTATAACCGTGTGATACTGCTCTGTCTCAATTTGATTCTGAAGCGTCTCTATCCTTGTCTGCGCTTCTTCCATATTTTTCGCGTTGATTACAGCCAAAGCCGCCTGATTCGCGAATATCTCAAGCCATTCCAGATCGTCCTGAGAAAAGCCGCTTTCTTCTGTTTTATTAATTACTTCTAAAACGCCTATACAATCATCTTTGATCCTCATTGGAACAGCCATAATTGTTTTTGATTTATAATTGATTTCTTCGCCTATGCTGCTCATATGGCGCTTGTCATTTTGCACGTCGTTGGAAATAATTGATTTATTATTTTGCGCTACCCAGCCCGCGATTCCTTCGCCAAGTTTTACGGTGTATTTTTGTACTTCCGCTCCCTTTGATCCGAGCGCTACCTCAAAACTTAATGTCGCTTTTTCCTTATCCATTAATAAAAGGCTGGAAGCTTCCGCGTCAGAAAGACGTGTAGCGGATTCCATAATCCGCGACAAGAGACTGTGAATATCCTTATAATTGGAATTAATCAGAGAATTTATCTCTATTAGAGTATGGAATTTTTTTACATCTATCTTTGACAGCATGGCCGTCCCTTAAAATCTTGTTATTCCAGGCTCATTCATCTTTTGAATTCTTTGATTTAAGTAAAGCTCCAAGTGTATAGGTAGAATCTGAAGATTCTTCTTCTGTTGTCATGTAACGGGAGATTTCGTCCCTTTGTACTTTCTTCTGATAATCTTTCAAAGAAAAAGCAACTTTTTGTTTATCGCTCTGTACTTCAAGAACTATCGCTTTTAACTTATCCCCAACCTTGTATTTTTTGAGCGCTTCATCCGGGTCTTCTTCTTTATTCTCAACAAGATTTGTTTTATGAATAAGCCCTTCGATACCGCCCGGAATACGCAGAAAAAGACCAAAGTCTGTAATAGAAGCAATCTCTCCTTCTACAGGGGAACCGGGTTTGTAGCTTTCGTTAAAATTCTTCCATGGATCTTCCGAAAGCTGCTTAATTCCAAGTTTTACATTGCGGTTATCAGTATCCATGGAAAGAACCATTACCTCAATTTCCTGTCCCGCTGTCAGTCCAAAATTCTTGCCCTTTCTTGTCCATGACATATCATCAGCGTGAAGGAAGCCGTCAATACCCTCGTCAAGCTCAACAAAGGCGCCGGCGTTTGTTACTTTTACTACCTTGCGTTTAATTCTTGAGCCAACAGGGAATTTAGAAGCGATAGTTTCCCATGGATTTTCCTGAACCTGCTTGAGCCCCAATGATACCCTGCCCGCCTGTAAATCGTAACCAAGGATCATGCATTCAACAATGTCACCGGATTTTAACATGTCTTGAGGTTTTTGAACCTTCTTTAACCATGAAAATTCCGATATGTGCGCGAGACCTTCGATGCCTTCCTCAAGCTCAATAAAGGCGCCAAAATCTGTAAGCTTGGTTACGCTTCCTTTTACAACATCGTTAACGTGATATTTTTCTTCAAAGTGTACCCAAGGGTCATCAGCGTAATGTTTAAGAGATAAATTGATTCTTTTTTCCTGACGATCTATGCGTATAACTTTTAATTTTATTTCCTGGCCTTTTTTTACAAAGTCTTTTGGGCGTGTAACGTGTCCCCAGCTCATGTCGTTAATGTGAAGGAGCCCGTCAAAACCGCCAAGGTCGATGAAGGCTCCAAAAGAAGTAAAACTTTTTACTGTTCCATT
>JGI24694J35173_10003011_pt1 | contig 13195 bp, 12 predicted proteins | sample TergutCo191P1_FD_35173 | JGI IMG/M metagenome (IMG submission 35173) | reverse complement strand
CCATTTTTGGTCGAGTAAAAAAATATTCATCCGGCATACGCCCATCGGATTTTAAGTGAACTTCCAACTCACTAAAAATTTCCTGTGCAGTGCGTTGACGGTCAAATATCACTACACCCGCTTTTTCGGGATGTTTCTTCCATATTTCTGTTTCAATCATCGGCATTAAATCTTAGCCCCTTTCTATTCGTCAGTTGTATTCAATCAATCCCTTCCAAAAAGCCGACGTTGAGCCGTAGAATTGGCCTGCGCGTCGGCTTAGATTTTTGTATTATTTGCAAACTGTTATTGCTTTGGCACTCCGATAAAATCAAGAAACGCACCCAATCCGAGTGCGTTCATACAGTAGTTATGCAATTTCGGATGCGTTTCCGCAAGTCGTTGAAAACGGTTTACTTTGTCTCTATGACAGCCAACGGGACACCAAACACAACCAGTCCGTTTTTCGCCTGTAGTGGTTAGCTTGCCTTTCTTGTCCTCCACAATTTCACCGTAAACAGAAGCGATTGGTACGTTGTAATCGAGTATATATTGGAGGATGTTTTCTTCTGTCCACATGGAAAGCGGCTTAGACACAGGCTTTTTGGAATCAAAGTTATTGCACCCTGTTTGAAACCATGCCTGCTTTCTGCGTTCGCTTTCTGCCGCCATAGTGCCTACGATTGGGTGTTTACCTGTTTCTCTCCTGTGTTTTTCAAGCGGGGCTTCCTTCATCACAGTACAGCATTTCGCAGAAATAATAAAAGGTGCGTCAAGCAAATGTGCCCATCGTGCGTAATGGCTTTGACGATATTTGCTTGGTGTGCCGTCGCGGTTAATGCCTTGCAAGCGTTCCAGTGCCCACTTCGAGCCTTTTCTCGCATAGTAAATTGTATGTGCTACTTCTTTCGATGGATAGCACCAACCGTATTCACGCACAACTTCATCAAACCGCATTTTGGGTTTTAGTACCGTAACATTCGGTGTAGACATTGCAAACTTGCTAACCTCCGGGAAATCCAAACCCGTATTGACATATATAGCCTCAATGTCGGGAAAACACCTCCGCGCCAAGTCGTACAGCACCGCCGAATCCTTCCCACCCGATACGGAAATTGAAACCTTACCGTCATGCAGATAATACCATTCCATAATCCGTGTTTGCGTAAATTGGATTTTCTTCCACAGAGGCCATTTTTGCATGATTTTCAAGTCCTCTGTCGTAAATTTTCGCGCTTTCATTCATCACCTCCTGTGCAGTTGCAATTAATTTCGGGAAATTTCAACTTCGCGCCTGTTCGGTAATCTACATGCGTAAACATTAAATCAAAACCTCTTTAAGTCAGTTTAATTGTTGATTCAACTTCATTACCCCATACAGACCAACCGAGTGGGACTTGACGAGCGAATAATTCTACCCTTGGCAAATCACCCATCAAGCGAACAATACGTTCCCTTGTTTCGTCTGGTTTTTTGCTGTGATATTCTATTGGTGAAATTATAAATTGATGAACACATTTGTCCTGTCGTTTAGGTTTTCCGCGCGTAGCAATTAAGCATATCTCCGCATTGCCTCGTGTCCAGAAACCCAGCCCAAAGAACCAAGTCTTGGCTATACGATTTTGTTTTAACCAAACAAAACCCACTGTCTTGTATCGAAACCCCCATGCGGATATTACCTGTAAGGCTTCCGCAAGCATAGGAAACGTAGTCCATAAAAAAAGCACACAGTCCTTGTCGGCTATATCAGCTACAGGAAGTGAGCATATATCATCAATCTTCATTGTTTGGTAATGATTTTCAGCTACACCTTGACCGCCTTTGTTATCGTATTTCCAAGGTGGGTCAGCGTAGATTATATTAAATTTTTTCTGCTCTATAAACAATTCTCCTTTCCTTGAAATTTGTAATTTGTTTTTACGATAAAACGCCCCAAACATCTCCAATTACTCGAACTGAACACAGACTTAGGATGTTATTGCAATTATAATATTTATGCGATTTGTTATAAATAATAATTGCAATTACCCCCCACCAGCCCCGAATATTGCCTTACTCATAGACCCGCTCTTGAATAAAATCATAGCCAGAAGCAGGGTATAACCCGCCGCTCCCCATACAGCAGCGCGTACATTATCGGAAAATGCGATGCCTTGTAGAAGTGCGGCATAGATTGCAACACATACCATAATAAGAAATCCTTGAAAAGCAAGCGCGACCAAGGACTTTAGGTACGAGTTGCCGACATTCCCCCATTCACGATTTATCATCGTAGAAAAAGGAATCGGAGCGACAGAAATTGTTAGATATATTTCAATCATTCTGCCGTAGATAATCAAAAATACGCATATTGAAATGATACTCATGGCAAGACTCAGAATCATGGATTCAAAGTACAGAGCCAAAAGCGCACCTGTACTCAGTGTTTCTAGCTGTGTTTCCAGTTCTGCGAGAGCTAAGTTCATATCCACGTTACCGATAATTACCCCGGTACTGTTGTTTATTGCATTTTGCGCTATTCCGAACACAAACATCACAAGGTCAAATGTATTCGTTAGGATTAACACTCCGCAGAATGTTTTGAAAATCCACTTAAATATGATAAATGTGTCAAAATCGTGCATATTATTTTTTTCGATAATCATTGTGATAAGTTCATAGCAGAGGATAAAAGTGAGAATCATCCCCGCTATTGGCACAATTACCGTTTCGGACAGGATTTGTATCATGTTGAAAATATTTGCGTTCCATCCTTGAGGCGTTTCACCAACTTGCCCGGCAATTTCACCGACTCGTACATTTAATTCGTCAAACATTCCGGTAAAGTTACTGATTACGCCTTCGATTAATATCCCTCTAAACCATTCGGCAATCGAATCGAACAGCCCAAACATTTGTCACCTCCCAAAAAGCAACACGCCGCGGCTGAAATAACAGCGGCGTGTTGCGTGAAAATTCAATTTTAGCCGAACAAACCCGACAGCAAAGGTATAAGGACAATGCCCACCAACGCCGTGCCTGCACCTGCCATTAGTTGCTTAATTCCTTGGCTTTTTGCGCCGGGGTTATCATTGCCGTAACCTTCGAGAAGGTTGATAATTCCCCATACTCCAAGACCTGCGCCAAGCGCGATTACAAGGGTTTGCATTGTATCTATTGCGGTATCAAAAAATTCCATGTGATTTGTCGTAACCGAAACGCGGTATTGAAAAATTAAAATTTCAAAAGTCGGCTACGCTCCTTCTATAATTATTTTTTGAACAAAAAAGGCAGCCCCGCGTTAGAACTGCCTCAGAAAAACTGTGTTTATGCTTTTTTAGCTTAGGGTGCTGCCCTAATAGGCTGTAGCACTAAAATAGCCCTCCACTCCTTCCGTGTTTTATTAAAATGACTTTATTAATGGCACAACAAAAAGACAGACTCACTAGAAGTCCGTCCTTTTGGTCTGGCATTGTGAATATATTACGCTATTATAAAATTGGAAAAATTTACATAAAACTTACAAACAGGATACAAAAACAAGCTATTAGGTCAAAGCATTAGTTGCTAAAATGTATTTAAAGAGTAGACAACCTAAGCGTTCCACTTTGAAAGGAGGTGAGAACAATGTTGACTCGTATTATAAGAAGGCTCCATCGTAACAGGGGTGAGCCATTCTGCAACAATCCGCTGTACTACGAAGCACTCCGACTTGGCATAGAATTACAGTGGTTGACGAAAGATGAAAAAGAAAGCGTACTTGCAGATTTAGCCATACCGGAGTTTTACGGCACACCTGAGTATTACAACTGGCAAAACAACTGGCTTCAAAAAATCCAAAAAAGAAAGTGCTATCGAGTAGCATAAGGTAAAGAAAATTGAAAAAATTAATACCATTTAATTAAACGGCGCATGTATACATAAATGTATAGTGCGCCGTTTAATTTTAAGAAGGTACAAAAAAAGGTAAAAGCCCATTTATCCCGCGGGCTTTTACCGTATTAGCCATAACATCATTATTTTGTTGCTGTGAATAATGTCATGTTCTATCCACAATCAAGTAGGTTTAATTTTTGGTCGTAGTAGATATGATAATTAAAATCCTTATGCGGTATTTTCTGCGGCTTGTTGTTTGTTGCAATCCAGTCCTGCACAGCGTCTGCGACATAATCATCATACCTCATTATCACACCAACCATGCCGTAAGGAATTATGGCAATATGCTCCGATGTGATGTTAAGCCGCTCTATAATAGAAGAAACGGCATGAGCGTGTGGTCTGCCCGTTTCGGAATAAATACCTATGCGTCTTGCAATATCTGTGGCGGTGAAGCAATGGCTTCCTCCGTTAAAATCAACTTTGATTCCGAAGGGTTTGTATGCACCACGCAGAAAACCCATTACATCATCAATGGTTGCATATGCGCGGGAAAATCCGTAGAGAATATTTCGCACAGCACCGTTGAATATTTTTAACGGCGCGATTTTTTGCTCGTTGTCACCACAGCTTTCGGACATTTCCGCTTTGTTAAACGCAGCAACATAGGCGGCGGTAAACAAAGTGCTTTCATCCTTGTACCAAAACAGTCTTTGCGTCATAAAATCGCAACCGATTTTGCTGATAAGATAACGCGGCATTGTCCGTCCGATACAGCTTACATAGGAGCTTTCAAGGAAAAATGACTGTGAATCAGTCTTGAACTCGATGGATTTTTCCATTTTCCGAATGTGTCTGCGAATATCGCGTAGTAGGTTGTTGTGGTTTTTTAATAGGGACTTGGCAATTTCACGACTGTCAATATAGAAATTTCCATTGTGTTTGATAAGCGTAAAATTATACATTTTTTACCTCCGTTTGTTTTACTTGAATTTAAAAATGCCGCCTGCTCCGTTTTATCGGGAACAAGCGACATGGTGTACGAGTGTTAAACAGGCTCTAAATCTTCGGGGAAATCTTCAAAATCATCCAGAGCGGCTTGCGGTATTTCTTCGTCCTCAGAAACGTATTCGCCGTAGTTAAATTCTTCGTTGGGATTAACTTTCAACTTGGTTGATAGTGCCATACTGATGTTAAATTCGTTTTTTGGATTTGCGTCTGAAAGATAACGATAATTTTTGTGCTTTGTAATATCGAATTTCTCCGAGAAAAATGGACGCTCGCCACGTAATTGCAAGATGCACTTACCCCCGTCCATCACCGAAATTTCGTCAATAGAGAGTAGCTCCTTCCCGACTTTTTGTTGGTTTTGGCTGTATGACGGGGAATTTCCTTTGCTGACGCTGTTGTTTATGAGGTAAATGGTTTCCTTTCCGAGCGATTCGGATAAGTCTTTGAGCGTCGTTTTTTCCTTCCCACCCAAGAATAAAACTGTGTCGCAGTTGCCGATTATTGTTTCGGCGGCATCCTTGTATATCGTTTTGAGTTGCGATTGCGCTTGTAAAATAATACACGCAGAAATTTCACGACTACGGATTGTTGCGATTAACTTGTCGAATTTTGGAATTTGTCCTATGTTAGCGAACTCATCGAGAAGGAATCTAACATGAACAGGAAGCCGTCCTCCATACTCGTTATCTGTTGTTTAATGTCAAGGGGTAAGTTGAAATTTTATCCCCCGACAGCAATATGTTATGGTATAATAGACTTGTAAGCACAGAAACTTTATTGTTTTTTTACAGAAGAAAAAATCTCTTGACTACGCCGTTAGGTAATAGTTTATGCTATATTCACATCGGCAATATAACCGATGAATCCCACTATTACATGGAGGCTATCATGAACGAGTTAGCAAAAATCAAAGATGTTTCATCCAAGTATAATATTACCACCCGCACGCTCCGCTACTACGAGGACATGGGGCTAATCACCAGCACCCGCAACGATGATTACGCTTATAGGCTGTATGATGAAAATGCCGTAAAGCGAATTGAACAAATCCTTATTTTGCGGAAGTTGAACCTTAGAATTAAAGATATTGAGCGTATCTTTGCTTCGCCTAATTCTGATGTTGTGTTGGAAATATTGAATCAAAAAGCAGATGATATTGACAGCGAAGTATCATTGTTACATGAACTAAAAGGAATTGTACTGGACTTCATTCGGCAAATTGAACAAGCCGATTTTCACAATAACGAGCAAGTGAAAATGCTGTATGAAAAAGCAAAAGAAATCGAAGTTCAACTGACCACCCCTGACTATGTTGGCAATTCAAACGCAACCCTTTCCCCTGTCAAGCATTTGGCAGAAGTTACGGAAAAACTCGAAGATAAAAGAATTACATTGCCAACGGTTATTAAAACATATAGGCAGGAAGTGGATGCGACCCGTTTTATCGGCAAGAAATACGAAAGTGGAAATGTCGCATGGGATGATTTTGATGATGAATTACTCAAATCAAAATTAAATATCAATCTCAAAAATTTGTACGAGGACGGTGACTCAATTATTGGATTGATGAGCCACCGAAATGGCTTTGAGTATTGGCTCGGATTTTTTACACCAGAGGGTACTGCTGTGCCAGAGGGATTTGAATATGAGGACTTCCCCGCAATGGCAATCGGTACGGCATGGGTATATAAACATGATGATGAGTGGGGTATGGAGCCAATGGCATATGAAAAATTAAAAGCTGATGGTTTTGACCCAATTGACGATTGGTGGTTTGAACGGTATCACCCTATGCGAAGCGGAGTTGATAAAAACGGTAATGTTATTCTTGACCTATGTTGGTTTTTGAAATAGGAGCGAATTTTCAATGGCAATAGTCAAAGTTGATATAAGTGAATACGCTAACTCGCAACCGCCGAAAGTGAGGGTATGGCTTTCGGCGGTTGATAAACTAATGCGTGACGGAAACTGCCGTGTCACTTGTTCAGTGGTAAATAACAAAAAACGCACCGATGGTAAGTTTACTTATACATCAAAGCGAACCAAAAAATCAATTTGCATTGTTAATTTGGGAACATCGGGCAATTATATTTCAATGCGCGGCAACCATTTTATACACCCCAACGGTAAAGGAAATATATTAGACGAATTACCCAAAGATGTATTCAGTTTTGTAATAAAAGGGGCAGGTTGTGAACTTGGTAATTGCTTGAATTTAGATTACAGCGTCAATCAAGATAATTACTGTGTACACGACAATGCCGAAGTATTTGAGTATAACGGGCAAAAATCACATAGGTGTCCACACAATGGGTGGAGATTTGAATTGACTGAAACCACGAATTTTGAAATACTGTCGAGGTGGATTACGCTAGAGGTGATGTGGTAAAAAATAAGTATAATCTTTCCTGCCTGCTTTACCTTATTCAAAAAAGAATTTGTAACTCCGCCCCGATTTTGCTACACTCCTACACTTGCTGCACTTCCAATAAATGGTTGAATGTAGCAAGTGCATGAAATGTAGCAGTTTTCAGTCGCTCCCACAAATTTTAGTCAAAGGGATTTTCAGAATAATCCAGTATCACCCACACTACAAAGTTCGTTGTTTTGTATATGCCTTTCTCTGAATAAGGTAATGTAGTCCATATTATCGTACCTCCTGTTGGTGTGATTTTTGCCGTGCTTGCGGTTTGGTGTAGGCGTTCCAAATATCCTTGGGGATTCTCGCTACTTCGTTTTTGAGATTGTAAAGTTCGGATTCTTTTGTTGCCCTTGCCAGTAAGTCACCTTTAAGGTTTTTCTCTAATTCCGACACCTTATTGGTGAGCTTCTTGCGGTCATTCAGCAAAGAGGATTTTTCCTTTTTGAGCGTATCATTTTCGCTTACGGCGGTGCGATATTGTTCCTCTTTGTGGGCTTGGGATAGAGCCGTCTTTTTGATGTTTTCCCAATCCTTGCGTAGCATGGTTGCGGATTCTTCCCCGCCGAGCATGGGCTTAGAAATTTTGACGTTGATTTTTGAAATTTGCTTGGCAGTCAGCACCTTGCCCTGCATGGATTTTACTTCTTTGTCGAAGTCGGCAATGCGTTTATCATTTTCTGATACGGTGCTGTTTTGCTTTTCGATTTTGGAAGAAAGCCCTGCGGATTTTTTCTTCTTTTCCTCAATCTCTTTTTCCAGTTCGGCGGCATGGATTCTGTCCTGTTGGATTTTGTAATCCAAGACTTCCAAATGCTCCGTGGTGCTTCCACGTTCTCCACGCTCGAAACCCTCGAACTCTGCTTCCTTCATGTGTTCATAGTAGCGGTCTTGCAAAAAGGAATATGAATTGAGTGTAATGGTCTTGCCATCACGCTCCCCCTGTTGGCGTAGCGGCCATTTTCTGGATTGTGAAATTTGCGGGATAACTTCTTTCACCTTTCCGATTAACGATTTATCTTTTGTACGCTTCGACCATTTAATTTCCTTTTGCACCACAGGAACATAAACAACGTGCAAATGATAATGGTACACATCACGCCCAAGCTGTTCGGACAGGCGAGAATTTTTCTCATCGGCGTGCATGACTGCCGAGATAATATAGTCCTCGTTTCCAATTTCTTTGACGGCTTGACGGTACGCTTCCTCAAAATATTTTTTGGCAAACTCGTACCCGCCCCGCTCGTCAAAATATGTTGTGTTGATGTCGTAGACCAACTCACAAAATAATTTTGCGTCGGGCTTTGTTCCGTGAAGCACGGTTTTCTTTTCAGCCAGTAGGCGGTTGAATGTTTCTTGATATGTTTCAACCGTGCCGTCCTCTCTGAAATTTCTTTTGAAGTAGACGTTTAACTTTGCACGTTCCAGTTCAACATCACCGTTAAAATATTCCTCGTTTTTTCTTTCGTTGTGGCGTTCAACGGTGGTAAAACTTTTCGTCTGATACGCTTGATTTCTTACAACGGTTTTGTGCATAATCGTTTGACCTCCTTAAAATTTTTGGCGGTAAATTTTCTTTACCTAATTCAAAAAAAAATAATTCCGTGCAACACAAAACGCCCCCGCCGTGATATAATCGGGAGCGAAAATCAAAACTTTGTGCCGCCCTTTTGCGTGTCGTTTCCGTTGGAAATTCCCCGCATATCGCATGGGCTGAACGCTATCGGCGGCGGCACTATCACACCCTTTTTCAAAGTGTGTGACCCACTCACGCACTTTCCGCCATAGGCGGCAAAGGTGCGAGTGGGCTCTGCCGAGGGCTGGCCGCCGTTGGCGGCTAAAACCCTTAACCGCTGTGTAGCGGTGAAAGCGTGGAAAACTTATTTTTACCACAGGGGGAATATGGCATGGATTATCCGATTGACATGAGTAAGCCGTGGTATCATGGTTCAAATGTTGAATTTGAAATTTTGCGGGAAGGTGAAACAATAACTCAATGGAAAGAACTTGCTGAAGCGTTTGCAACCAAGCCAACGATGCTCGAATATGACGAAATTTTTTCACCGATTAAGCATAATGGAACTGAAAAAGGACTTCTGTATATTGTAGATGAGTTATTAGAAATAGACGTTGATATATATCAACACCCGCAAACTACAATGGATAAAGGCGTAGAATTTCTTACCAAAAGACCATTGAAATTAAAACGAATATAAACAACCATCAAGAACTCACCAGCAGAAGCAAAAAGCCACCCAACCATTTTTCAATAATTGAGTGGCTAATATAGAAATTTTGCTACGCCGATTTTGCAGTTTTGGGCTTCGCCGTTTTGGATTTTTGCTTTTCGGATTTTGCTTTTTCGGCGGCGGCTTTTTCAGCTTCAGCGGCACGTTTTTTGTCAACATAGTTTTGTGTTTTTTGACGGTGGTATGCTCGCTTCGCTTCCAGTTTTTCTTCCGCTATGCGGTCGGCTTCTATCTGTTCGGGCGTTCGCATATCGGGCACATCAAAGTTGCCAATATACTTCAAGTAAACATCTACTTGCTGTGTGCGTGTTCCTCTTGGTCTGCCGCCCATGCCTGTGTTGCCGTCAGACCATTCGCACTCATGCACGATAATTTTTTCCACAAAGCTGTTGAGCATGGGCGTGGTTAATTCTTCAAAACTTGTGTACTTGCGTACCAAAGCCAAGAAGTTTTCCGCTTTATCGTTGTCGGCGGTGAACTCGTCTAACTCCGATTGGAGGTCGGCATTTTTGGATTTGATTTCTTCCTTTTCCTGTTGGTAGTTGGAAGTCATATCTTCAAAAATTTCCTCCGAGATTTTGCCGAGTGCCTTATCTTCGTAGAGGGTGCGGAAGATTTTATCAAGGTCGGCAATGCGTTTTTCGTTTTGGGTGATTTGCTTCTTGTGTGCCTTTGCGATTTCCTCACGCTTTACGCTTGTGGTGGCTCGTAGCTGTTCCACAAACTCGTCCTCATGCTGTTGGATATATCCGCTCGTCTTTTTGATAACATCAAGGATAATTGTGCGTACAGCTTCGGTGCTTATGTGGTGCGGGGTGCATTGCGTATCAAACTTGGAATTGCTAAGTTTGTACGTCTTGCAATGGTAAGTGTCTATCAGTTTTTTGTGCGTAGGTTTTTCGGGTTTTGACTTGCGGTGGTTATAAAGTTTCTCGCCACAATCGGCACACCACAGCAAGCCCGTGAGCGGGTTAGCTTCACCAAGAGTATCAATACGGCGTGGGGTGTGGCGTAACTTTTGAACCGTGTCGAATGTTTCTTGGTCTATGATTGCAGGGTGAGCGTTGGGGAAGATAATCCAGTCCTCTTGTGGCTTGGTGATTTTCTTCTTGCTCTTGAAACTGGCTGATGTGGTGCGGAGGTTTACCATATAGCCAACGTACTCCATTTTCTTCAAGATGTTGATAATGGTTGCCGTTCCCCAAGCATATTTGTAATGTGTGTCGTAATCGTTTTTGTGTCTGCCCCTACCACGCACACCGAGATAATATGAGGGGCGTTCGATTTTTTCATCACACAGCACCTTTGCAATGGCATGTACCCCCATGCCCTCCATTGCCATTTGAAAGATACGGCGAACAACGGAAGCTGCCGGCTCGTCAAGCAGCCATTTATATTTGTCGTTGGGGTCTTTCATAAAACCATATGGCGGGGTGCTTGTGGTAGGCTTTCCGCTTCTGCCCTTACCCGCAAAGACGGATTTTATTTTTTTCGAGGTATCACGGGCATACCATTCTGCCATAATTTGCCTGAATGGTGTAAAATCATCTTCACCATTGAGCAAGGTGTCCACGTTATCGTTAATCGAGATTAGCCTTACACCTTTTTCACGGAACATCTCTCGGTATAGCCCCACACGCAAGTAATCCCTGCCCATGCGTGAGCTGTCCTTAATACAGATACAGCTTACCTTGTCGGCATCCACCATTGAGATAAGTTCCTGCCATGCGGGCCTATCCCAACGAGTACCGCTATACCCATCATCATACAGGAAGATGTAGGGCGTTAATCCGTGGGCGTTGGCGTATTCTTCCAATAGCTGTTGCTGGTTAAGTATCGAATTGGAAGGCCCTTGCATTTCATCATCACGGCTAAGTCTGCCGTATAAAATATTCAGTTTTTGAGTGTTCATGTCTGCCTCTTTCTCGCAGTTCTGAACGTTTGCGGCACATGGGAAGCTATGCAATATTGCTCACCTCCCGCTTAATCAGCCGAAGAACTTTATCTTCTACCGTTTCTTGGCTTGTTGTGCTGAAATGGACTGACACCTTAAAGGTGGTGGAGCCAATCCTTTTCTGCATATTTATCGGCTCTGCATGGGGCTTGCCCTGCGTCCTTGCCGCACTTGCTTCAAGAGTATGCTTCATAACTGATTGACCCCCTTCTTAGATTAGGTTAGAATTTGTTGTGTTTTGGTGCGTTTTAATGGTTGCGATAGAACACTTCCTTTCATCAAAATATTTCTCCCTCTACTAATCAGGAAAAAAAGAGGGGTATTTCGGAACTCTTTTATATTACAGTTGTGTTACAGATTTCGGCGCATACAAAAAAGCCCACACTCACCCTATTTGAATACGACAGGAGCAGGTATAAAATGTTCCCAAGCAGGTCAATCAGATATAACCGTCACAAGTGCGGTGTTTTTCAAGGAGCAGAGCAAAGGTAGCAAAACGCTACTTTTGCAACGGCAATTTCGGAAGCCGCTTCCGATAATGTTTTTCATTCAGCCAAGTACATATGCCGCAAATGGCGTAACTGCGCTGTTTTTTGGGTAAGTTTTAACCTCACCCTTAACAGCATACAGCTTCGGCTTTGTCACACAACAAATTGAACAACTGTGAATACATCAACGCAGCGATAAACGCGAAACTGTCATCTGTATCGGAAATGATAATGAACAGAGCCGTTTTTCTGTCACCTATGGTGTCAAGCCCCATTTCATCATAACTCATCATGTCGCGCACCTCTTTGATATCGAAAGTGGCGAGCCTTGCGCCGCAAGAAATCAAAATACTTTTAGCGGTTTTTCCCGCCGCTAATAGATACTTGCGGTATTGACGCACGGCAAAGTGTTGTGGCTGTGGAGGGGATTCCCATATGGTTTCGTCGTTTTCGTCAAGCATGGGATTCCCATTGTCATCAAGTTGAGGTATTCCGTTTTCCAAGTTTTCAAATAAATAATCCACGGCATTTTTATACGTTTCGTCGTCCTCACGAACTTCCATTGCGTTTATCATTTCCACTAAGGAGTTAAGGTTTTTTTCTTCCTCTGCGGCTTCGTAATGGATATATCCGATTAGGGCACAGTAAAGTAACGTTTCTGCCTTAGTCCAAAACGGGTCGCCTCCTTTTTGGTCGCTCGGCGTGGTGTTAGCGATTAATGCTGTGACAAGTTTTAGAATATCCTTTTCTGAACGAATGTACGCCAGCGGGTTGTAACGCATTGACTTAGCAAAATCAATGGTATTAAGCACTTTTATTTCGTATCCGGCGCGTTTTAAAAACTTACCGCATTCAAGAATGAGAGTGCCCTTCGGGTCTGTTATGCAATACGATGAATGCGCTTGCATAAGGTTTGGCTTTAAGAAAAATCGGGTTTTACCGGAGCCTGAGCCGCCGATTACAAGCACGTTTTTGTTACGTGCGTATTTTGGATTTTTCGGACGGCTGTTGAGCATAAGGCTTTCTGTTGCTGTTAGAATTACGTTTTGGTAGGGATTGGGGTCAACATAATGGGCTATGTCTTTCTTCGTGCCCCATCGCGCCGAGCCGTATTCTATATCCTTACGCCACTTTTTTGCGTTAGCCTTTTTATACTGCACGAAACAAAATATTGCCGCCACGCCGACTGTACCTACAAGTAAGTCGAAGGGGTAAAATGTCGGCGCGGGATTTTGTATCA
>JGI24694J35173_10003008_pt1 | contig 13205 bp, 9 predicted proteins | sample TergutCo191P1_FD_35173 | JGI IMG/M metagenome (IMG submission 35173) | reverse complement strand
AAAATCAGCCGACAACAGGCATGGGAACTGTTTAGACAGTATAATAACGATGTTTTTCACTTGCAGCACGCCCTCACCGTGGAAGGGGTGATGCGCTGGTTTGCCAAAGAACAGGGTTTTGGCGACGACGAGGAATTTTGGGGTATGGTGGGTCTTCTGCACGACATAGACTTCGGGCAATTTCCCGATCAGCACTGCGTCAAGGCGGCGGAACTGTTAAGGGCGGGCGGTACCGGCGAGGAATTGATTCACGCCGTGTGTTCCCACGGTTACGGCCTTACGCCTGTGGAGGCAAAACCCGAACACCTCATGGAAAAAATTCTATACGCGACGGACGAGCTTACTGGGCTTATCTGGGCTGCGGCGCTTGTCCGTCCGTCGAAAAGCGTCATGGACATGGAAGTAAAATCCGTGAAAAAGAAATTCAAAACACCGGCCTTTGCCGCCGGCTGTTCCAGGCAAGTTATCGAAAACGGCGCGGCGATGCTCGGCTGGGAACTCGATGCCCTTATCGGGCAAACGATACTTGCCATGCGCTCCTGCGAGGCCACTGTTAACGACGCGCTCAATGCCGTTGCGGCGGAACCAAAATAGAGCCCGTGCAGGCTAAGGCCCTTGTCGCCATGTCGGGCGGGGTGGACAGCTCCGTTGCCGCGGCCCTTATGATCGAGCAGGGGCACTACTGCGTCGGCGTAACGTTTAAGCTTTACACGGATCCAAACGACTGTACAGCAATCCAACCGCAAGGCGACCATTGGGCCGACAAGATGACCCAGGGGGCGTGTTGTTCCCCGCGGGACATAAGCGATGCGAAAACGGTTGCCGCCCGTTTGGGTATGCCCCATTACGTGCTGGACTTGACCAAGGAATTTGAAACGGAGGTAATCCGGCGTTTTGTCCAAACCTACGAGCAAGGCGGCACGCCCAATCCTTGCATCGACTGCAACCGATATGTCAAATTTAATTTGCACTTGCTGCGGACGGCCCTGGACGATTTCGACCTTCTTGTCACGGGCCACTACGCCAGGGTGGAACGGGATCCGGTTGGCGGCAGGTTTCTTTTGCGAAAATCCCGCGACGAAAAAAAAGACCAGACTTACGTGCTGTACTGTCTTAGCCAGAAGGAATTGGAACGCACCCGCTTTCCACTGGGGGAATTTTCCAAGGATCAGGTGCGCAAAATGGCTGGGGATAAAAACTTTGTCAACAACGCTAAAGCCGACAGCCAGGACATCTGCTTCGTCCCCGATGGCAACTACGGCGACTTTATAGAGGCGTACACCGGCAAAAACTGGCCACACGGGGACATCGTGGATCTACAGGGTAAAGTCCTTGGCAAGCACAAAGGCATCATCCGCTACACCATAGGCCAAAGGCGCGGGCTGGGTGTGGCCGCCAACGTACCTCTGTATGTCGCTGGGAAATCGATCCCCGACAACACCGTATCCCTGGGACCGGACGACAGCCTTTACCGCAAAAGCCTGGTTGCAAGGGGTATCAACCTGGTCGCCTGTGACCGCCTGGGCGGCTCCATGCGCGTCACCGCCAAAACCCGCTACCTCCAACAGGAACAGCCAGCCCTTGTCGAACAGATTGGCGATGACGAACTGCACGTCGAATTCGACACCCCCCAGCGGGCAATAACCTCTGGACAGGCGGTGGTACTGTACGACGGGGATATCGTGGTTGGCGGGGGAACCATAGTGTAGCGATTCGTTTCGCAATGTGGAGCACGCGCAATTGACAGTTTTTCGTATGGCGGTTAAATTATACTATGAACGAGTACATTATCGATGGTGGTGCTCCCATTGTCGGCAGGATCAAGGCCAGCGGGAACAAGAACGCGGCCCTGCCCTGTATCGCGGCGGTGGTGCTCACCGATGAACCGGTAATACTAAGAAACATCCCAGAGATCGAAGATGTTCATGTCATGTTCGAAATCTTTACCGCCCTTGGGGGTAGGGTTGAAACCCTGGAGCCGAATACCTTTCGCCTACACCCTGGCAACATAACGACTTCCACCGTGCCTATCGCGCAGGCGCAGAAAATACGCGCGTCAATACTGTTCGCCGGCCCGCTTCTCGCGCGATTCGGCAAGGTTGTTCTGCCGCCACCTGGCGGGGACGTTATAGGCAGAAGGCGGCTGGACACGCATTTCCTGGCGTTTTCCGAACTGGGGACGAAGGTAAAAATCGCCGACAGCTTTACCCTTACCGCCAAACCGCTTAAAGGTGCGGACATCTTTCTGGACGAGGCATCGGTCACCGGAACGGAAAACGCGATCATGGCGGCGATTCTGGCCAAGGGGCAGACGATACTTACCAACGCCGCCAGCGAGCCGCACGTTCAGGATCTGTGTCACATGCTCGTTTCCATGGGGGCGCGGATCGAGGGCATCGGTTCAAACATACTCACCATAACCGGGGTGGAAAGGCTTTCTGGCTGCGACTTTACAATCGGGGCGGACTTTATGGAAGTCGGCTCGTTTATAGGACTGGCCGCCGTGACTGGCGGGGATCTGCACATCGAAGGGGTGCGCCCGCAGGACCTACGGCCCGCGAAAATCGCCTTTGGCAAGCTAGGCATCGCCTGGGCGCATGACGGGTCGGTCGTACACATCCCCAAAAGGCAGGCGATGGAGGTCAACTACGATCTGGGCGGTATGATTCCCAAGATCGACGACGCGCCCTGGCCAGGCTTCCCCCCAGATCTTACCAGCATAATCACCGTGGTGGCCACGCAGGTAAAGGGGACGGTGCTGATCCACGAAAAAATGTTCGAATCGCGGATGTTCTTCGTTGACAAGCTTATCGGAATGGGGGCGCGAATCGTGCTTTGCGATCCGCACCGGGCGGTGGTCGCCGGACCCGCGAAACTCCAGGGATCGGAGATGACCAGCCCAGACGTTCGCGCCGGAATGGCGATGCTGATAGCCGCCATGTGCGCGGATGGCCGCAGTGTGATACGCAACGTGTACCAGATCGAGCGCGGGTACGAAAACCTGGTGGAAAGGCTTTCCGCCCTGGGTGCCAAAATAACCCGAAAGACCCCATTTTCTGGGTAGCGGCGCGGCAAGCGGTTTTAAAAACAGCGTCTCTTTTCGCATCTTGCCCAATAATCAGTTTCGCATTATAACTTATGTATGGCAAACAGGCGAAGCAGTGTAACCAAAAAATTTGGGATACTTACGGCGGGGGGNGATTGCCCCGGCCTGAATACCGCGATACGCGGCGTGTGTCGGGCGGCGCAGGACCGCTATGGAATGAGCATCGTCGGTATATCCGACGGCTTTCGGGGTATTATAGAGGAAAATGTCCGCGTCCTAAAGCCGGTGGATTTTTCCGGAATACTTACCCGGGGTGGAACCATCCTGGGGGCAAGCAGGGAAAAGCCCTTCAAGTCCGAAATCGGCCATTCCGAGGAAATAATCGGCGAAAAGGTGACCGCGGTCAAGGATACCTACCGCAAGCTTGGGCTTGACTGCCTGGTGGTGCTTGGTGGCAACGGTACCAACACCACCGGCTATCGTTTCGCGCAGGAGGGGCTAAACGTAATCGGCCTTCCCAAGACTATCGACAACGACATAGTCGGCACGGACCAGACCTTTGGCTTTCATTCGGCACTGGCGATCTGCACCGAGGCCATCGACCGCCTACACTCCACGGCGCAGAGCCACAACCGGGTAATCGTAATCGAGCTGATGGGCCACAAGGCCGGCTGGCTGTCCCTTTACGCCGGTGTCGCCGGCGGCGGCGACGTGATCCTGATTCCGGAAATCCCCTATGATGTTAAAGCCATTGGACGGCACCTGGATGAAAGGACGAAGTCTGGTAAGACATTTTCGATAGTGGTCGTCGCGGAGGGTGCGCTTTCCGTAAAGGAAGACGAGATGGACAAGCGCGAGCGTAAGAAATACCGCGCCGAAAACGGCCCTTCGGTCGGTTACCGTGTCGCCCGCGAGATTCACGAGGAAACTGGCATGGAAACCCGTGCCACGGTTCTTGGCTACGTGCAGCGTGGCGGCATTCCTAGCGCGTCCGACCGCGTCTTCGCCACGAGCCTGGGTACCGCCGCTGCGGACCTTCTTGCGAAGGGCGACTACGGGCGCATGGTAGCGCTTAGGAACGGTCGTATCGATTCGGTGGATTTAAGCGTTCCGGCAGGGCATGTCAGAACAGTGCCGGCGGATCATTACATGATCGACACGGCAATCGCCGTGGGTACCTGCATGGGCAAGGATTAAAGCTTTAGTCCCTTTTTCATTTGGAACGAAGGGCAGTTGCCCCCAGCGGTGTTAAGCACCTCGACCGAGGGCAGTAGGCGGGATTTTATTTCGAAAACCTCGCAGGCATGGGGCCGCAAGGAATCCCAGCTTACCCTGTAATGGGCGCACTTTAGGCAATTCGGTACATGACCGTCAGGTTTCCGATCCGTGTTTTCGGGAAACACTAGGCCGCTATTTCGAACAGCATTCCAGCGAACGGCTCTGGGGAAGGGACATATGGCTCGTCAACCACGCCCGCTGACTCCACATCCGCCCTGACCTGCGCGTACATCCCGACAAAGGCATCAAACCTTGCTTGATAATCCTCGTTGGTGCTCACGCTTATTTCGGCCTCCACGTTCGCCTCCGCGATAGGGGGCTCGGTCTGTGCCTCTGTCCTGGCGAGCTGGTAGCTTAACTGCTCCAACTGCCCCAGAAGAAGGTCTATAACCCGCACGGTGTCAACGTTTACCCCTTCCACGTTTACCTGGGTGGGGACGTATCTGGGACGCGACTCATAGGACGATGGGGAAGGCGGGATCCCGCCCAAGGATTCGATGCTTGCATAATCCATGCCGGAAAATGATTGGTAAGGTATTGATTGAATAGTCATGGCTTTCCTCCTATCGTCAAAGTTGGGTCGAAAACTATACCCGCCTCTGTTATGAGTATCGGGTTTTGAGCCTAGGGCTTTAGTGAAATTTTGTCGCGGCCGTAATTTTCGAGCCGTTCCAAATAAAAGTACCCATACGCCCCATTTCACGGCGGGGCGTTGCCTTACCTTAGATTAGCCGTCAGTCGAAATCGATATGTTTGATTATCAGTTCCACCCGGCGGTTAACGTTCCAGTGGTCATGCTCTCTGGCAAGAATCCTTCCGCCGCCGTAGGCGAAAATCACAATCTGCTCCTCCATCACACCCCTTGCCCTAAGGAGATCGGCGACATTGTTTGCCCTGGTCTCGCTTAGGGCCGCAAGTACCGCGACTTCCGCTTCGTCGTGATCGACTGGGTTGGCATGGCCTTCGATCCGGACGATAAAATTGGAATCTTCTTTAAGGGTGCTCGCCACCGCATTAAGCACAAGGTCGTTGAGCGCCATGGCATCCACCCCTATGCCCTGGTTGTACTCCCCGATATCTGGCCCGAAAATGACGTACTCAACTTGCGTGATAAGAATTCGCCGGATAATCTCGACCGGGGGAAGTTCCCTTATGACTTCGACTGGCGGAAGCTCCCTTATGATTTCGATGTACTCCGTTCTGGTTAGGGCAGTAGGTGCCACCGTCGGTGTTGGTGTCGCCGCCGCCCGCCCCAAGGGGAACCTTCTTCCCGCAGTTATCGAGGCCCCCATTATGAACGGATACCCGGCGCGAACCGAAGGCTCTATGTGCCACCTGTCGGATATCGGGATGTTTATTCCGAGCGTCCCGTCGGCCAGTACCGAACCACGGGTCATCTGCACGTCATTCCCCCTGTAAACCGCCATAATGCCAACGCCGCCCTGTAGAAAAACATTATTTAACCCAAAGCGCAGGAAATTCCAGCGCAGATACGCCTGAGTTTCCAGAGAGACTATCATGATATCATCGCCTTCGGGGCTAAAGTTTATCTGGTTTTTGCTTCCGAGCATCAGCCTGGGCGATATGCTTACCCTGGGATCCAGGACAAGCCCCAAAGACATCCCTTCCACGAGAGTGTCGTTTGTGGCTAGGCCGAAGTCCAACGACCAGAACCTTTGGGTTTCGCCAGGGGCCGCCGCCTGCGCGTACAGCTCGCTGGTAAGTGCCACAAACACTAATGGGATGAGCAACTTTACCATAAAGGGCGTGGGCAGAAATTCCTTTCGAGCCATTCTTCTCCTCCTTGGTTTGCAATCGATACTAAAAGATAATAAAAAAACAATGTGAGTCAAGCGCAAATGTAAGCAGTTGGCAATTTTATTCATCGCGTCTAATCAAGGTCTAACCGAAGTCTAACGGAAAATAGGCCGCCTCCCGCTTTTCAGACCCTCCCAAAAACATATATTATGTAGGAATATAGGAGTTCCGCCATGAAATTGAATAAAAGCATTCCGTTTTTGCCGACTGTTCGGTTTGTCGCGCTGGTCTTGGCGTGTGCGATGCTTGCGTCCTGCGCCCGGCGTGATGCCACACAGCTTGGGCCAGCGACAGAAATGCGCTTCGGCTTCATCTCCGAGCCGGCGACCCTGGATCCCCTAAGCCCAACCAACTCCGCCGACGGTAGGAGTATATTGTTCAACGTCTTCGAGGGGCTGGTAAAGCCCGATACCGAAGGCAGACATCGGCCAGCGCTCGCCGAATCGTTTGCTATGGAAGAGATGGGGCGCGTGTACAATTTCAGGCTGAGGGAGAACGTGCGTTTCCATGACGGTTCCCCGCTTACCTCGGCGGATGTTATCTTCACACTGGAGACCGCCATGGCTGCTGGTATCATCGGCATGGGTGCTATCGAAAGTGTCGAGGCCACGGGCGAGTTTGAGATAAGGATTACCCTGCGGCATCCCGACCCGGACTTTCTTCCATATCTTACCGTCGGCGTTGTAAGGGCTGGTAGCACGGATCGGGACAGGATCGCCGTTGGCACTGGGCCTTTCCTTATCGAAAGCTACACCGTCCAACAGTCGTTGGTTCTGCGTCGGTTCGAGTATTACTGGGATGAAGGTCTGCCCCATCTTGAAAGAGTCACAATCGTTTTCCTGGCGGATCTTAACGCAATGTTTCTCGCGCTACAGGGCGGAAGCATTGACGGGGCGTTTTTTACCGGGGGCATTGCCCACCAGCTTGATCCCGCCCGTTTCGACATAGTGCCGATTTATTCCGCAATGGTCCAGCGGCTTGTTCTTAACAATGCCATGCCGCCCTTGGACGACATTCGTGTGCGTCGTGCGCTGAATTACGGGATTGACAGGCAGGGGATTATCGACATTGCGTTTTTCGGGCGGGGTAGGCCAGCGGGCGGCCCCGTTATTCCTGGACTTGCGGTGTACTACGAGCCGTCGCTTGTCGAAGCTTATCCGTATGATCCCCAAAGGGCGATTGCGCTTCTTGCCGAGGCAGGTTTTGGGGAGGGGGGGGGTAGGCTTCCGCTGGAAATTACGGTTCCATCCAATTTTACCCAACACGTTGACACTGCGCAGGTAATCGTCGCGCAGCTTGACAGAATTGGGGTTGACGCGAGCATTCGACTTGTCGATTGGGCCACCTGGCTTGCCGAGGTCAACCGTGGCCGCAACTACATGGCAACGGTTATATCGGTGGACGGTAGGACCGTTTCGCCAAGGAGTTTTCTTGCGCGGTACCGTTCGGATCACGGTTCTAATTTCATCAATTTCGCAAGCGATGATTTTGACAGGGTTTTTGACATGGCCATTTCCGAGGCGAACGAGGACAGGCGCATCGAGCTGTACAGGGAGGCCCAGCGTATTCTTTCCTACAATGCCTCCAGCGTGTACATTCAGGACATTCTGGGCTTCAAGGCGTTTCGCGCGGGGGCCTTCGGTGGCGTGCTTGGCTACCCGATTGCCGTCACCGATTTTGCGGCGATATACGGTCGATAGGTACCAACGACGGCGGTTAGGGTGTATTTCGCGTTACGCAGAATCGGTGCCGCGCTGATCACACTTTTTCTGGTGTCGGTGTTCAGCTTTCTTGCCTTCAGCGTGATTCGTGGCGATCCCGTAACCTTTGCCCTTGGGCTTGATGCAACGGAGGAACAGATCGAGGCCCTGCAAAGGGAACTGGGACTTGACCGCAGTCTTCCGGTTCGCTACCTTAGCTGGCTTGGCGGCTTTCTGTTTGGCGATTTGGGATACTCGGTGCGCTTCCAGGGCGAGGCGATTTCTTCCCTTATACTGGAACGCCTACCTGTTAGTTTTTTTCTAGCGCTGCTTTCCCTCTGTCTTACTTTGATAATCGCGGTGCCAGCGTCGCTGTTTTCGGTGCGGCGGGAAAACGGCATTGTCGATAAGGCCGCTGGTGTTTGCACCGCAGTTGGCATTAGCATTCCCAATTTTTTTCTGGGGATACTGTTCATCTGGATTTTCGGAATCGGTCTGCGCCTTTTTAACGTGGGCGTGTATGTCGATTACCGTGTCGATTTCGCGGGCTTTATTCGCAGTCTGTTTTTCCCCGCGCTGGCGATTGCCGTACCCAACGCCGCGATGCTTGCGAAGTTTCTACGCTCGTCGCTTTTCAAGGAACAGCGTACCGACTATTTCCGAACCGCGCGAAGCAAAGGCGCGACCTTTCCCTTCGCGCTTCGCCGCCACGCGCTTAGAAACGCCCTTGTGCCTTCGGTCACGATGATGGGGATGATCATTGCGGAAACGTTTTCTGGTTCCATCATTATCGAGCAGGTTTTCGCGGTGCCAGGCTTGGGGCGGCTTTTGATCGCGGCGATTACCTCGCGGGATTACCCGGTGATACAGACGCTTGTCGTGTTGATTGCGTTTGTTGTTATTGTTGCTAATACGTTGGTGGACATCGCGATTCAGGTTATCGATCCCAGGATAAAGCTGGAAAGGGAGCGGCGGGGGTAAGCCCGAAGGTCCCTGCAAACTGTCCGCGTATGATATTCTGGATGGCATTCTCGGTCTAGCCAATAGCCTGATCCTACCAGGAAACTCCCTTGTATTTCCAAATGTTACCGAAAAATACTTGACAGCTATACCCGTTTTCGGGTTTAATTTATGAAAACACGCAGAAATCATGTTTTTTGTATGAAAATACTGAAAAAGGAGAATCAATAGCATGAGCATCATAATGAAGTACCACCCAGCTAAAAAAGAGGTTAAATTTATTCGCTCGCAGTATGGAACTCAAATGCCGATTCAACCCGACAGCATACTTTCCACATACATGAATAAGAAAGGAAAATTCGTCCTGCAGGACCATGGCGATGCCTTTTTGGCGGATATCGCAAGAACCTTCGATGCCGAGCAGATTGTTGATATCGAGGTCATTACTACCCGAAGGGACTACGAGGATTTTGAGCAGATGGTCGAACATTTTAACAGCACATCAGAAGTTAGGATTGATACCAAGCTTTCGGAAGAACTGCCCGATATGGAGGCGACATGCCTGGCAGTTAAAAGCCACGGCGAAAAATCCATGGGCATCCTGAAAAAGCACCAGGCCAAGTTTTTCGAAATAGACACGAATAACCCTGTTGTCAAGGAGTGCGTTGAAAATTTCGCCGCCGATGTGAATAGGGAAATTGACAGCATTAAAGAAAAGATCGACGCAATCGCCGACAATAACGTAAATTTGTGCTTTGCCGGCGTTTACAGTGCGGGTAAATCCTCTCTGATAAACGCCCTATTGGGGTATATGATTCTGCCCGAGGATGAGCAATCCTTAACCGCAAAAATGTTTCGGATACAAAGCCCAAGACCTAACGAAAAAGTCAGAATCGTCTTTACTATCCGCAATGTGTACACGGAAGTTACCTGGAACGATGGCAGGAATATATTTGAGTTCGCGGCCGGACCAACCGAAAACAGGTCAAAAGAGGCGATTCAGGAAACCATCAACGGGAACCAAGAAAAATTTCAACATCACCAAATATATGAAATACTAAAAACCTTAAATACGGACGATAATATATCCTCGGAAATAAGGGTGTTCTTTCCTGTTTCACTTGATACCGATAAGGTACAGTTTACAATTTACGATACCCCTGGAACGGACAGCAACTATGGTGAACACCAATCGGTACTGAGAGATGCGTTATCCGAACAAACTCATTCCATACTTGTTTTTGTGTTGCATCCGGTAAAACTTGAAGGCGAGGGCAACAATGCCCTGCTAAATTATTTGAAAGAAGCTGAAGGGAAGGATAGCAAAACATCTATTGATATTGACCGATCATTATTTGTAATGAATTTTGCAGATACTTTGAAATCTCCCGAAAGACGAGAAAAATTTCAAAAAGACGTTATAAAAGATAAAATGGACGACACTTTTTCAGTAAGCCTGTCTGATAAGAAGCTGTTTTTTACAGCAGCTAAAACGGCATACGCCGCAAAGGCTATGAAAAATGGCACTCAAAACGACGACGATGAATTTGAAATTCGTATAAATGAGAAAAACATCACTGATAAAGAGAGGGGGCGATGCTATCGACAAAATAAGTGTGCCACCTCTGAACGTTCGACAAAAAGAATGATTGAATTGTCGACACTTGAACTTGAAAAGGCCGAAAGCGACAATGACACCCTTAAAGTACTGTATGTTTGCTCCGGCGTTTTTGCCTTGGAAAAGGAGATATGCCTTTATGGCGAGAAATTTGCCTCGGCGGTGCGGGCATATGCCATTATCGGCAGCGTGGACAAAGCCCTTTCCAAGATGAACGCCAACGCGGAAGCATTGGGTAACCAGAACCAGCGGGATATCAGACAACTGGAGGCGGAGATTAAAGAACTGAAGGACGCTATATCCGACAGCGTGAAAAAAGCACGCCAGAAACACTCCGTTCCCAAGGATGCACCCTTACCTATGAAAATTTTAACTGAACTTCAGTTGGACGGCGAATCCTTGTCTAAGAAGTTTATCGGTGAACCAAAATCATTCTTCGAAAAACTTTTAAAAGGATGGTTTTTCAGAATCGCTGGCAAGGTAAAATACAACGAAACGCACAAAAGAGAGATAACCCAAAAGGTAAACTCGGTCATTAGCGATTTCACGAAAAACTTTCTTGACAAACGCCATAAACTGCTCCAGGAACAACGCGACACTTTCATAGCAACAGTAAAACAGATACTTGAAAACAACGGCAAGCTAAGTGACGAAACGAGATCCTTCGTTCTGGACATACGACCACCTGAAATCAAACAGCCCACCAGTACTGACGTGTTCCTTGAGATTTACGAGAAAAAGAGGCACAGCGAGAATTTTCTGTTTATAACCACTGAATATATCGATAAAGAAGGGTTCATTCAGGACTGCGAAGGAAAACTGATGAACATAGCCAAATCGCTGAAAGAGGATTTTGAAAAGGACTATCGTGACGGGCTTGAAACCGCATTGAGTGCCGTTGAATCCGAGTATATTCAAAATCTCAAAAAATACTCCGTGTTGATGAAGGCAAAAGTGGGGGACAAAGAGGAAATGGAAAAACTTGGGGGTAAAATTAAGGACGCGGCCGATGAGCTTAAAGCCTGCAAAGGCGAGTTTGATAGTTTGATATGGAGCATGAAAAACGATGGACAATGAGTATATCGTTAACGGCGAGGTTCAAAGCAACAAAATCGCGATGGATATCAAGTACCGCATACTTAAACGCCACGATATAGAGCGTCTTTGTCGTGACACTCGGATCAGCGCGTCCTTTATAGGAAGCGGTTTCAATAAGAAAAGACCCAAACAGGCATGGGATAAGTCATACTTGGACTTGTTGTCTTACGTTGCTGTCGCCGAAAGTTTCAATCGTGACTATCTATTATATCTTGATGAGGTCGCTGATTTTGTAACATCGAAACCCAAAATCGGGAAACTGGTTATCGCGATATTTCTTGTTTTTCTTGTACTTGTTGCCGGAATTGCCATAGCAATTATGTCATCCCGAACAGAACCGGAAAAACCACATCCTGTACAGATTGGGATTCCAGAGGATATCTGGATTCCAGAATCTGAAACCTTGGAACATGACTATCCAGAGGCTGAAGATAATGAGTGAAGGAAAAGTGCCGATCGAGCAGACATTACTGGATAATCTGGGCAAGATTTCATACATGCTTGACAGGGCATACCTTTCGTGCCTGGAAAGCGATTATGGCGTGTTGCCGTTTGACGACAATTATAATAGATATACCCTGGACGATTTTCCCGAAGACAAGAAAAAAAACCCAACCGACAAGTTTCTCGACGAGGCAAAAAAAGTAACATATGCATCAAATATTCGCGCACTTCGGATAAAGCGTTGCGTTTTTGACAAGGAAGAGAAGGTAAGCGATTGTTTCAAGAACGTCCTTGGTGTATTCGCCAACAGCGAGGATTCGCTAGCCCTTGTTCTGCGCCGCACCCCAAACAGGACCGAAATGTTCTTTACAACGAAAAATATTGGCATTGGCAGAAATGAAGAAAGTAAGAATAATATAGAATTACTTGCCAATTCTGTACGGGGAAATTTCCCTGGAACAGAGGTTGAGGTTGTAAAAGATAGTACCGAATCTTTGTTCAAATTTGATGAAGCAAAAGCGATTTCGGTTTTGTCGAATGTACCTTCGGAAAAATCGGAAGGTTTTATTAGTCAAGGCATCGAGAAATTATTGAATGGGGTTGTTCCCAAGAGCGACAGGGAAAGCTATACCGTTGTTTTTTTAATGGAATCGGTGCCGTTGATTGAAGTTCGTAATATAATTAACGGTTATGAAGAAATTGCGACGGCGATTACACCATTTGCCGGTTATCAATTTCAGTCTGGGAAAAACGAAACCGATACCAAAGGCGAAATGGAGTCCATGTCGCACAGTGAAGGTGTTAGCCGTTCTATATCAAAAACGCATTCTGTGAATGTTGGGGTTACTGGTGGTCGTTTTTCGAGTATTTCGGAAGCAGCTTCTAGTGGAACTAATCGAGGTGCTCATGGGGGGCTTGGTTTTATTCTATCTGCTGGAGCCTCTGCCGGAAGTTTTATAGCAGAATCACTTGCTAGAACAATAGGTTCGGCCATAGGTGCATATACTGGGTACGGATACAGCTGGGGAACGACAAACACAAAAAGCACGACAGACACAAAAACAACAGGGAAAAACCATAGTGTAGCGCTTGGAACATCAGAAAACACAACCTACACATACAAATCGTATATGGTAAGTAACCTTATTGAAAAACTTGAAGCTGTAATCAAACGTATTGATGAAAGTAAATCGACTGGATTGTGGAAATATGCGGCTTACGTTTTATCTGAAGAATCCAAAAC
>JGI24694J35173_10003003_pt1 | contig 13223 bp, 10 predicted proteins | sample TergutCo191P1_FD_35173 | JGI IMG/M metagenome (IMG submission 35173) | reverse complement strand
GTTTTTTCTGCGATGCCATTTTTGGTGCTTTTTTTGGCGTTTTTTATTTTGTTTATGGGAAAATACAAAGCGCTGAGACCGTCTTTTTCTGCAGTGGATTTCAAGCACACAAAAGATTTAGTCGGACTCGGATTGCAATTTTTTATCATTCAAATAGCCGTTTGCATTGTCATATATTCTTCTACAAATATCATTATTGCCCATCTTTTTGGTGCTGAAAGTGTGACCGTGTATAATATCGCTTTTCGCTATTTTAATATAGTAACAATGGCGTACTTAATTATCTTGTCGCCGTTTTGGAGTGCCACAACAGATGCATTTGTAAGAAAAGATATCGAATGGATAAAATCATCGATAAAAAAACTATTACTTATTTTTTCCTTAACGGTAATAGGAACAACGGTAATGGTGTTTTTTTCAAGTGCGTTTTATTTTTTCTGGATTGGCGATGCGGTAAAAATACCGCTGATGGTTTCTGTTGCTGTCGCTATTTACACAACGTTATTTAATTTGAGCAACACATTTATTTACATCATAAATGGAATTGGAAAAATAAGACTACAACTATACACAACAGTAACTGTGGCTATTCTATATGTGCCACTGGCTATTTTTATGGGAAATCACTGGGGCATCGTTGGCGTTGTTATTGCGTCGTGTATAGCCTTATTACCAACAACAATTTTAATGCCGATACAATGTGTGAAAATTTATAAAAACACAGCAAAAGGCATTTGGTTTAAGTAAAAAAATGATGAGCGAAAATCCAAAAATAACGGTTATTACAGTTGTTTACAACGCAAAAAGCACGATTGAAGAAACGATGCTCAGCGTTCTTAATCAAACGTATAGCAATATTGAATACATCGTTGTTGATGGAGCAAGTACTGACGGGACGTTAGACATCATTAAAGATTATGAAACACGAACTAAAAACAGGGAGTTTCCGAATATTTCATTTCGCTACATATCAGAGCCCGACAAAGGAATTTATGATGCTATGAATAAGGGAATTGATATCGCGAGTGGGGAGTGGATTAACTTTATGAATGCGGGCGATAGTTTTTTTGAAAATAATGTTATTGATCAAATTGTAGAGTTGTATGATGGCAAGAGTGACATCGTGTATGGTGATAGTTGTCGGCATTTTGAAACAGGCAAATATATTGACAGAGCGACGTTGTCGAAGTTAGATTATATGCGAAATTGCCATCAGGCGTTTTTTGTGAAAACACAACTCTTAAAACACAATAAATTCGACACAAGTTATCAAATCTGTGCGGATGCCAAAATTTTCTACGATGCCTATAAAGAAGGTCTTAAGTTTCAGCATATTTCTGTTGTTGTTTGTAATTATGAAAACAGCGAAGGTGTTTCAATGAAACAAGAAAAGAAATACTTTGTTGAAATGGCAAGGATAGACGGCAGTAACAAGACATTAAAATGGAAACTAAAATACGCACTGTTTCTATTGAAAATGCAGATAAAAAAAATTATATCTCGCCGAATAATCAGAGAGACGGCATAATAAAAACACGAACAATTTTAAACTTATGTCATCACAAAAAAAGATATTATTAGTTTTCGGAACACGTCCCGAGGCCATAAAAATGGCGCCTCTCGCCAAAGAATTTCAAAAACACAGCAACGTTTTTGAAACAAAAATTTGTGTTACGGCTCAACACCGAGAAATGTTGGATCAAGTGTTGACGTTTTTTGAAATTGTGCCAGACTACGACTTAAACTTAATGCGCCCAGGACAAAATTTGTATCAACTCACAGCCGATGTGATTGTTGGTTTGAAACCTGTTTTAGAGGAGTTTCAACCCGATGTGGTATTGGTGCACGGCGACACAACAACCTCAACGGCTGCGGCACTTGCGGCGTTTTATGCAGGTGCAAAAGTTGGTCACGTGGAGGCAGGTTTGCGAACGTATAACAAATACGCGCCGTTTCCAGAGGAAATAAATCGTCAGTTAACGTCTCGTATTACGGATTATAATTTTGCACCAACACAAAAATCCAAACAGAACTTATTGAGCGAAAACATCGCAGAGGCAAGCATTAGAATTACAGGAAACACCGTAATTGACGCACTTTTGTGGGCACAAGAAAAATTGAAAACTTACGAGGATGATGAAATTCGTCAACTCAAACAATTGGTTGATGCAACCAAAAAAGTGATTTTAGTTACAGGACATCGTCGTGAAAATTTTGGCGACGGGTTCTTGAATATCTGCGAGGCTATCAAGCAGGTTGCCGAACAAAACAAAGACACGCAAATTATTTATCCGGTGCATCTTAATCCAAACGTACAAAAACCGGTTTACGACTTGCTGAAAAATGTGCCAAACGTACAATTGATAGCACCTTTGGCATATCCAGCGTTTGTTTGGTTGATGACACAAAGTTATTTGATTTTGACCGATAGTGGCGGTGTGCAAGAGGAGGCGCCGAGTTTGGGAAAGCCCGTTTTGGTTATGCGCGAAACAACCGAACGTCCAGAGGCCGTTGATGCAGGAACTGTGAAAATGGTCGGAACGAACAAGGGAAAAATCGTTTCAAACATCAATGAACTTTTGAGCAATCAAAATTTATATCAAGAAATGAGCAAGGCTCACAATCCTTACGGGGATGGGAAAGCGTGTGATCGAATAGTAAAACAACTGATGAAGACATAATGTTTGTTTACATATTTCTTATTGTATTTTGTTTTTTGCTTTCGTTTGTAAAACAGACGAAAACAGTAGAGCGTTTTGCATTTGTTGTGATCGCCTTTATTTTATGCTTTGGCTATATGACAGGAAGTGATTGGCGAATGTATGAGTTGTGGTATGAGCAAAAACTGGTTTATGAAGAAGAAATTTTGTATGGAATTTTAAGTGATTTTTTTAGATTTATAGGCGTTGGTTTTTGGACATTTTTTACACTGTTAAAAGTTATACTTCTTGCTGTTTTCTTTCTCGTGTACAAACGGTTTGAGGCACCCTTGTTCTTTTGTATGATGTTGTTTATCGCTATGATAGGATTGTACTTGTTTATAGACAATCCGATGCGAAGTTTAATAACATATGCCATTTTTGCTTACTCTACAAAATATATAGTAAGTCGGGATTTCTGGAAATATTTATTATGTACAATTATTGCTGTTGGTTTTCATCAATCCGCAATAATTGTTTTGCCGCTTTATTTCTTATATCGGCTTGAAATGAAAAACTGGGTGCTAATATTTTTGCTTGTGCTTGTTAATATCCTTTTTGTTTCTCAGCAAGCAGTGTTCAGCATAATAGAGTTTATAAAACCATATATACCGTTTGCGGGGGATTTGATAGCAAAATACACAAGTGCAGTTAGAGCGCATCCTTATTTAGCAGAATTTGACTATCAGGTGTTTTCAATAGGCCTGGCTATAAAAATCTTTTGGTTTGTTGTTTTACTTTATTACAAAGATCGCATTATTGAGCAATTTAAGTATGGCAAACTTGTACTTATGCTTGCTTTTTGTGCCATAATACTGTCAAGAATAACGTTGACGGTCCCTATTTTTGTAAGAGTTACACTTTTCTTTGAGGTGTTCTATATTGTTGCAATCGGGTATCTCTTACTGCTTTTGTCAAAGCGAAACAGAATGGTTGTTAAAATTATTCTGCTTGCCTATACTCTCTTTATCACTCAAAGATTGGTAACAAGTGATTTTAGATATATTCCTTACACAAATGTTATTATTCATTCGATAAGAGGGGATCGACCCTCCTATGAGGAACGGTCTTGGCATAATTTTAGGCATAGTCCACACCACATAGAAGGAACAGAATATTTTGTTTACCATTAAAAAAATAAAAAACACGATGACAAACATTACCTTTTTTTCTTCATATCCTACCGAAAAAGATATGCAAGATGGTTTTTTTGTTCGGGTAAAAAATATTGACGATATTTTTGCAAATGAAAAACGAACGTACCTTGCAGTTTCTTTGCGACAGAATTTAACGTTCAATGTTAGCAAGCCTTCGCCAAACTTAACGGTTGTTCAGGCCAATGTTTTTTTGCATTATTTCAAAATACGAAAACTGCTCAAAACCTCGGAAACATACTACGTTCAGTCGTTGTATAATTATTTGTGGGCAACGCTTTTTTCGATAAAAAAAACTAAAAAAATCGTGTGGGATGTGCACGGTGCTGTTCCAGAGGAATTGGCTTTTTATGGAAAAAACAGGATGTCTCGTTTGTTTAATTGGTGTGAAAAAAAATTAGCAAACAGAGCGAGTTTTGTGGTTAGTGTAACCAAATCAATGCTTGATTATTTGTTGGAAAAACACCCAAAAATGACGAAAAACAGTATTGTTTATCCCATTATCAACAAGCAATTACTTGCAGATGCCGCTGATGAACAAGTAAACAATCTTCGCAAAGAATTGGACATAAAAACAAATGAAACTGTATTTATTTATTCGGGTAGTTTGATTAAATGGCAACGCTTTGATGACATTTTGGAAACCATCAAAAAATTAGAAAATCCAAACTATCGTTTTATTATTCTCACAGGGCAGATAGAGGACGCCAAACAAAAAATTGCTGAAAATAATCTTACCGAAAAAATAATACTCCGAACAGCAAAACCCGAAGAGTTACCAAATTACTACAGTTTGGCTCACGCTGGTTTTATTCTTAGAGACGAACACGTGCTCAATAAAGTAGCCGCACCAACCAAACTTTTGGAATATATGTATTACGGTTTGATGCCCATTGTGGACTATGAAAAAATAGGCGACTTTTTTGATTTGGGTTACGAATTTGTCAAATATGATGCGATTTCAAATACAATGCAACCGATAAAAAGCAAAAAAAACAGCGAGATAATAACATCAATGTTTGCAAACAAACAAGAAAAGCAGTTTCACTCGCTTGTGTTGCAAGACAACTAAAAAATCAAAGCAAATGATTTTCATTATCGTACTCTATAAATGCAGTCTCAAAGATTCAGCAAGTTATCAAACGGTAACAAAATCGCTGGCTTGTGCGGGAAAAAAAGGTGTGTTGTTTGTGTTTGACAATTCGCCAGAAATGCAGGTTTTGGACGATGTGGATTCTGCAATTTGGCAACACGTGGAATATGTACATTGCCCCGAAAATAAAGGGTTGGGCGTTGCGTATAATCAAGGTGCAACATATGCAAAAAAGAATGATATGGATTGGATTGTGCTGCTTGATCAAGACACAACATTTTCTGAAAATTATATTTCTAAATTAGACGAGGCCATAAAACAACATTCCGAAATAAAGCTATTTGCACCAATCATACAATTAAAAAATCAAAAACCGTTTTCGCCAACGCGCTACAAGCACAAAAGAGGTTATAGTGTGAAACTAACTTCGGGCATTTATTCGTTTTCAAAATATTCACCAGTGAACAGCGGAATGGTTATTAACACCAACAGTTTTTGGGAGGCAGGCGGATATAATCCGGACATAAGATTAGACTTTGCCGACTTTCAATTTATTGAACGATTTCGGCATGTGGAAAAAACTTTTTTTGCTGTGGATACTGTGGCGATTCAAGATTTTTCCAACGAGGAAAAAGAAGTAAAAAAATTACAAACACGATTCAAAATATACTGCGAATGTGCAAAAAAATGTGAAAGAAAAAACATTGTGGATTCGTTAGGTTATTTATATTCTGTGTTTCGCCACACGTTAGGACTTACGCTGAAAACAAAAAATATGTCTTTCTTGCGTATCTTTATGGTGAAATATTTGTTTGCTTAAGACTTGTTAAAACACGTATGAAAAAATGAATATTACAATCTGCTTATCGACATACAACGGTGCAAAACACATTGAGCAACAACTTGATTCAATCCTAAATCAAACGTACAGCGATTGGTTGTTGAAGATACGAGATGACGGATCGGTTGATGGAACATTTGAGATTTTACAAAACTATGCACAAAACTATGGCGATAAAATACAAATTATCGGAAATGGAAAAGAAAATATCGGAGTGGCACAATCGTTTGCCAAGTTGATAGAATCTTGTTCTACGGATTATATTATGCTGTGCGACCAGGATGATGTTTGGTTCAATGACAAAGTTGAACGTTCTTTCAATGCTATAAAAAAACTTGAAACAAAAACAGCACAGCAAAAACCGCTGCTTGTGTTTGCAGATGCGAAAGTGGTCGATGAAAACCTAAATGTTTTAGATAATTCGTTTTGGAAAACACAAAAAATCACGCCAGAAATATGCAGCGACTACAAAAAACTATTAGCACTAAATGTTGTAACAGGTTGTACCGTGATATTTAACCGTTTTTTGACGCCGTACATTTTGCCGATGCCTAATTTTCTTAGTGTTCATGATGGTTGGATTGCCGTAAACGCAGCCTATTATGGAAAGTTGGATTATATCCAAGACCCGACAATGTTGTACAGACAGCACTCAACCAATGTTTTTGGGGCACACAAAATAGGGTATTCATACTTTTTGTCAAAAATGAATTTTCAAGGATTTAGAAACCTTAGGCGTTATGTAAAATCCTTTTCCTTCAAAGTCCCTTTGATACAAATAATCTTGTACAAAATATATTTTTCGGCTTTACGAATATTGAAAAAAACATGAAAATAGCAATCATCGGTACAGTTGGCGTTCCTGCGAAATACGGCGGTTTTGAAACTTTGGTCGAGAATTTGCTTGTGCATAAAAACCGTGAAGATATTTCGTATCGGGTGTATTGCAGCAGTCGGAGTTATGCAAAAAAAGAAAAATACTACAAGGGCGCAAAACTTACCTATATTCCTTTTCAGGCGAATGGCATTCAGAGCATTATTTATGACGCGGTGTCGATTATTCACGCGATATTTACATCGGACAAACTGCTTATTTTGGGTGTTTCGGGATGTATCATTCTTCCGTTTGTTCGGTTGTTTTCAAGAAAGAAAATCATTGTAAACATTGATGGTTTGGAGCATCGGCGCGGAAAATGGAGCAAATTTGCAAAGTGGTTTTTGAAAACATCGGAACGTATTGCCGTTCGTTTTTCAGACGTCATTATTACAGACAATGTAGCCATACAAGATTATGTGAAAGAGCACTACGGAAAAGACTCTGAAATGATTGAATATGGTGGCGATCACGCATTAGAAAAGGGTGATGATTTTGTTTTGAAAAAATGGAATTTAACCAAACAAAATTTTGCGTTTAAGGTGTGCCGAATAGAGCCGGAAAATAATATCCATATTGTTCTTGATGCATTTCAACACGCGCCAAACGAAACATTAGTTATTATCGGAAACTGGGATAAAAACGCGTATGGACAAAAACTAAAACAGCACTACAACACGCACAAAAACATTCACTTGCTTGATCCTGTTTATGAGATAAGCACATTGAACGGTTTGCGAGAAAATTGCCGCTATTACGTACACGGTCACAGTGCTGGAGGAACAAATCCGTCGCTTGTTGAGGCAATGAATTTGGGATTGCCTGTTCTTGCTTTTGATGTTGTTTATAATCGCGAAACAACCGAAAACAAAGCGCTTTACTTTCAAAATGCCGAATCTTTGACCAATCAAATAAACAGTCTTTCTGCAGAAACCCTCAACAATAACGCCTCGGCAATGAAAGAAATCGCTTTAAGGCGATACCAGTGGGGCATCATTGCAAAAAAATATGAAGACTTGCATAATTGAAAAATAAATCGTATCTTTGTAATAAGCCTTACTGCTAATATTTGAGCGATTATTATGTGAAAATGAAAACAAGTGACAATATATTGACATTTATGAGCGAGTCGGTTTCTAAGATTAAAAATTAACAAACAATGAAAAAATACATTATTTTCGCATTAATACTCTTGCTTGGCGCGACGGCGAAGTCTGCGGATTTTTCGCACCTTAGGCTTAACGAAATCAGCGGTGTAGATGCTGTTTTGTTTGTTGAGATTTTTAACTCGGGCACGGAGGAAATTAACTTGGAAGGTGTGAGACTTCAACGCAACGAAGGACCAACGCACAACACCTCGCTTACAACGGGCACTGAATGGGTTGGACAAGCCGGCGATGTGATTCCTGCTGGCGCGTATCGCATTATTTTGTTTAGAAATGGCCGTGGTGATGGCAACAATAGTGGTCCAGATGCGCCATCGCGACTGCAATCAAATCCTGCGTGGCCAGGAATGAACTGGACAGTTACAGGCGGATTATCCAATCAGCAGATTTTGAAAATCGCTCTCGTTGCACCCAACGGAAATCCTATTGATGTGTTTATTCGTGGCGATGTGCCGTTGCCTGGATGGGGGACTGCAGGGGCATCGCGACCGGGCAATATGAATTCTGGAACGTACGGAAATATACGACCAAGTTATTCGCGTATGGCCGATGGTTCTTGGGCTTGGGCAATCGTAACGCCAGGAACAACGAATGGGCCGAGCGTGCAGTCTATCACAAATCCTGGGTATTTGACGGCAATGCCGCAAGGACCGGGTGGGGATGAAATTCTTGCTGGCATTCGGGATAATCTGGCTGGAAAACTCCTCATTTTACAAGCGTATGGCTCGTCTTCCGATGCAAATGGAACAACACATTCGTTTGTTGAGTTGTACAATAATTCAAACGAGTGGATAGATTTGAACGGAATTAGTCTGTTTTTTGCCAATGGCATTAGAGGTTTGGCGGCAAGGGCTGCTGGTGTTGACGCTCAATGGCAGAGAATTCCACTGAACGGCACGATTCCGCCAAGAACATCGTTTCTTATTTTGGGTTATCGTCAAAATCTTAATGCGCCCGATAGTGTTGGTAGTGGCAACAATCCGCGTTTTGCTATTCGCGAAAATTCCGCAGATCTTTTTGCGCCAAATTTTTCGTTGAGTAATCGCGCGTTCAAGGTTGCGCTTATTCGTAGCGAAGGGCGATTGACGGTGCAAAATCCATTCACGATGGATGGAACTATTGGCGAAATTGCCGATGGTTATATTGATATGCTTGGCTCGGCAAACGATATTAACCACGCAACAAATCCAGACAATATCTTTGGATTTGAAACGGCGCCTGCTCGCAATTCGGGTTCGCAATCTGCGCGTCGTATAAACTTAAATGATACGGATAATAATAGTGCAGATTTTACAACTGTTGATTTCCGTCGTAGCGGAACAACCGATGAAGAATTGGACATTTTTCGTCCAAAAAATCGTGGGTTTGGCCCTTGGAATCCCTTTACTGGCGAGCAATACGCGCCTTCTGGGGATCCGAATATTACAACAACAATCACACGTTTCAGATTTTCGTATCAAGACATTGGTTGGGGCGAAACCGGTTATTGGGAAGGAGTGATAGACCAGAATGCACGAACGATTACATTCACCACACAACGTTGGATAGAAAATATTCACCAACTTCCGGCTGTTTTTGAACTTGCTGCTGCTGGTGTTGCAAGCGTTGGCGAACGGCCACAGTGGAGCGGCATTACAGCCAATGATTTCCGCAGAAATGTGATTTATACTGTTGGTGAAAATCACTATACAGTAAGGTTTGTTTCGCCACAAGCAACTGGGTTGCCGGTCATCAACATCAACACTTACGGCTCTGAAATTCATCACAGTTCGACAGGAATTTGGACAACAATGACGTTTTCGTTGAGCGACCCGAACAATCCAGAAAATGATATTTCTACGATGACGAATCAGCAGATTCGAGGGCGAGGGAATACGACGTGGTTTGCGCCGAAAAGACCCTACAGAATACGATTTAGAGATGATATTTCTGTTTTTGGACTTGCTGCACACCGAAACTGGATATTGTTGGCCAATTGGTTTGATCCAACGCTTATGAAGAACACGCTTGCGTTTGAACTTGGAAGACGATTAGATGTTCCTTTTACCAATACAATTCATCATGTTGAATTGTTTTTGAACGGTCAGTTTGAAGGTTCGTATGCATTTACCGAACATCGACAAGCCGACCCAAACCAAGAAGGCGCGCCAGGAAGAGTGTTGATTGACCCTGAGGTTGGTTGGTTCGTAGAATTGGATCTTCGTTTTGATACAAGTCCTATTGGTGGCGATCCAGGCTTTAGAACAGAAAATTATGATCTTCCGGTTTTGATAAGGGCTCCCGATTTTCCAGTGGGCGTAATACCAGGCAACGTGGATAACTTTGTGAGAAACGACTGGGAAAACTTAACACGTTTAATGGCGTCGGAAAGTTTTCCTGAAAACGAATACCGTGACTTAATAGATATGGAATCTATTATCAATTATTTTTTGGTGAAAATGATTATGCAAAACACGGATTTTGATGTTCCTCTATCTACGTTTTTCCACAAAGGTATAAATAGAAAAATAACAGCAGGTCTTCTTTGGGATTTTGATCTTACACTTGGCTTTGGTTGGTATGATAATGCTTTCTCGGCCACATTTACTCAGCATTACGAAAGATCTTTCAGACGGCCAAATTGGAGGGCTTGGCCAGAAGAGAATAGAAATCTTTTTTTCCTCAGATTTTTTCAAGACCCTTTATTTCTTGTGCAATGGAAAGAAAGTTGGAATCGAAATTTTGATACCATACACTCTATGCTGAATTTTATTGATGAAATGGCGGATATGCTGAGCGAAAGTGCGACAGAAAACTACAAGAGATGGCGAGTTGATGAGCAGGTTGATTATGAGTTTTGGATAAATGAAACAAGGAATTATTTTGAAACCAGAGTCAATTTTCTTAATGTGGCGTATAACACGGTTAGTGCTCTTCCCGACCGTCACAGTTTCGATACAACAAAACCTGAAATCCCGCCACAAACTTTCACGCTCGTGGCCTATGGTGAAATGCTGGATTTAGATGCGGTTTTGCAAAATGCGCATACATCAGCGTTTGAAATCGTTTCAATATTGACGCAAACGCCAACGGGAAGTGGTGGATATTTGGCAACAATCAGCGTAGCGCTAAGAAGAGAGCCTTGGGAAATACACAGAGACACGCTTATTTTGAGCGGAATAAATCAAGGGGATTCGTTTTTGCTTAGGATTCCTTTGGGCATTATAGATGTTGCGGACATTGAGAACGCACCTTTACAAGCCTTTCCAAATCCGGTCTCGGACAGACTGCATATTGTTCGCGACTGGCAGTCATCGGGTGAGGAGGTGCTTGTTGAATTGTTTAGCATGAGCGGCCGGCGTGTGTTTTCGCAACGTGTTTATGGAGGCGCCTCAACATTCACTATTGACGTATCATCACTTCCTTCTGGTGTTTATTTTTTACGCGTTGGAAATCGTGTGGCGAAAATTGTGAGGCAATAATCAAAAAAAAAATCGTATCTTTGCAGTATAAAATATCAAAACTATGTCAGAAAAATCTACTCCTCAACCTCTAACAGAGCCCAAAGAAATCGATCTTGTTGATGTCGCTGGAAGAACATTTACGGGCATCGGCAGAGCATTAAGAAATCTATTTTTGTGGCTTGGGAAAATCATCAAAGCCTTTTTCTGTTTTGCGCTAAAATTTTGGTGGATCCTTTTACTTGCTATAGTATTGGGCGGTGCGCTGGGATTGCTCAGAGACAAAAGGGCACAACCGCTTTTCGAAACAGAGATGTTGGCAACGATAAACGAGGTGGTTGATCGCATTTTGGTCGCCAATCATATCAACAGTTTGCAGGCGGTGATTAAAGACGGTAACCATACGTTTTTGTCACAACAACTGTCACTTCCGATAAACAGAGTTCGCGAACTTTCCTTTATTCGTGCGGATATTTCCGAGGTTAGAGTTCCCGGAAGGGCAACGCGAATTGTTGTTAGAACAAACAGGTATGGTGTTCAGTTTGAGGAAATTGTTGAGGAGGCAAATCCTCAAGTTGTACGCATTCGTCTTGGTGCAAGGGAAAATGAAAACATCAGCGAGTTTACAGATGCGATTGTGAAATTTGTTGAAAATAATCCGTTCATTGCTGAGCAAATAGAATTGGAAAGACACATCAACCTTGCTCGACAAGAGGCGCTTGAAACAGAAATCGAACAGTTGATATTGTTTCAACAAAAAAACATTGAGCAAGCGCCGATGGTTATGAGTTTGGATCGTGCATCTTTCCCTGTGATTGTTAATGAAATGCAGACCTTTACGGACGAGATTTTGGCGCTAAGAAATCATTTGGCACACCTCCAGCGTCAATACGAATTTTTGCGCCCAATGCACGTTGTGCAACCGTTTTTCCCCGTGGAAAATCCGGTTGATAATCGCCGCAGAAGTATTCGTGTTTTTGCAATGTTGTTTTTTGTGATGTGCTACATCACGCTACTTTTTCGCGAAAGTGCAAAAAAACGCGCCTAAAATTTTTGACGTATGATTTCAATTGCCGGTGACCTCGGAAGCGGGAAAAGCACAATTGCCAAGCGTTTGGCGGAAACGTTGAACTATGAATATTTTTCAACGGGCATTCTTTTTCGCACGTTGGCCGCTGAGCGCGGGATGGACGCGTTGCAATTGAATTACCATTCGGAAACGGATTTGAGTATCGATAAATACATCGACGATAATCTGCGTGCGATCAATGATGGCAGCGATTCGCGTTATATTTTGGATTCTCGAATGGCGTGGTTTTTTGTGCCAAAATCGTTCAAAATTTATGCGACGGTCAAGCCGGAAATTGCGGCACAACGTGTTTCCAGCGACAAAGATCGTTTTGGGGAGCCTGATGCAACCGATTTGCAAGAGCGTGTCAAAACGTTGCTTGAGCGACAAAATGTCGAAAATCGTCGCTACAAATCCATTTATGATGTGGATTGTGGCGATTTGTCCAATTATGATTTTGTGATTGACACGTCGGACAGTTCGGTGGAGGAACTCGTTAATCAAATTTTGGTAGCGTATAATAGCAAGTAGATCCCTCAGTCGTTTCACTCCTTCGGGATGACAACGCGATAACAAGGGAAAGAGAGAAAAAAAGGGAGCGGCTAAGCCGCTCCCTTTTTTTCATCCCCCCCCTTTTTTAGTACTTGTCATCCCGAGCCGTAGGCGAGGGATCTGCTGGCTATTATGTCTTGTTCAATCTGCCCTCTCAAATCTTCAGGATTATCGAAAAACCGTTCCTCACGAATAAACCGTCGAACGGTAATTTCTAACGTTTCGCCATAAATCTCTTGCGAAAAATTCAAAATATGGACTTCGGCGGTGCGTTCGGATGTCCCGAATGTTGGGCGATTGCCAACATTTAGAATCCCCAGAAATTTTTCGTTTTT
>JGI24694J35173_10003000_pt1 | contig 13229 bp, 14 predicted proteins | sample TergutCo191P1_FD_35173 | JGI IMG/M metagenome (IMG submission 35173) | reverse complement strand
GAAGGAATACTGCGCATGGAAAACTTTTTCCGTTCAATCGGCATGCCGGTTCGTTTCGCTGACGCGAATCTTGACACCTCACGCATACCGGAAATGGCGAAAAGAGTAGTAATGTTAGGGCTGCAAGTCGGCAATTTCCGGGTATTGAATGAAAAAGACGCGGAGGCTGTTTACAGACTAGCGGCGGAGTAAATAGCCGCAAATTTAGGATTGCTTTTCGGAGCGTTATTTTGTAGTTTTAACCTTTCAAGTGTGCTAAACTGACTTATGGTACAAAAAGAAGACATTGAACGATGCGCCGCGATTATTGCCGAATGCAGAAAGGAAATGGCTTTAAAAATTGTCGGGCAAAAGGATATGGTTGACGGGCTTTTGACGGCTCTCATTGCGGGAGGACATATTCTGCTTGAGGGAGTTCCGGGATTGGCGAAAACGCTTGCGGTAAAAAGTCTTGCGGAAATTACGGGGCTTGATTTTAAAAGGATTCAGTTTACTCCGGATTTACTGCCCGCGGATTTAACCGGAACGATGATCTGGAATCAGGCGGCAAGCAGTTTTTCTGTCAGGCGCGGACCTATCTTCGCGAATGTGATTCTTGCGGATGAGATTAACCGCGCGCCCGCGAAAGTTCAATCCGCGCTTCTTGAAGCGATGGAAGAAAAGCAGGTGACGATTGGAGAGACAAGTTATCCTCTGCCTGATCCGTTTTTTGTTCTTGCGACAGAAAATCCGATTGAGCATGAAGGCACCTATTCTCTTCCCGAAGCCGAGCTTGATCGATTCATTATGAAATTGCTGATCGTGTATCCTCAGCCTGTTGAAGAACTTGATATCGTAAAAAACAGCCCGCCTCTTTCGGGATCTTCAAATAACGGAACGACTCTCTCTCCTGTTTTAACCGGAGAAAAACTTTCATTGCTGCGAAAAACCGCGGATGAAATTCATATTGACGAACAGATCAGCAAATATATTGTTTCCATTGTGACAGCAACTCGTCCGGCATCAACAAGAACGCACTTAACTTCATCCGCGGAAAACGCTAAAACCGCGTCTGACGGAGTTTATCGTTATGTGACATTCGGCGCTTCGGTGAGAGCTTCGATTGCCATGTACCGCCTTAGCCGAATTTTTACAATGTTTGAAGGGCGAAGTTTTGTAACCCCCGAAGATGTTAAAAACGCGGCTCTTCCCGTATTGCGTCACAGAATTGTTCTTTCCTATGAAGCCGAGGCTGAAGGATTGAATACAGATACAGTCATCGCGAGAATTCTTAAAAACGTTCCGGTTCCGTGATCATGGAAACCTCCGATTTACTTCGCAGAATTATCAGCCTTCCCGCTATTTCCACAGGTCTTGCCGAAGGAATGTTGTCAGGCAATTTCAGATCGATATTTAAAGGTCAGGGAATGGAATTCGACGAAGCGCGTCATTATCAGCCCGGAGACGATATAAGATCGATTGACTGGAACGCGAGCGCGCGTTTCGGTTATCCGTTCGTAAAGATGTACCGCGAAGAGAGAGAGTTAACAATTTTACTTTTAATTGATATTTCGCCTTCCATGCACGGAGAAAAAAAAACAGTTCATACGTTAAACGCAAGCGGCGAAAGCCCCCGCGGTTTTAACCGTTCATCTGCCATGAGCCCTTACGAACAGGCGCTTATCGCAGCTTCGATAATCGCGTTTTCCGCGGAAGATACGGATCAGCAGGTAGGCGCGTTTTTCTTTGACACAGACATAATGAAAGTTTTTCCTCCGCGCAAAGGACGCAAACATATTATGTCGCTGATAATGTCGGCTTTGCAATTACAAAATAATTCCGTTACGCGAAGATCTCAAAAAGGCAGCAATATAGCTGCCGCTTTATCGGGAGCGCAGCGCCTTTTAAAAAAGAGATCGCTTGTTGTGGTAATTTCCGATTTTTTCAGCATAAACTGGGAACACGAAATGGGAATACTCTGCCGAAAACATGACTGCCTNGCGCTTAGAATTTGCGGTTCGCGCGAAGTGCCGTATCCGGGATTGATAACGCTTGAGGATCCCGAAACAGGAGTGCGTATGGAAGCTCCCGCGGGTCTCGATTCATTTAAAGAAAGCTGGGAAACATGGCACGATGAACGCATAATCAATTGGGAATCGAATTGCAAAAAATGCGGCGCTTCATTTTTAGATTTATCAACGGAAGCAGACGCGCCCGCCGCTTTAATCAAGTTTTTCGGCAGCAGAAATTTAAATCAATTCAAAAACCGGAATAAAAGATGAAAAAAATAATTTTATTATTTTTATTTGTATCCTCTTTTTGTTATGCGCAAAATACGGGCGCTTATCTAATTCCTCGTATTATATTTGTAGGCGACCGCGCGTCATTAATTTTACCTTTGCCCGCTGCTGCGGAGAATAAAGCCGCCGTTACGCTTTCTTCCGGCGATGATTATCTGCCGCAGGATCCTAATATTGATTTTCATAATATTACTCTTGAACAGCGCGTAACCGGAAGCAGATTGATAATTGAATTTACCGCTTTTATTCCGGGAATTATTGAGCTGCCTGATATTGAAATAGACGGCGAATATTTTTCAGGACTTGCCGTAACTGTTAATTCAACTATTGAAGCGGAAACATCTCCCNCTCTTGCGGGACCTGCNGCCGCTCTTGCNGTGCCGGGAACCGCTTTTATGCTGTACGGGGCGTTAGCGGTAATTGTTGTAATTATATTAATAGCGATTATTTTTATCGCAAAAGGAAGAGCTATTTATAAATTTTTCTCTGAAAAATGGAAGAGGTACAGGCTTTTTGCTTTAATGCGGAAAACAGAAAGAGAACTGTTTAAATCGATAATAAAAAAAGATGACAGCAGAATAATTATTGATAAACTTTCCGATGAGTTCAGAAAATTTCTTTCCGTATTTATTAATATAAATTGCAGCTCGATGACTCCGGACGAATTTAAAAAATTGCCGGCGGAAATATTTTCCGCAAACGAAGATATTCCTTCTTTTCTTTACAGATTCTTTCATAAATGCGATGAAATCAGATTTTCAGGCGTTTCGATCGATTCGCAGGAAATAATTCATCTGTTAAATGAAATACGATGGTTTCTTGATTTAATGGAAAGCGCGGATAAAGATCAAAAGGAGGAAGAAACAGAGTGATTATTAATTTTGACAATCCATTTTTAGTGATCGCGTCTTTTGTAATTATTCCTGTCAGCGTTTACATTTATCATCGCATGAAAAATTCGTTTGTACTTTCTGTTCCGCTAGGCGCTCCCGGCGGTATTTCTTTTAAAACATCACAAGTGAATGTTATTGTTAGGCTCTTAAAAATATTAGAAGTAACAGGAATCTTTTTACTTTTATTAAGCGCAGCAGGTCCTTCTATCAGAATATCGGAAACAGTATGGTTAAACAGAGGCGCGGATATTATATTTATTATTGATGTAAGTCCGAGTATGGCTGCAATAGACATGGACGGAAAAAACCGATTCAACGCGGGAAAAGTTCTAATTGAAAATTTCGCGCAAAAAAGATCGTCTGACAGTATCGGTCTTGTCGCAGTCGGCGAAGACGCGGCTCTTATTCTTCCTCCCACAACAGACAGAGAGGTTTTATCATTAAGACTCGAACAAATGCAAATCGGCGAACTGGGAGACGGAACAGCACTGGGCATGGGACTTGCCGTTGCTTCGTATCATCTTGAAAAATCAAACGCAAAACGAAAAGTTGCGGTTTTAATTACGGACGGAGAAAACAACGCAGGAGCTTTGCATCCTGAAACAGCGGCAGGTTTTCTTGTTGACGCCGGAGCCGCTTTTTGGATAATCGCTGTCGGAACAGCCGGAGAAGTTCCGATTGATTATCTGGATCCATACACAAAAATCCGAAGAACAGGAATATTTGATTCGCGTTATGATGTTGAAAGTCTTCGCCGTTTAAGCGCCGCGGGAAACGGAACTTTTTTACTTGCGTCAAACTCGGAAAGATTTGCAGAAGCGTTTTCACTGCTCGATTCAAGCGAGATTACGATTCAAAGATCGCGCGTTATTAACAGAAATCTTTCTATTTTTTATCATTTCTTTATTCCGGCAATAATTATATTACTGTTAGTAAGATTTATCCGGCGCAATATTTTAAGGGCAATTATATGACATTTGACAATAAGTATGTATTATTTTTTCTTTTAATAATTATTCCAATGATAATTTTTGATATTATTAGAAGCAAAAAAGGAATGAAATTATCAAAAGAACTTGAGAAAAAATTATTTTTAGAAACGATTTTTTTCCGTTTGTTTTTTATTTTTGCCGTTATAGCGTTAGCGGGTCCAAGGTGGGGAACGGGATACATTCCTTCGGAATACAGAAGAGGTCTTGATGTTGTTTTCGCAATAGACATATCGCGCAGTATGGATATCGAAGACGCGCAAGTTTCGTCCGCTACATCGCGGTTAAAACGCGGACTTACAATTGCGAAGGAAACCGCCGAATCTGTTTCAGGGGCGCGCTTTGCGGCTGTAATAGGCAGAAGCAAAGGATATCTTGCGGTACCATTAACTTATGACAACGAAGCGGCTTTGGTTTTTTTAGAATCAATCGAAACATTTTCTATGACAGGCAGAAGCACTAATCTTGAATCGCTTCTTGATACCGCGGCTGACGCTTTTCATGAAACGTCGGCTGCCCGGAAGATAATCGTTCTAATTTCTGACGGAGAAACTCACGCGGGTGTTATGCGCAACGCTGTCACACGCTGCATCAGGGAGGGCATTATCGTCGCTGCCGCCGCAGTCGGCACCGACGAAGGCAGGCAGATACGCGCAAACGCGAATGATCCCGCTTCGCATACTGTAACAAGCAAAAGAGATTCTGCTCTCATGCGCGCTGCTGCCGAAAGAACGGGAGGAATTTACATTGACGGAAACCGCGANGACGCGTCATCCGCTCTTTCTTCTTATATTCTTTCCATGTCGCAGGAAACAGGATTCGCAAACAGCAAAAAAGAACCAAAACAAAGACGCGCTTTATTTATAATTCTTGCGATTTTCTTCATTACAATGTCAAAATTTATAACGCGTAATTTTCGCGCTAACAGAGCGCAAGCGCAGCTTGTTTCAATGCTTTCGGTATTTTTTCTGTTTACTTCATGTTCCGACGGCAAAATGGTTCTTCTTGAAGCNAATTATTTATCATCACGCGGCAGATATGATGAGGCAATTGATCGCTATCAAAAAGCGTTAAATCANACAGACGCGGCTTCTTACGCTGAGTACGGCTTAGGTCTTTCCATGTATTTCTTAAATGATGAAAAAAACGCCCTGGAACGTTACAGAAATTCTCAAAATATTCTGAAAACGCTTTCGCAGGATGAACACCGCGAACTTCGCTATAGAAATTTTTACAATTCAGGTATTATACTGTTTGAAGACGGAAATTTTCATTCGGCTGCCGATGCGTTTAAAGAAGCGTTNAGATTGGATCCGGATAAAATTGAAGCGAAACGAAATTTGGAATTGAGCCTTATCTCGATATCGATGGAAGCAAATTCGCAGAACAGNACGCAGGAAAGGCAGGAGCAAAGAGAAATTCTCTTTGANTATATCAGAGAGGATGAAGAACAAAAATGGAGCAGNAGAGAATGGGTTCCTGAGGAAAATTATTCGGGATTGGATTATTAGGAAAATTATGAGGACGTTCAGCTTAACATTATTACTTTTATTTTTAATCTCACCGGTTGTTTTACCGCAGGACGCGGAAAAAGAAAAAGAAATAAAAGTAACCGTNACAATTACGCCTTACAATTTAACAATNGGAAATCCTTTTACTCTCTCTTTGCTTGTTGATTATCCTGTTCCCGAAGATNTTTCCGTAGTTATGCCGCCGTTTGCGGGATCGTTTGTGCTGGATCGATATGTAAGAGCGCCGAAGGTTAGCGCATCAGGCGTAAAGCAATCTCTTTTTGAATTCAAGTTAATTCCTAATACAGCGGGTATCATCGAAATTGAATCAATATCCGTAATAACTCCGAACGGCGTAATTAAATTAGAACCGGTAATTTTAAATATTCGCGGCGGACAGGAAGGACGTTTCACTACTTTACGTTTTGTATGGGAAGCGCCGCAGCAGATTACGGCAGGAGATCGCGTAACATTAATTTTACTCGCCGGTTCAGCAGAACAAGCGAATATTCCGCCTCCTTCTTTTTTTATGCCGGAAGTGCCGCGGAATGTAATTCTCTCTAATTCGGCAGTATCGCCGCAGGAAAGAGAAAGAGGCGTTGTTTTAAAATTAACGCTGATACCTCTTTCTCCCGGAAACTTTATTCTTCCGGCAAGAACGCTTCAGCAGGACAATCCGCAGAACAGACAACAAACAAGATTTGAAATTCCGGTTTTAAATATTCGAGTAACAGAAAAACTTAATTAAAATTATGTAAAGGAGGGTATATGGATTTTGGAGATATATTAAATAAATGGGAACAAAGACAGCCTCAATCAAATAAAAAATCAGACATGGAAACGTGGCTGAATAATAATGAAGTAACAGACAAAGACGCAGACGAAGAAAAGAGAAATAATCCCGGCGAAAAACGCCGTCATCTTTTAAACGCAAAACCCGATGACATTCTCGACATTCACGGATGTACAAGCGAGGAAGCTTTGGTTTCTCTGGAAGAGTTTTTTCAAAAAGCAAAAAATAACAATTATGAAAAATTGCGCATAATCCACGGAAAAGGAAATCATACTCAGGGAGAAGCCGTTTTAAAAAATATAGTCCGTAAATTTATTGAGCAATGCAGTTTCGCGGGCGAAAGCGGATACGAAAAATCTTCGGGCGGCGGCTCAGGCGCTACATGGGTGCTGCTGAAGAATTAGGAATTTTCTTTGCTCTTATTATCATCACATCGCCGCAGCCGAATATTTTAGCCGCGCGATCCGCGATTTTTTTTATCCAAAGCGGGGCGAAACCTGCCGCGAGTCCGCCCCATGTGCGGATGCTTTCAATTTGAAAACCGGCTTTCTTTAACATGGCGGACAAAGTACGCGCTGAAAACAAATACAGGTGATCGAAAATTGCGGAACGCCAGCGGTCAGAGAAAAGACGCGCCTGAAATCCGTCTATGTTTGGCGTTGTGATAAAACATCTGCCGTTGTCTTTTAAAATACGATGCGTTTCCGATAAAAAAGTTTTTGGATCGTTTAAATGTTCGATTAAATGAGACGCTAGAACAACATCAAATGTGTATTCTTTAAATTTAATTTTTTCAAGCGGGATATTGTACACATCGAGCTTTCGTTCGTTTTTCGCATAAGCAGCGCTTGGGGAAATCTCTGCGCCTGTTACGCGCCAAGCGCGGGAAATTTCGTTACAGGCGCTTTCACTGCCTGTTGATCGATCTCTAAGATTAGCGAGAAGAGCGCCTGTCGCGCAGCCGACATCAAGAATAGAGGGAGGCTCTTTATTGCGACGGGAAAAGATTTTTTTTTCAAGTTTGTCAAAACCCGCGTCTTTTAAGGCGAGAAGCTGTAATTTTAAAAAAGCTTCTTCGTTTTTTATTTCGTAAGAAAGATAGTCGTTTCCGTAAGTGTCGGAGTAACGTTTATTAATTTCTTCCTGCAGGCTTTGAGGATTTTGCTGAACAAGACCGCATGACGCGCAGCGGACAAAAGAAAAACCTTCGCAACAAAGGGAAGGTTTAAAAACGAGAGAATTACAGCAAGCGCACGGAACAATTTTGCTTTTGCTGTCAGAGACAGGCATCGACCATGTTTTCACTAATTTACAATTAAGCGGTTGACCACGCTGCGGGACGCGCCTGTTATATCGCGCACAATTACTTCAAGGGTAACCTGTCCTCTTGTTAAAAAAACTTCGGCGGCTTCGAACGCGGGAGGATTGGCGTAAACCTGCCGCGCCGAAGCAAGTCCGTTACGCGAAACCAGAAGAACGCCGTCTCTTGCCGAGACCGCTTCAAAATTGAGAGAGCCTACTTCCGCCCCGTTTACGGAACAGACAATTCTGTGCGGAGCGTGCTGCGCTGTTCCTTGTGAGCGTAACGGCAGACCCGCTGCGTTTACAAGAACGGTATAGCGCCCCTGAGTCAGGCTGCGCGATCCGACAATGTTTCCCTGATCGTTGCGCAAATCCACGGAGATTATCTGAGGAGGACGCGTTTCCTGAATCGGCGTTAAAATCATCGCGGGATTGATCCATCGTCTTTCTCTTCTGTCTAAAATCATAAAATAAAAACCATTACTGACAGACCAGCCTGAAACTCCGCTGGATGCTATAATTTGTTCTTTTTCTATTTGAGTATATTTTTCCGCCTGTATGCTCTCCGATTCTTTGGAATAACGGCTGTATATGCTTATTAAACCGTCTCTGTGATCAATTGCCGTCCAAGCGCCCAAAGGCGACGGAAGGCGCGACGCGTCAGACGATGTTTTTACATTTTTGTTACATGAAAAAATTACGACTCCGTTTTCGGCGGCGGTAACATCCGTTCCTCCCGTGAAAACCATTCCAAGAACGGGCTTTCCCCTGTTATTAGCGCCGAAATTATACGCAAGATTCGCGTTGCTTGTCGGCCAGCTCATCGCGTCAAGCGAATCAAAAACAAATACGGAAAGAATAAAAAGAACAAAAATAAAAACGATTTTTGCACATAACGATTTTTTTAACATTTTACTTCTCCTCCAGCGCGTAGGAAATTAATGTAGTGCCGCCTCCCGCTACAAGCATTGAATAGTTGCCGCCGTTAAGATGCATCCTGTTTAAATAAGCGTCTTCGCTTTTAAATTTAGCCTGCAAAAAAATAGGTTTTGTTTTTTCGTATCCTGATTGCGGCGCGAATGATAACCAATTATCCTGAGGGAATTTGATACCGACAAGTTTTTTTTCAAGTCCTTCGTGGGATGTTATGATAAAGAAATATCCGTTCTCGCCTGAATCTTCGACAGCGGCGATTTCTCCGTCAAGTGGAATAAAAATTCCTCTTCTTGCCCGTATGTTGTAACAACTGATGCCGCCTGCGCGTTCAAAAACAATTCTGCGATCCTCGTCGATAAATAAAATATGCACAGGACGCCTGAATCCGTCACCTAAATATTCGTGATATACAACTTTGTAATCACCGCCTGTGTCATTGTTAATATCAATTCTTCTGTCGGTTCTGCCGCTCCCGAAACGTTCCAGCAGAAGGAAACGCTGTTGTTCGATTCCGCTGATAATTCCGATGCGAGAGCCGTCACGGGAAATTGCGCAGCCGAGAATTACTTCGTACCGCGAACCGCCGGGAGGGAAATAAAAGATTCTTTCTCCCATCGAATTAAAAATTTCAATTAAGCCGTCAAGAGACCCTGTCATTACAAGACCTGCCGCGGCGTCAATACAAGTGAGGGGCGCTCCGAATTCATAAATCCACAGAATATTTCCGTTCCGGTCGATTTCAGTTAATGAATTCTGCTCGCTGCCCAAAATGAAGATTCTGTCATCCAGCAAAACAGGATAGCCGCCGGTATTATTTATTCTGATTACGGTTTCTTCGGAAATATTTTTTATTTCGATGCTTGAAGGCTCCGCCGCGTATTCTGTCCACAAATCTTTTCCCAAATAAATATTGTTTTGGATATTTCTATTAATCGCAAGCTGTCCCGACGAATCAACATAGCCGAAATACGTGCCTAACGTAAAAGGAAAAACTTTTACATCTTGTTTGTTATCGTCAATGTAAGGTGAGTTTTCATCGGAAGAAGATTCCGCTTCGCCTGTGAATTTTTCCGATATCGCGTTTGAAGCGACAAGCGCGTTATTTGTTAAAGAGCTGATCCATTTTGGAGAAAGAACGACTTCGCGCGGAACAGGTCTCGCCGCCAGTAAATAATAAGCTAAAAAAAGTAAAATAATTATTATAGTTTGGTATCTTCTTTTTTTATGCGCCATTCCTCCCCCTACTCCGTGCACCTGAGTTAGTATATAATAATGAACTAAGAGAGGCAAGTATGGTTGATAACCTGCAAATGGACGCGCTATTCGAGCAAGCGCAGAAAATCGCAAGTATGGCTTACGCTCCGTATTCAAAGTTCAGGGTAGGAGCCGCTCTGCTTTGCGAAGACGGAAAAATAATCACAGGCGTAAATGTGGAAAACAGATCGTTCGGGCTTACAGTCTGCGCGGAACGAAATGCCGCAGGAACAGCGATCGCGCTGGGTTATAAGCGCTTTCTCGCTCTTGCCGTCAGNACCCCGGACTCCGTTACTCCGGTAGGTCCGTGCGGTGCATGCCGTCAAGTGTTAAGTGAATTCATGCAATCAGACGCTCCTGTGCGTTTTGCCGGAAAGGGACAGAACATAATAAACACGACTATTGGAGCGTTATATCCTCTGGATTCCTTGCACGAATTAAGGGATTAACGGCAAGACTGCTGTCAAACCTTAATATTCTTGCTTTTTGATGAATTTTGTTGACATATATTACCGTGCAGGGTGATAATTAACCTATGACTGATGATGATATACTTACGCTTGAAGAGGTCGCAAAATATCTTCGGGTTTCTGAACGTACAGTTTATGATTGCGCTCAAAAAGGCGAAATTCCGGCAGGTAAGATCAGAACCGCCTGGCGTTTCAAAAAGTCAGAAATTGATAAGTGGGTCAATGAAAAATTAACATCAGGAAGTTTAAATCCTTCCATAAATAATATTCTGCCGGAAGCGATTCTTTCGCTGCATCGCATTATTTTTATAAATGAGCCGAATAAAAAAGACGCGCTTTTTGAGCTTGCGCAAAATCTTGCCGCCGCGCCTCAAATAAAAAACAGACAGGAATTTACGGCAGAAATACTAAAACGCGAAGAATTGATGAGTACCGCTCTCGGCAGAGGGATCGCGATTCCTCATGTGCGCCTGCCGTCAATAACCGATCTTGTCGTTTCAATCGGAATTAGCCGCACAGATATAATTGATTTTCATCCCATGGATGACGAGCCGGTGCGCTTGATTTTTATGATTGCCGCCGCCGCTAATCAACATGCCTACTATTTGCAAACGCTTTCATGGTTTAGCACGAAATTAAAAAACAAAGAACTGCGAGAAGCGCTGTTAAAAGCGCAGACAGAGCAGGAAGTTTATAATCTTTTGGTCGGTTGAAAAGAATTTAAACTTTGACGTTAAAAAATCTTATCCGCCTGTAAAAACATCATCTGTCCTGAGAATCCAATTGAAATTTTTAGGCACATTGATTATTATAAATATATTATGCTTCATACCGGATCAAACACTGCAGAAGCTCGAAGCGCCGCCTTTGCTCTCGCAAACGGCTGGGCAGACTATATGAACAGCGGAAGCGACAGAATGACCGATTGCTTGAGAGAAATGCGAAAAACCGCGATCGACGTTATTTGCCGGTACGGATACGCCGACGATTCGGTTTACGATAGTTTAGAAAAATCATACGTTAATAATTTTATCAATCCTCATCCGGATTACGAAGAAATTAAAAAAACGCTTGAAGCTCTTGCGGCAATAGACACCGACAGATCAGTCCGCCTGCTCTTATTATTTCTTCAGGGACTTCATCAAAAAAGAAACAACGGATTATGGAGCGAAAAAGAAACGCAAATTTTCCCGTGGATAACTCATTGCATAAGCTCGACAAAAGTAATTTCAAGAAATGTCTGGAACCTGTTGATGGCGATTTACCGCGCCGATAAATACTCAACGCAGGAAAAACTTCACGCAAGAAACGCGCTTGTTAAATTAAAACAAAACGCAGTGTTAAAACCGATTAATAAAACATCTGCCCAAAGTTAACTGTTATCTGTTACTTAAGACTTTCCTCATCAACGTAATAAATATTAAAATCATTTTTATCGACATATACCTTCACTTTCTGCGGAGCTTCTGTGGGAGACGCTTCCAGCGCTTTTTTAAGAATGATATACGATTCATCAAACCAGATTTCATGACTTTCAAAAAAATAGTCCGTGCCGTTTTCTGAATAGCGGGACTGTATTATATACGGTTGTTCGCCGTTATACGAAACATTTGTATCCTGATTTACATTGATTATATCCGCAGTCACACAATGACCTGACGCTAATAATTTTTTCTTTTTGTTTTTTAAATTACGATCTTTTTTGAGATATTTAATACCTTGAATAAGAAACACCGTTCCAAAGCCGCCAAATATTAACATAAAAAAGAAACTAAATAAAACTGTACTGCCTAATCTGACATTGCGCGGATTCTCAGGATCATAATAAATTGATATTCGTTTGTCATTGCTCATGGTGAAATCATATGTGTTTAAATTTACAGTTATATTGCTTCCGTCAGATGTTGTAAATGTAACGAAAACTTTTTTGTTTTTCTCTGACTCCTCTATTTTGAGAACACCATTCGTATTAGTCCAGTTATTTTTAGTTTTCATAAAATTAATCAAATTGAAAGAAAAAATCAGTAACCCGACAATTATACACACTGAAGCTATACCTGTCAAAATAAGACCAAATCGCAAATAAAATGACATTTTCTTTTTCATATAGAATACTCCTAAATAATTTATATAGCGGCTTCCTTCAGCCTGTTTAAATGACAAAAAAGCAGTTTTCCTTCTTCATTATGCAGATGCATTCCGTTTCCTTTGCAGTATTTAAAGTAACGACACTCGGCGCATTCTCCCTGCTTTGCCCATTTTCGATCGCGGAAAATTTGATATCTGTTATTCCATACGTCCATAAAATTATCATTATAGATATTTCCCTGCGTAAAATTTGAGCGCATATTGGGACATGCCGAAATAGATCCGTCCGCCAATATCGATCCGATGGTGATGCCTGCTCTGCAAAAGAAAAAACTGTCACGGACTTCGGATTCGTAATTGCCTAAAAATCCTTCGCAGCCGTAATTTAATTTAACCGCGCCCTCTTTGCGCGTAACGCTGATAAAATCCAATAACTGTTTAAATTGAGTCGCGTCTAATTGCAAATCATTATTTTCTTTGGCTGTCGCAGCAGAGGATGCTGCTTCGGCAGCCCTGCCAATCGGGCTGATAGTAAAAATACGCCACGCTTTAACGCCCTCTTTTATCAGTAGTTCTTTTAATGCGGGCAGTTCGCCGAAATTCCATTTATTAACGCAGGTTACAACATCAAACACCACATCGAAATTCGATTGTGTAATCACACGAACAGTGTTAAGCGCGTTTTTATAACTTTCGGGATGACCTCTCAATCGG
>JGI24694J35173_10002990_pt1 | contig 13244 bp, 10 predicted proteins | sample TergutCo191P1_FD_35173 | JGI IMG/M metagenome (IMG submission 35173) | reverse complement strand
ATCATGTGCCAGCGGTCTTGCAAATGGTTCATCTTGTTCTGCAATTCCCATTCCAAAAGCTCTTTTGTATGCTCTGTGCTCTTTTTTACAATATCCGTTGTACTCAAAATTTGAGGCTTGTCGTCAACTATAATGCAATTGTTTGAAGCAATGGATTTCTCGCATTCCGTGAACGCATAAAGCGCATCAATAACTGTTTGCGGGTCGCTACCCGGCTGCAAATGCACAATCAATTCAACGGATTTGGAAGTGTGGTCATCAACTTTTCTTATCTTTATTTTGCCCTTTTCATTTGCCTTTGTTATGCTTTCAACAAGTGTTTTGGTTGTTGTGCCAAAAGGAATTTCCCTGATCACAAGGGTTTTGCTATCCAGCTTTTCTATGCGTGCCCTCACCTTAACGCGGCCGCCACGGAGCCCGTCGCAATAGGCACTTGCATCTATTATTCCGCCTGTGGAAAAGTCCGGGAAAAGCTCAAACTTTTTTCCTTTAAGCGCAGCAATGCTGGCTTCGCAAAGTTCGCAAAAATTATGTGGCAACACCGTTGTGCTAAGTGCCACAGCAATGCCTTCTGCGCCTTGAGCCAGCACCAGAGGGAACTTGACCGGCAGGCAAACCGGCTCATAGCTTCTGCCATCGTAGTTTGGAATCCACTCGGTTGTTTCCGGGTTAAAAAGCACCTCCAGCGCAAACTGGGAAAGCCTCCCTTCTATATAACGAGGCGCAGCAGCAGGGTCTCCGGTTATAGGGTTACCCCAATTTCCCTGGGTTTCTATAAGCAGTTTCTTTTGCCCCATATTCACAAGAGCGTCTCCTATGGAGGCATCTCCATGAGGGTGGAATTGCATGGCGCGCCCAACAATATTGGCCACCTTGTGCATCCGTTCATCGCTTTTGTGCATCTCGTAAAGCGTGTGCAAAATACGCCGCTGTACCGGCTTTAAACCGTCTTCATAATAAGGCACGGCACGGTCTAAAATAACATAGCTGGCATAGTCTAAAAACCAGTTTTCGTAAAGATTTTCCAAATGGTCAGGCATTGTGCAGGGAATATAGAAATTTGTATATTCCCCAAATGTCAGAATTGATATGCAAGAATAAAAAAGTTGCTATTGTGTATAGCATGTTTAACAGCAAGGGCGAAATTGTTATGGAGGTTTCTCCGTATGCGCCTGTGTATTATTTGCATGGATATCGTAATGAGAATATTGTGCCGGGCCTTGAAGATGCTTTGGAAGGGCACAAGGAAGGCGATGTTTTTTCCGTATCGCTATCATTTGATCAGGCTTATGGCCCTTACGATGAAAAATTTATCTTAGAAGTTCCAAAAGAAGAGCTGGCTCCGTTTATAGACGATTTTTGGCTTGGAGGCTATGTGGAACGCTTTGAAGATGAAGATTGGGAAGAACTCTCGGAATCCGAAAGATTTTTGAAGGAAATCGAAGACAAGCATGAACCGGAAGGTTATATCATCCGTGAAATTCGCAAAACCACTGTTGTTTTAGACGGCAATCATCCTTATGCAGGCATGGATTTGAGCTTCAATGTAAAAGTAATTTCGGTAACAGACGCTTCTATAGTCGAACTGGAAAACGGCTACCCTAAGGAAAGCGAGAACGATTAACCAACTACCTTGTTTCTGCCATGAGCCTTGGCTTTGTAAAGATTGTCATCTGCCGCCTTAAATAAATCTTCCGGGTTTCCGCCAACATGCGGCAAAACGCTGGCATAACCTACACTCACAGTTACAAACTCCATTTCGCCAACTTCCACCCTGATTCTTTCTGCAATTAAACTCGCTCCTTTAGCATCGGTATCTGGAAGCAGCATTCCAAATTCTTCACCACCCATGCGAAAAGCCAAATCACTGGAGCGCGTGGCTATGTGCATCAAAATATTTGCTACAGAAATCAGCACTTCATCACCCTTCAAATGCCCATGAGCATCATTGTATTTTTTGAAGTAATCCACATCTATCATTAAAAAACTCAGGGTCTCCTTTTGCCTTATGGCTCTTGCATATTCCTTCTCTATGGAAGCGGAAAAATACCTGCGGTTATAAAGTTTTGTCAAATAATCAGTCACACTCAAAAATTCAATTGCAGCCTTATCGTTCTGCAATCTCTTGGTATAGTAATTTCTCAGTATCTCATAAGCTATTATAAGAGCTACCTGCGCCCAATAAATGGCTGCATAGCGGGCAAACATTTCAACGCTACGCAAATCAAATAGAATTTCTGCTATAACCATAAAAGCAAAATATATGGCAGAAAGAATAACACCCCATTTAAGCTCCATCATAAAAATACACATGGGCGGAATCAAAAATGCCCATTTATCACCGTGAGGAACAACTGCGTAAACCATGCCGTAAAGAAGAATAAGGGTCAAGCTAACAATAGTTTTCAAAATATAAAACCTTTCTATTCCCTTTTCCGTATGGCTTGCAATGAAGCTGGTTGCAAAAATAAAAGTGGCAAAGTAAGCCAGCACTGCCTGATATAATGGAATTTCCACTGCCAAAAGCAATTGGGTGAAAAAAACTACGGTATAAAAGGTTCCGAGCATGGCAACCATATTAACAGTCACTATCTGCAATCCACGCCCGGTCTCCAAATAATCCTTAGCCGGCCCTAAAAAAATCCATTTGACAATTCTCTTCATCTTCCCTGACAGTTACTATTTTGAATCGTAAATATAGAATTTTTTACTATCTTCCAAATATGATAAACCTGAAACAACAGGCCGGCATAGCAGCGGCAAATTTAGTTCAAAATGGCATGAAAATCGGGCTTGGCACCGGCAGCACGGTGTTTTTTGCTCTTGAAAGGCTCGCAGAGCGGCAAAAAACGGAAAATTTGAAATTTTCCGGGGTTAGCACAAGCTTTAGCACCACCCTCCTTTGCCGAAAAATGGGCATAGAATTAATAGATTGCGGCTCCGTTTCGCATTTGGACCTGGCAATAGACGGCGCAGATGAGATAGACCCTAAGCTGAACCTGATAAAAGGGCGTGGAGCAGCTCATTTACTTGAAAAAATAGTGGCAAGTTTAGCAGATAAATTCATTATAGTTGCGGATTCCGCAAAAAAAGTGCAGCATTTAGGCGAAAAGTTCCCGGTTCCTCTGGAAATTTTGCCTGCAGCACTGGGTTTAGTTCAAGCCAGGGTAAAAAGCCTGGAAGGTATTTTGGAAATTCGTATGGCCGGAGCTTGCAAAGACGGCCCCACCATCAGCGACTCCGGAAACATAATAGCAGATGCAAACTTCGGTTTAATAAAAGACTCCCCTGCCCTTGGCAAAGAACTGGACTCCATTCCGGGAATTGTCGGGCACGGCTTATTTATAGGGCTGGCAAAAGAAGCTTTTATCGCTGGAGAGGCAGGGGTTGAGCATATTTCGTTCTGATAGTGTCACTGGGCGCAGCATTGAAGTGCCACCATTCGCTGGACAAACTTATCCACCCGCCCATACCCATAACCTTGCGCAAAAGCTCACGGTTTTTTATCTGGGCTTCTGTTAGCAAACCTTCTTCCAAAGCCTGTTTTTCGCCCTTTTTGCCCGCATAAAAGGCAAATGAATCATAAGGCAACCCCATATCCACCAGCTCACCCTGACCATCCAGCAAACCTATATCCACAGCCATTCCATACGCATGTATGCTGCCGGTTGAAGGAGAAGAGACAAAATGCTGCCACTCAGTGCCTCGCACTGTGGCTCGGAGAACCTCCTGCGCATGGTTTGAACGAGCAGCATCGAAAATGATAAACTTATAATCGGGTTCCAGCTTTTTCAAAGCGGCAGCAGACCACCGAAGCTTTTGCATAGCGTCTTTATGCAGAAAGGCTCTCTGAACGCCACAATAAAGATTATGCCCAGAAAAATTATCAAAAGTTGCATAAGGCATTTGTATCACCAAATTCTTTATTCCGCTGATCTCTTGCCAACCTTCGAATTTCTCGGCTGCAGCAAGCCACTCCCTGTGCGAAGAACAGAACATCAACGGTTTAGCTGGTTTTTGAGGAACAAACAATTCCTGAGCAAAAGCTAAAGAAACCAAAAGCAAAATTACCGGCATTTTACCTCCGCTTCAATGCAATCCTCCGTCTTATTGCACACCTTGACTTTCAGCATTTCTGCGAAATCAAAATCCCGTCTTTCAACAAGCAGTTCCTTTGGATCGGAATCATAGTCATATATAAGCCATTTGTTGTCTTTATCTCTGAAATCTGCGGTACTGTAATTCAACACCGGAATGCGGCACTGCAATTTTCCTGCAAAATCGGTCTTTAAAAAAATAGTACCCAAGCTCGGAGGGGCAATGATAACTTCAGATGTGTCTTTTGCTTTGAGTTTTAAAGTATCCGTCCTTAAGGTTAATTCTTTTTTTGAAACATTGTTTGCAAAATCTTTTGCAATCGCCATTATTTTAGAACCGGCTTTTACCTTAGCATTTATAAAATGCCAGTCTGCAACGCTGTCTGCATCTTCTACTTTTATCAAATCTTCACTTATTTTTGACGGTTGGCCAATAGGAATAGTGTCATATTTTTTGCTGAAAATATTTTTTTTGTTCTGAAGTATTTCCAGCGAATATATGGACATGGGATTTTCCAAAGGCTCACGGCTGTAATCAACTATTTTTACGGCAAAACCGGAATCAAAAGGAGCTGCATCTAAAATATAAGGAGCTATTGTATCTGTGCATTGCATTCTTGCGCATGGGTTAAGGGCGGCTTTTCCGTTCGGGGTTCTGTATTCAATGTGTAAATGCGGGTTGCCAATGCCTGTGCTGCCGCTATATGCCAAAGTATCGCCTTTTTTAAAACGCATTTTAAGAGAAAGCTGTACATTGATCTTTTCTCTTTTCAATATTTCCGCACGAATCAAAGTATCAATTTTCGGATGAAACTCCGCAAGATGCGCAAACAGCCAAACATGCCCGCTTTGCGCTTTGAATCTCAAATAACGCCCATAACCGAATGGCCCCCGCGCTGCAAACTCCACTACCCCATCGCTGGGCGCAATAANCGGCCAACCCTCTTCCATATCNGTTGAAAANTCAATTCCCATGTGGTAACGCGTTCCCCTGTCTTCNCCAAAAGAAGATGTTAAATAAGCAGTCCTTCCAAGTGGCTGGTAAGCCCAAGCAACCATGGCTAAAAACAATACTATTATACCGAATCTGCTACCCAAATTCTGTTTCTTCCGTTTTGTTTTGCGTTATACAGTGCCTTATCCGCTTCTTCAATAATATAACCATATTCCAAACCCTGATGAGGAATAAGAGTCACAACTCCTATGCTTATTGTGAAAGTTGTTTTTTCGCCGCTTGAAGTTAAAACAATCTCGCTTTCAACGGCTTTGCGAATTCTCTCTGCAATAACATTGGCCTGATAGGAATTTGTTGCACACAGCACAACCGCAAATTCCTCGCCTCCAAACCTGGCTATAAAATCAGTGCTGCGCTTAAGGCTCTTCTTGAAAATCTTTCCGGCAGCTTTTAAAAGCTCATCACCCTGCCTGTGCCCAAAAGTATCATTATAATTTTTGAAAAAATCAATATCTATCATCAAAAAACTCAAATTCACCCTGTCCCTCAAGGCTCGATTCCATTCTTGCACAATTTGCTTGTCAAAAGACCTGCGATTCGGAATTTGAATTAAACTGTCCATAAGAGAATCATGCTCGGCCAATTCCTTTAGCCTCATAATTTCCGAGACATCGTTGAGCATAAAGAACATGCCACTCTTTACATCGTCAGACATTTTATCTGCAAATACATCAAAGGTTTTAATTTGCCCGCTTACATTTATTTTCATATAGCTTTCATACAAAGAAAGCTTTTTTGCCATATCCAAAAACAATTCCTTAACAGACGGCTCATCAAATAAATCTAAAAAATTACGACCAACAAAATTATCCAAATCATTTATATTTAAAACTTTGCGAACTGACTGGCTCAGATATTTCACTTTATTATCGTCATCCACTAAAATAAGCGCGCTGGGAGTTACTTTCATCAATGCGCCGAATGAAGCAAAAGCACTTTCAACCTCATTTGATTTGCTAACCGCATAATACATAACCACAAAAATCGCTATGCTTGCGGCACATGCCAACATAAAATGCACCCAAACGGTTTCCCCTTCCAGTATATAATTGGGCAGCACAAAAATACATAAAAGCAAATTTACAAACTGAGTCACCGCAACAAAGGCCAAATAATTCTTAACATTTAAATATAGAGCTCCAATTGCCAAAACTATCATGCACACATCATAAACATATTTAAAGGAATCTATGGCAAAAGATCCTCCTATATAACCGGCATACATGGCAAAGGGGATAAGAAACGGAAGGCATTTCAAATTGGTTTTTTGCAAAAACAATACTGTAAGTACAACAAAACAGCAACAAGCCGATACTATAATCAGGTTTTGCAGACTGTCTTCATACAACCATTCCGTTGCTATTCTAAAAATGCAAAAAAGCATAAGGCAAAACAAAGCCGCGCGATCGGCTCGTCTTCTGTGCCTTAATCTTAACTGTTCATCCATACGATTGCCATATAATATACATAATTTCACCAAGCCAAAAACTTAAAAAGCCCAAAATAATCCCCGCAACCACATCCGAAAGCCAGTGTACGCCGTAATAAACCCTCAAAAGCCCCCAGGTCACAGGCATAAATATCATAATCCAGCCTATAGCCGGGGCTACCGAAAAAACAGTAAAACCCACAGCCATGTTGTTCATTGTATGGCCGCTGGGGAAACTGAATTTGTCCAAAGGCGGCACTTCTGCGCTAACGCTCTTCAACAACTCAAAAGGCCGTTTGCGGCGAACGGAGAACTTTATTGCCCAATAAAGGCCCAAACTTACCAGAATAACAGGGAGAACATGTTCTATAATCAAAAGCAGAGTCTCTTTGCCGTAAAATAAATAAAGAAACGCTATCACAAACGCCCATACGTATCCATCACCCAGGCGCGTATAAATCCTTAAAGCCTTGTCCATACCGGCTGGGAACGGATGCCTGCGCCAAAAACGGAAAAAGCGAATATCTAGTTTGAGCATATAATTCTCACGCCATCTAGCCTCAATTTGGGGCTTTCAAGGCTTTTTTTGCAGGCAACTATGTCTTTTTTCTTTTTTTCCAGCAATTTGCCCAGCTCAAAATCACGCAACAGCAGGTGGGTTTCTTCCAAACGATGCAATTCGCTCTCCAAGGCCGAAATTGCCGGTTTTTCCATCTCTGCAGCTATTTTTTTAGCTTGGGTAGCCAGGATATTTTTGGATTTTTCAAATAAATTTTCCAAAACCGAATAAGAAATATCCGTATTGTTTGAATTTTTCAGATCCGTATTTGCAGGAATATCACATATATTACCGGCATTATCCAAAACTATTGTTAAAACTTTTTCTCCGATTAAATTGTTTATCCCCCAATTTGAATTTACGGCAAATTCAAGAATAAAATTGTATTGAACAAAAAAATTACCTGGGGGAACATCTTCACAGGCAACACAAGCTGCGGTTCCAAAATCTTCGCCCAAGGCTTTGTCAAAAAGCCTTTGCATAATGGGATGCTCCCAATGGAAAAAACTTATGTTTTCGTAATTCAAAGCTGCTTCCCTTTCGGTAATAACCGTAGTTGAGCATCCATCGGATTCAGATACCTCGCCGTCTTCGGATGAGCGGGTGTTTTCCACACCTAAAAGAGCTGCATGCTCAGGGTATTCCGGAGCACCTCTAAGAACAAAACTGTTGGGATAAATGCCTTTTTGCGCATCTATATCCAGCCTTTCCAGCATGTCAAAAGCAAATGGCAAAATATNNTCATTTGCATCCATTTTTTGAGCCTCTGCCAACAACTCTTCGGATATCTTTTTNTTCTGCGAATTAAATTCCAGCAAACGATCTCTGCCCTCCTCCGCTTTTTCNTTTTGCNAAAGCATTTCTTTTTTGCCAAGCGGCAAAAATTCCTTTACAAATTTGCCGTATTTTTTAGCNGGATTTTCCAAATAGCTCTTTAATTCATCTTCAAATTTCGCATACATTTCACCGCCGCCCATCAGCGAATGCTCAAAAATTCCCAAAGCCTCGTGGTACCAAAGGTAAAGCATTTCCGTTTTGCTCTTTTGCATAAAAGGCACATGAATGTAAATTTCTTTTCCCTGCCCAATGCGGTCCAATCTACCAATACGCTGTTCAAGCAAAGATGAATCTTCAGGCAAATCAAAAAGCACCAAATGCTGCGCACTCTGAAAATTCCTTCCTTCCGAGCCTATTTCGGAAGAGAGCAAAACATTGGGACCATCAGGTTGCATCCAATCTGCCGCAGCTTTATCACGCTCCAAAGAGGTCTCTTCTTCCTTAAAAGCAACCGCAGTTCCCTCATCTAAAAGCGAAAGCAACTCAGAAACCGTAGCAGAAGAAGAACAGATAAGAAGAATTTTTTCCTTTTTATGTTCATTGACAAAAGAAATAAGCCAAGACTTAACATTAGCCGTTGGATAAGTCTTCAAAATTCTTTTGGGAAAACCTTTTACGCTTTTTCTCGTATTGCGAAAGACAGAAGACCCTGTACCCAAGGCATCTATAACACGCCTCATCCATTCCGCTGCGGTCAGTGATAAATCCGCTTTTATGGGCAACCATGAGCGAATGAGAGATTTCTTTGGGATGCTTTTTTGCAACTCTTCCCATGAGAGTTCTTCATCCGAGTCCAGTGGGATTTTTGACAGATCCTTAGCTACTTTTTTATAGTTATCCTGATTTTTCTCAAAATCTTTCCAGTTATGAAACCGAGCACTGTCTAAAAGCCGCAGCCTGTAAAAATAGGCTTCGGGGGCCAGTTGTATAGGAGTTCCGGATAGCAACAGAAGTCCGGGAATTTTTTGCGAAAGTTCTTCTGCAACAGTATATTCCGCATTTGCTCCCAGCGAAGTTTTAACCAGCCTGTGCGCCTCATCAATAATAAGCAAATCCCAGTTAACCCCTAAAGCCGCAGCTATGGCGTAACGATTGGCAACCAGCAATTCCTGCGAACAAATAACGCTGTCGTTAAGCGCAATTTCATTTATGCAACTCTCATCTATGCTTGTAAACCAGTGATTAAATCTTTTGCCAAGCTCAATAATCCATTGATTTTTCAGTTGCTCGGGAACAATTATCAAGGTTTTTTTTATTCTGCCCTCTGTGTGCAAGGCGTTCCAAATCAAGCCGCTTTCTATGGTTTTGCCAAGCCCCACTTCATCGGAAAGCATCAATCTAGGCAAAGATGCACTTCTCAAAGTTCTAAAGCTCAAATAAAGCTGATGTGGCAACAACCTCAATCTTGGGCCGAGCATTCCTCTTGCGATAGAAGATTTCCATATTCCGCGCAATTTCGCAGCCCGTTCTCTCAAGCAAAAATCAAAATTAGTGGAAAAATTTTTGGTGAACAACCTGTCTAAAATCCGGATGGAACTGTCTTCGCTCTGCTGTTTGAAAACAAGCAAGGCTTCTGAGATAATTTTGTCTTTACCTTTGTAAAACAGAAGGTCGTCTTTTTCCACAACAGCTTCGACAAAAAGAGAAACTCCTTTAACTGAAGTAGCTTTATCACCCGGCCTCAAAAAATAGCGAATCAACGGCGGTTCGCTTTTTGAATTATACATCCTCTGTTCGCCGGAAACGGGAAAAAGCAGTGTGATAGTCCTGAAATCCTGTTTAATAATCTGCCCAACGCCGAGTTTCGGCTCCGTTTCACTTGTCCATTTTTGACCTATCGCGAATTTGGGCACTTTAATTGCCACCTACTTGCCAGCCTCTGTCGGATGTTCCCGTTATGCCGCGTAGTTTAAGTTCAAAATCATCACGATTTGTTGCCGCATCAAGCGCGGTTTCTCTGGAAATTTTACCCTCGTTATAGAGAATCAGCAAAGCCTGATCAAAAGTTTGGCTTTTATATTGCAAATGACCTTCTGCAACTGCGGTTTCTATAAACTCGGTTTTATTTTTATCCATAATGTATTCTTTTATGGCAGCCGTGTTTACCAAAACTTCCGCAGCGGGAATTCGTCCGGTGCTATCGCATCTGGGTAACAGACGGAGCGATATAATGCCCTGAAGGCAAGAAGCCAAAAGAAGGCGAATTTCTTCGTGTTGATGAGGAGGATACATTGAAAGCACACGGTGAATTGTTTCCGTTGCATTTGTTGTGTGAATTGTTGCAAAAACCATGTGGCCTGTATCTGCGGCGGTAAGGGCTATTTGCATGGTTTCCAAATCTCGAATTTCGCCTATAAGCATAACATCAGGGTCTTGGCGAAGTGCAGCCTTTAGAGCTGCAGCATAATTGAATGAATCCGAGCCTATTTCGCGTTGGGAAATTATGGATTTTTTATCTCTGTGCATAAATTCCACAGGGTCTTCCACTGTCAAAATATGAGTTGATTCAATTCTGTTTATATTGTCTATCATGGCGGCCAAACAAGTGGACTTGCCCGAACCTGTTGTGCCGGTAACCAAAATCAGGCCGCGTTTCATTAGAGATAATTTCAAAACAATTTCCGGCAAATTCAAACTCTCAAAAGCCGGAATGTTCGAGTTTATATGCCTGAACACAACTGCCGGAGTTCCTCTTTGACGAAACACATTAACACGAAAACGCCCCAATTCCCTTGCGCTCAAGGCAAAGTCGCATTCCATTGTGTTTTCAAAACGCTCCTTTTGGGTCTGGTTCATTATTGTGTTCAAAAAGGTTTCCATCAATTCATGGGTGATTTTTATATCATAGAGTTTTTTCAATTCACCATGAATGCGAAATGTAGGTGGAATACCAACGCGAATGTGCAAATCGGATGCTCCGTTATCCACCATTGCTTTTAGCAACTGTTCTATGCGTACATTAACTACATTAGCTTGCGATTGTGCTTCAGCCATTTTTTTCTCCTTAAACTATTTGTGTCTCGGCTATATCCAGTTTCGCCTTTAATTCATCGTTGTTCGGATCGCGGGATAACAATTCCTTATATACGGCAACGGCTTTTTTCGGCAATTTCTGGTCCATATAATGTTCTGCAAGGGTTTCCGTAGCGAGCAGCATATCCATATCATCGGTTAAATCCGGAATATCACCGACAGGTTTATCTGCAAGCTGTTCTTTAAATATATCTTCTATGCTGGGAGCTGATTTTTTTGGAACGTAAGGTCTTAATTCCACCTCATCCTCATTAATCGCTGCCGGTTCCGCAGGCTGTGCGGTGGCCAAAAGCTTATCCAAATCACCTGTTAAATCAGGTGTTTCCACTTTGTCTGCCAACTGTTCTTTGAGTATATCGTCTAAATTGGGAGCAGCCGACTCATGTTGAACCGGTTCCGGTTCCAGTGTTGGTTCCGCAGGTTGTGCGGTGGCCAAAAGCGCATCCAAATCGCCTGTTAAATCAGGGGTTTCCACTTTGTCTGCTAACTGTTCTTTGAGTATATCGTCTAAATTAGGAGCCGTCGACTCATGTTGAACCGGTGCAGGTTCCGGTGCTGGTTCCGCAGGTTGTGCGGTGGCCAAAAGCGCATCCAAATCGCCAGTTAAATCAGGTGTTTCCACTTTGTCTGCTAACTGTTCTTTGAGTATATCGTCTAAATTGGGAGCAGCCGACTCATGTTGAACTGGTGCAGGTTCCGGTGTTGGTTCCGCAGGTTGTGCGGTGGCTAAAAGCGCATCCAAATCGCCAGTTAAATCGGGAGTTTCCACTTTGTCTGCTAACTGTTCTTTGAGTATATCGTCTAAATTGGGAGCCACCGACTCATGTTGAACCGGTTCCGGTTCCGGTGCAGGTTCCGCAGGTTGTGCGGTGGCCAAAAGCGCATCCAAATCACCGGTTAAATCGGGAGTTTCCACTTTGTCAGCCAACTGTTCTTTGAGTATATCGTCTAAATTGGGAGCAGCCGCCTCATGTTGAACAGGTTCCGGTTCTGATGTTGGCGCAGGTGCAGGTTCCGCAGGTTGTGCGGTGGCCAAAAGCGCATCCAAATCACCTGTTAAATCGGGAGTTTCCACTTTGTCAGCCAACTGTTCCTGCAAAATGGAATCTATGTTTATTTCGCCATGGCTTTCGGCCAATGGTGCTTCCAAAGCCGAATCAAGAGGCACTTCTTTCGGTGCTTCATGTACTTCTGCCGTGGAAAGAAGAGAATCCATAGTCCCGGTTAAATCCGGAAGGTTATCCACAGGTTTGTCTGCTAATTGTTCTTTTAATATATCGTCTAAGTTTGACGATGAAGCTTCTGGTTCTGATTTTGGCTCGGGTGCGGGCTCAGGTTCCGGTTCCGGTTTGGGTTCAGCAGAAGCTACTGGTGGAAGGTCTTTATTGAAAATAGGGGCTACATCCGGCAATACCGGTGGTGAAAGCGGCACTACGGATTCAATTATGCTATTAACAGCTTTAAGCAGCCGGGTTTCAGTTTCTATTTCCTGTTTTTCATCTTCTTCCACAATGTCGTCCAACGCAGCGGCCAATGCTATCTGAGCTTTAGTTGATGGTGGAGCAGAAGAACTGGCAATCTGCGGAGTTTCCGGAACTTTTATTGCAGCGGGTTGAGCTGCTATAGCGGCAGGATCCAAAGATTTTAAAATTTTTACGCAAATTTCGGTATCAAACGGGACACTTAGTTTTCCAACGGTTTCTATGAGCAGTTTATGTGCAGTGAGGCAAAATGGGTCCTGTTCGGTCACGGCTTCAAAGTCAATTTTTGCTGAGGCAAGATCTCCTTTTTCAAGGAGCACGCGCCCTCTGACGAGTTTGCCCGTAGAAAAACCCGGATTTATTTCTACACCTTTATTAGCAACCTGCAAGGCCTCGTCAAGTTTTTGCTTGTCTGTAGAGCTTTCTAGCCTAAGGGCATCTACATACTGCGCAAAAATCAAGGATTTTGGGTTTTTAGTCAAAATCCTTTTCATATTTTCAATACCTATGCTGACCATGTTAAGGAATATAGTAAAATAGTAAACGCTGATTTAGTCGCTTTGGAACATGGGACACGGGAAAAGGGATACACTATAATTCCGACAACAAATGTGACGAATATCACGCAAAAACGACATTTTTGCTAAAATTTCACTTTTTTTGTCACTTTTTTCATTTTTTTGCCTCTGAACTCCGTCTAAGTATTAGGACAAAGATAGGAGGTTCAAAAAATGTCTAAAAACTTAGACGATGCAAGCCGGGAGTACAAGAACAGCGTATTCACTATGCTATT
>JGI24694J35173_10002970_pt1 | contig 13313 bp, 8 predicted proteins | sample TergutCo191P1_FD_35173 | JGI IMG/M metagenome (IMG submission 35173) | reverse complement strand
GATATACTAAGCAAATGAGCATTTTCTACATTGTACATAGTTGGATTACTTGCAGCGTTAGTACCACCCTGTAAAACATAAGAAATAGCATATTGAACAATGTTCCAAGAGGCAGTTAGGACAAGGTTACCGGTAGTTCCGCGTGGGATAACACCGTTTTGTAAGATGACCTCTGTACCATTAGCACATGTTGCACGCCAATTCGAAAAGTTATAACCTGACCTATACGGAGTAGCAATGGTAAGGGGAAGAGCAGATACAATATATGAGGTTGGATTACCTATAGCGTTAACTCCACCGGCTAAATTGTAACTAATACTATAAGAGGTAGGTGCAGTTTCAAACACAGCAGAACTTACCCATAGCGCTGGGCGAGCATAATATTGAGCTAGAACTGTACTTGCGTAGGCACAGCCTTCTTCATTTTCAAATGTTAAACCGACAGAAGTGGCAGTTGTAGCACTGTTCCCAGCAGTTCGTAACCACCAGTAACGCTGAGAACCACCAGCAGAAGGAGAGGTTAACTTGTAAAAATTACTTCTAGCTATGGAGGAGCTTTGAATTACGTTTGTAGTGGAACCTAAAGCATGGCGAGTGCTACAGAAAGATGCTGCTTCAGCATAACTCAAACAAAACGCCACATCATTACCTGTTCTAGCAGTCACCGTAGATGGTTTACTATAACCATTATTTGACACAGAAAAACAGGAACCCCGTTTTTGTGTAGCATCATTAACAACTGTGTAGCCACGCAAACGTGCAGTACTAGATAACACATTGTTAAACCAATTGTTAACGGTGTTACGAACAAAAGAATTCATGTAATTGTTGTCATAGTTACTATTAAACGCTACACCACCAGAAAGTACAACCTTGCGAACAATTAGAGAGTAGTCACCATTTTTGGCTATCTCAATCCAGTCGGAAGTATCGCCGGTCATGCTTGCAGAAAGAACCCGGCCATTTACACCAGTGGGTGTATCAGTAATAGGCGCAGCAAAGCTTTCCTGAACGGGCAAAAACAGCATTGACAGCAAAGCAAACGTTAAAACTAAGAATAAAACTTTTTTTATTTTTGAAGATTTAGAATTAAATAACACATTACTCATATTAAACACTCTTTTAATTTTTTTCCTAATAGAAATACACAAAATAAGCAGTAGGTTATATATCTTTAGGCGTCATTAAACTCAAAAAAAGGGATTATGTTAAATGTGCCATTTTTTGGCGGCGTTTAACATTGACTATGTTATAGGGGTAGATCTTTTTCTTTGAAGATTTTTACTGCTAATACGTAAAGTACTGCGCCGATAATACCTAGTACAAGGAATCGGAGCCAGAAACTGCCGCCTGATACAATAGCACTTGGGTCATAGAGTGTGTTCATTGAAAAATACTTGAGAAATTCTAGTCCTTCGCCAAATCCACTCATCATTTGGAACAAATAGAAGGCAACAGGTATTCCTGCACCAAGGGCTAAAGAATTGTTTGCAGAATTGAACAAACATGAACAGAAGAATGCAATGCCACTGGTAGCAAAAATTAAAAGAACAGCTCCAAGATTCAATGCAAGATAATCGGGAACACTAAAAACCAGTCCTTCATCGAGCATAAATTGTTTTGAAACAAGTTGTGCATTGATAACTCCAACAAAAGCGGCTTTCTGCATTTCAAGAGCCACTTCAGCATTTGGTGCTAAAGCTAAAGTTTCTTCAGGTACTAAATCAGCGGCGATAGCGGCTGCCTCCAAAGCGGGTGCGCTGTTCTTGATTTTTGCCAAATTAGATGTCAACCCAGTAACACTGGTATCAAGCACATCTGCAGCTGCCGTAACACCCGCTAGAAATTTTTGTTGAAATTCCATCATTTCCCCAGGTGTCATGGTAATTTGACTATTGTCGCCGTCATCGTAATCATCGTTATAACCGATTTTTTGTTGAAGATACAATTTATAAACATCTTCATCAATTTTTCTAGCCTCAGCACCTCTTGTAACAGCTGCAGAATTCTCAAGAATTATAGTCAAGTCACCTGCTACTGTTGCCTTATCCCAACCAAACTCTTTGGATACCTCTTTAACATCTGCTGTATATGCATCGCCAAAGACATTTCCCTGAGTTACTTGGACAGCTGCAAGTCCTACAAGGCTAACAACTAGAAACATGCATAGCACCGCAGTAATCAAGTAAGTGGCCTTTGTTGCTGCAACAGTTCGTCTCTTAATGGGTGTTGACAATGTATACGCCATAGAGCCCTTGTCTACCTGTGCAGCAATCAGACCGTTTGCTGTAAGAACAACAAAAATGACGGGTAACACAATGGCAAGCATGCCGTAAAAAGTGCCAGAAAGCATATTGTTTAATGTTATAGGGCCAATAGCACTAAGTGCATCGCCTAGAACATCGCCAAATGCGCTCATGACCATGTCCATCATGCTGTTAATTTGAATGGGATCAAATCGTGAAATGATTAAAGCCAACATTGCGCATAGTGTTGCTGTAAAAATTAGCCATAATTTGTAATTTGATTTAAAGGTTTGTTTAAAGATTGTTTTATTGAACATTGTTTTTGCTCTCCTTATATACGCTGTTAAAATATTTTTCAAGAGTGTACTTGATTTCAGATATAAAACTTATTTTGTATCCTTTTAAAACGCTTAGAAAAGCGTTAATATCATTATCACAAATATTGACGATCACTTGATTTTTTTCCTCCAGTTTTTCCTCAAAAACAAAATCCAAAGCCGTAAACCGTTTATAATCAGGCTTTGAAACAAACTCGATTTTATAGGACTTATTTTCGTTATGTCTTATTTCTTTTGTAGACTTTACTGCAAGAATTTTTCCATCCCTAATGAGTGCAACTTTATCACATGTATCCTCAACTTCGTCAAACAAATGAGTAGACATAAAAATTGTTTTACCCTTTTTCTTCTCCTCATTTAGTATATCTATAAATCTAACACGCATCAAGGGATCAAGCCCAGTTGTAGGCTCATCAAGAATTAGAATTTCACGGTCACCCATAAACGCGGCCACAATAGCTGTTTTTTGCTTCATACCTTTTGACATGCGATTTAATTTTGCAGTTGGATCTAGCTGAAGCTGTTTAATAATATAATTTGCATAAGACCCGTCTTTAACGCCAAGTAACTTTGCCTGTCCTCTAAAAAAGTCAAGCCCAGTAGCTGCATCAGGAAAAGCAATTTCGCCTGGCACATACCCAATAAGCTTTTTTATTTCAGCTGAATCAGCCCAACAGTCAAGACCATTTATAGTAGCACTGCCATTAGCGGGTTTCAAAAAACCCATTAAATGACGTATTGTTGTGGTTTTTCCAGCGCCGTTTGTGCCAACAAAACCAAACACTTCGCCTTTTTCAATTTTTAAGCAAACATCAAAGATGCCCCGTCCATCACCGTAATTCTTTGTCAAATTTTTTAGCTCAATTAACGGCATTTGCAATTTTACCTCCATTCATTGCAGTTTTTGTTTTTCTATTTTTATCATAAAAGCTCATAAAGTAATCTTCAAGAGTGAATTTAATTTCCGAGAAAAACTTTAAACTATAACCAGATATCAACTCTATAAACTCGTTGACATTTACATCATCTATGTGAATATTTGCCTGATTTCTTTGCTCTTTTACCGATGCAAGCTCATAAGGGATAGACACATTTTCCAATTTTGAATGATTTTTTTGGAATCTTTCAAACTCGTCTTTAGATCGGAATTCTATTTTAAAGGTCTTTGTTTTACTATGTCGTAAATCGTCTGCGACAAAAGTTGAAACAAGCTTTCCATCTTTTATAATGGAAATTTTATCACAAGTAGCATCCACTTCAGAAAAGATGTGAGAAGATAGAAGAATTGTTTTGCCTCGTTCTTTTTCAGATTTAATAAACTTGATAAATGTATCCTGCATAACGGGATCAAGACCACTAGTAGGTTCATCAAGAACAAGCACCGCAGGATCATGCATAAAAGCGGTCACTATAGCAAGTTTTCGCTTCATACCAAGAGACATCCGCTTTAATCCACCAGAGGGCTCCAACTCAAAACGCTCAATAAGCGATTTTGTGTAAGTCATATCAGACATTTTGCGCAAGTCGGCCATCATTTTTATGAATTGTATACCTGTAAGCGAGTCAGGTAGAGCAATTTCGCCAGGCAGATACCCGAGGTTTTTTTGTATTTTATAATAATTTTTCCAACTGTTTAGACCATTGACACGAGTACAACCTCTTTGTGGGCGAGAAAAACCCATAATGTGACGTATAGCAGTCGTTTTTCCAGCACCATTTGGACCTAGAAAACCATAGACCTCGCCTTTTTCAACATTAAACGTAACATCAAAGACACCTCGACCATATCCAAAATCCTTTGTCAAGTGTTCAACTTGTATAATTGGCATTTTTATATCTCCTTTGTCTGTTTAGTTTCAAAGTATTTGTTTTTCATTTTTTCTTGAACAGTTTTGCTTACCTGCTGCAGACGGTCAATGAGTGTAAACATTTGTTTTAGAAAATCCTCACCTGCAACGTTAACAAATTCTGTAAGGTAATAGTCCATAATTTTGTCAAAGTGTTCGATAGCTTTGTGACCCGTTGCGGTTAGAGTTACGATAATTTTGCGTCGATTGTTTTTATCTGTCTCTCGTACAAGATATCCCTTTTTCTCAAGGGCACTTAACATTTTAGAAACTCCTGATTTTGAAATGAATTGCCTGTTTGTGACGTCGGATAAACTAAAATGGTGTTCTAAATCAGACGACGCAACGCTTTTTAGTAGAAAAAACTCTGTTAGATTAATGTCTAGCCCTGCTACAGGCGTATCATTCATTTCAGCCATAGCAATTATGTTACGTCGCCTAAGGTTTGCTGATAGCTGTAGTAGCTGTTCTTTTGTTTGTTCCACTTTAACTTCACCCGCCTATTGTTCGCTGTTCAACTGTTGAATGGTAAACAATTGCGGTGTTAATATATATTACGCAAACATTTAGCTCATCAAAAACGCACATTTAGTCTTCAGCAAAAAAAAAGCTTCAACCTACACATTTTTCGGCAGTGCCCTAACACTACAACAAACCAAGGTTCGAATGCGTGATGCTATGAATAAAGCTATCATAATTTTGAAGGATATTGGTTAAGAAAAAGCGTTTTTCTCAGTGTTTTCGTAACCAAAACGAACCATAATACACGCAGTTTGAAGCGTGCTCGCTGTAGCGATAAGAGGGTGAAATTATTTTATGAGAAGGCACAATTTTTGTTAGACAAATTTAGCGAAAAACTGCAAAAATACCCACCTAAAACAGCGAAAAACCAATAAAACTTGTTTTTCAAAAACTACTACATGGTTCTATTTGTTACAAAAGTAAACTTCAGAAAAATAATAAAAAATTATCCGTCGAAATAAAAAAAAGAAAAGGTTGGAGTTTTTTAATTTGCTATTTTGCGTCGTAGTGTGATTGCTAAGAATGCAGCTATTGCGCCAACGATCAAAGCAACAATTGCAATAACAGCTGCTGTTGTTGCCCATCCTGATGAACTATCTTCGCCATCTATACCGTCTTTGCCGTCTTTACCTGCTGCACCTGTTGCACCATCAGCACCTTTGGAACCTGCTGGACCTGTTGCACCTGAAGAACCTGAAGAACCTGAAGAACCTGTATCGCCTTTGTCACCTTTGTCACCTTTAGATATACTTTTAGCTACCTCTGTAGCAATGTCACGAACTTCTTGTTCACCAAGACCGCCACCGTTGCCACCAGGACCGCCTGAGCTTTTAACAACTACTTCAAATTTGCCTTCAAATATTATTGTCTTGCCTGCATCAATAACGTTTGCTGTCCATGTCCAATTGCCAAGTTTTGCATCGTCAGTAATGTCAAATGTTGTACCAACAACTAGACCAGAACCAGAACCAGAGCCGATAACTGGATAAACGTACATGCCTTTGTTTGCGTCAAATGACCAGCCAGTCTGTGTAAGATAAATAATTTTATAGAGTGTTCCGTTGACGTCATAGATTGTAATTGTGCCATCTGGTGTTGTTGCGCTTAATATTTGGAAACTGCCCTTGTCACCTTGTGCATATTTAAGTGCGCCTGTAGTAATGCTCATGTCTAGCTCTAACACGTTCAAAGTTGTTTTAGCTGTTAATGGAGCTGAAATTAGTGGGCTAGTGTTATAAATGGTGTTGCTGTCAGTTGCATTAACTGTGTAAGCACCTAGGTTAAAGTTGCTTGCAATGTAATATGGTACTGAGAATGAACCATTTGAAGCTATAGGTACATTAATTATAGTGGCAACGAGATTGGTGTTAATTTGGTTTGTTGAGTTGTATATTCTGACTGTAGCGCTGCCGCCTGAGGCTTGTGTAAAGTAGCTACCTTCAATGGTAACTGTGTTGTCTCTTGAGGAGCTTGCTGGAATTACTGCAAGAGTTGTTGTTTTTGTGACAGCTATAGTTGTGGAGTCAGAGAAATCTATGCGTGGGCTGGTGCATGTTATTCTTACTTGTGTTTGCAAGTTTATTGGAACTGTTGGAACTACAACAGGAACACCAGTATTCAAAGTTGTAGCATCTATGCCGTTTGCGACTAGAACGTTGTTTATATAAATGTTAAACCGTGGAGCAGGCGTAATACCAGCTGCAACAGCGTAATCGTCAACAACGCCAAAGCCTGTGCCGCCAACTGTTATAACTTGACCTGTTACAACGCTTGCATCTGATACAAACACGTTAGAGTTAGAAACGCCTATGTAAGTTTCTGCAGTTAAACCATCAAGATCAGTAGCATTTAGTAGGTATACTCCAGGAGGTATGTTATATGGAATTTTTGCAGTGACACTATTAAGTGTACCAGTTGCAGCAACGCCTGTTGTAGTCCAGCTAAAATCAGCAGCTGTTGGATTATTCACTGGTCTGAGTCGTAGAGTTACGCTGTTAGCAGGAGTTTGTATCCATTGTGAAAAGTTCCCGCCAGTGACAGTAATGTCTGTAACACCAATTTTAGCCACAGTAGGTATAGCAGTGATTGTAGTTACACCTGTTAAATTAAACCCTTTGAAGGTTGTTGCACCGAGAGCATCTGTTGCTGTAATGTTTTTGATTTGATTAATATTTGCAGCATTCATTGATGGGATAATGATTTGTGCTGTAAAGGTTCCGTTTTTAGTTGATGTAGTAAGTTTCACTGGGTTTGGTATCGTTATTACGTTTAGAGAATCAAAGGTAATAGCTACGTCGGTGCCTGTGATGTTGGTAAATCCGCGTCCAGTTACAGTAACAACTAGACCAGATGGACCATTGTCGCGCGAAAGCTCAATCACTGGACCAATAGTAAATGGTGCACTAGCGCTGAGTCCTGATCCATCAGTTGCAGTAACCACATAAGCTGGACCGCTTGCAGGAGTATCTGGTTTGGATGGTACAGTAAATGCTGTTGGACCGAATGAACCGTCAGCATTTGTTCGAATGTTAGCAGCAGTTGCTATTACAGTGGTACCGTCAAAGGTAACTGTAATTCTGTTTGAATTGTCTGTAGATGTAGCGTTAAAGCCTTTGCCTGAAATCATAACAGTGTCGCCTACAACGCCAGAGACAGGATTTAATGTAATTTCTGGTACAATCGTTACATCTGCACTCATAGATGCAGCAGATGAACTACCACCAGTTGCTAAGCCTTCTGTTGCAAAGATAGTATAAGGACCTGCAGCGTATTCTGGAATTGTAAAGTTGAAATCAAAAGTTGTATCTGATGTGCTCAATTCTTTTGTTGCCAGAATTTTATTGCCACTGATAGGACCCCAGTATATCGTTATTGTAGAGCCAACTGCTTCTGCAGTACCCTGTGCGTTAATTAACTGCCCGACAGTAACATTGCCAGCAACACCTATTGCGGTATTAGTTTTAGCGTCGTATAAGTCGAAAACAGTCATGGCTTTTGCTTGTGGCACCACTGCTAGCATCGAGGATGCAAATAATAGCATTATTGTTATGGTTGCCAATAGCTTACTTTTTGATTTGAATGTATTCATTTTTATTAATTCGTCCTTTTTCGTTATTTTATTTATGCCAACTTATCAGTGACATAGTACTTATACTTACTGTAAATACGTCATAGTAACTCTACCTAAAAGTGTACATACCACTACACCTGTAAGGAAATGTACACAAAAAATCAACCTAAAAAACATACTACCACAGAGAAACTAGGCACACTGCTTATTTGGTTTATGTTAACTTACAAATTCCATAACTATTAGGCCTTTTAGAAGGTCACTTTTTTGAAGTTTATAGTCAAATCCGTGCATTATACCTTCTATGAATTTTGCAAGCAAATTGGTTGCGTCTTCTGAGAGTACCGTTGATATGCAGCGTATCCGTGTTATGGCACCTACCTGTTTTACTTCAACCTCGCTTAGATCCCAGCGACTAGCTTCTAGAAAGGTTTCTAAAGATTTAACGGGGTCTTTAAAGCGTTCTTTTAAGTATTTACCATGCCATTTTCCGCTTTCAAACCATACGTTTGCAAGACCGTCTTTACCGTCTTTTATTGCCGTATCTGTTAGAAAGTTTAGAACATCTAAGGGTACAAAGGCGCCTCCTAAAATTCTTTGAGCATAGAGTACTTCGAAGAATTGGCCGAACTGTTTTAAATCGTATCCGGATGTGGTTACTTTTATAGCTTGAATTAATGCATCTTCTAAGAATTTGGTTATGGTTTCGCCACGGCTTTTTGATACTTGGGCAACTTTTTCAAGAAGAGCATAATTAACATATACTAATTTTTTATCTTTACGTTGCTGCACCATTATGTATTGCGCTCCTTGGATATTGTTGTCGCGTTTAGGCGAATTATGCCTTTATAGACGTCTTTGCTGTCAATTTGGTATCCAAAGTGTTCTATGGCGCTCATTAAAAAAGAGGTAAAAAGAAAAGTGTATGCCTCTGTAAAGCGAGGGCTAGTAATTTTCACAGACAATTTATCACCTAAAAGTTTAAAATCAAATTCGGGAGCGTTCCAAGTAAAAAGTAACAAGTCAGTTTTAAAGTGGTCAAAAGAAGAAGAACAAACACCACTAGTAACATATTGGGCGGCAAACCAGATGCCTGAGTCAGACCAAATTTTAAGGGCTTTAGTTTTATCTTTAGCATATGCTATGTCAGCCATTTCATACCACAAACGTTCTAAACCTAAAACAAAACCGGAACCTTTAGCGGACTCTAAAATTTTTCGTTCATCTACCACACGCTTTAAACTAAAACCTAAATCATCAGCAACTATTACTAACCGAAAAAGATCATTTACTAACTCAAACAAACTACACCCCTGATCCTTTGCAATCTTTACCATACAGTCAAGCAAATCCTCACGTGCAACAAAGGTTTTCCTACGAATATCAGACTTAGCCACTATGCATCAGCACCATATAATCAAACAGAACAATACCCCCAAATTAACACTATCATACACTTGTTAAAACACAGCCTGTGACTTAAAGGTTATCTTTCAACCCCTCTTCACCAAACACACAAACAACAAACAACACAACAAACAAACAACCCCACACTCAAGGTTACATGATAACAATACATCTAAAACAAAGCACTTCGCGCAAATTAATTAGACCTATCAACAATCATCAGCCTTACCACCACCCCAAGCCTCATAAACCAAACCAATGTCAACAGGTTAACACTACAAAGAACAGAGTTTGGAATGTGTCATTTATGTGTGTAGAACAGTTGCTTTTTTGATGGGCATTGTTAAGAAAAAGTTGTTCTGTGTCATGTTTTTATGGGTAAGTCAAACCGTGATGGATACGATTTAAAGTAGCGTTCGTTGTAGTGCTAAGTTAATGACATTAGACTTTAGGCGTAATTAGTGTTTGGTGGCAGGACACGTATTTTGTTAGTGTACAAGTGTGGTGTTTGTGTTTTAAGTATCAAAGAAATGCATCATTTATAATACACGCTTAAGAATAGTGAATACTCAAATAATTACGCCTAAGGTCTATTGTATTATAATCTGTATTTTTTAAGAGAAAGTAGAACAGTCATCACATGTTACTAACATGGATGGCTGTTGTTCCATAGATAAAACATTAACAGTTAAAGATTCATAGCCTTGGAATTACCTCTGTTCGTGTTTCGCCGCAAAAATTACAAGTAAACAGCATAAGACCCTCAATTTCATAATTTGCCTCAACAATAACAACACCGTCGTCCCAATCGTGCCCTAAAGCATACATAAAGTCAGCGATGTAACTATCACCACAACGAATGCAGACATAAATTGTAAAACCATCGTTAGTACAAGAGGGCAAATAAATGACAGCAACATAATTATGCTCAACAAAAAGTGGTTGGAAAGGTATCGAGTATGTTATGTGACAATATGTGCACTCAAATATGCGTTCCCAGTATTCGTCACAAGGCGGAACAACTGTTGGATAATACAGGGGTATTTCTATAAAGTTGTGTCCGTGTGGTTGAGTATAATTGTCAATATAGTTGTGGGCATCGTTGTTGGTGCAGATGTGCGTCGTATAACCCTGTTCAGTGCAGGTCGGTGCAGTAACAACGCTTACGTAGGTGTGGTCAAGCTTTGCAATAGGCTCAAAATAATTGTGCGTACAACGCAAACAAAGGTGAAGCATTGACCCCTCCGAACTGCAAGTAGCTGAAATAACAACAAGACTAAAGTAGTTATGTCCAAGTGGAGCTACAAAATCATAAGGTCTAGTTTCACCGCAGCGCAAACACTCATACACAGTGTAACCGGCGGCATCACATGTTGGAGTAACAATTTGCGTCACTTGCCAATCATGACCCAAAGCGTCTACAAAATTATCTGTGTAATTATAGCCGCAAACACTGCAAGTAAAAATTGTATACCCCTGCTCAACACAAGACGGCAAAGTAACAATGCTCTCATAGGTGTGATTAAGCTTTGCAATAGACTCAACATGATAATTAGTGCAGCGCAAACAAACAGAGGCCATTAACCCCTCAGAACTACAAGACGGCGGCGTTACCACAAAACTAAAGTAATTATGCCCAATCGGAGCTACAAAATCACGTTTTTCAGTTTCATTACAACACAAACATTTGTAAACAGCATAACCTTCACCCTCACAAGACGGAACAACAACCTCTAGCAACGTCTCAAAAACATGAGGAAACTTTTCAATAGACTCAAAATAATAGTCCGTACAAAGCAAACAAACATAAACCTTTAGACCCTCAGAAGTACAAGATGCAGGAGAAACTACAACACCAAAATAATTATGCACACAACTAGTACCATTAATCCAGTGAGCAGTTAAAACAATCGCACCCACCGTACCCACAGGAATACTGTAAGAAACTACAGGCGCTATAACATTAGATTGCCCATCAGCATATGCAACTGTCCAACCCTCAAAAACATAACCCGCCTTAAATGGATTACCAATAACAACCGGCAAATCCTCCACTGCATACCCAGAGGGATTTGTTGAATTATTATCACCACTATTTAACTCGTAAACAATAGAATACTGATCCAACGAATAATAGAACACAAACACATTACCTGTAGCATTTAAAACACCAGTCAATGTCGTTGGAGCCAGCGCAGTATAACCAGCAACAGGAACCGCACTCTCAGTCACAGTAGAATTCATAGTCTGACCAGAAACAACCTTATCCGGAGCAACCGAAGTAGAAGTACCAACCAAATAATAATGAACCACATACTCAACAGGCTTATTGATGTCCACATCATAATAGAATGTGAAGACATTATTTGTAATGTCCAATGTTTCAGTTATAGAACCAGAACCTACAACAGTATAACCAGGAACAGATAACGCATTCACAGTTACATTAGAATCCACAGCACCATAACCCGTCACACTCGCCGCCACAGAACTAGACGTACCAAACAAATAATAATACACCTTATACTCAACAATCTCCGCCGGATCCCACGCCGCACGCAAAACAATATCACCCGTAGTACCAGGAGAAATCACTGAACCAACCAACGTAGACGAACTACGATTCTCAAAAGTAGCCACCCAACGCACAAAATCATGACCAGGCCCAGAAGCATTAGCAATAACAATAGGCAAACCCGTCACATTATACGTAAACGGATTACCCAACCCATTCACATCACTAACACCCAAAACATAAGTAATAACATAATCAATAGGCCCATCCCAATGAGCAGTCAACCTAACCGCACCAGTAGTACCCTGATAAATACTAACAGAAGACGTCGGAACAGTCACATTAGCAGTAACACCATCAGAAAACTCTACAGTCCAACCAACAAACAAATAACCCAACTTGTGAGGAGCACAAAAAACAATAGGAAAATTACCCTTATCACCAACATATCTAACCGGATTAGAAACATCATTAACTCCCCCATCTAAATCATAATAAATAGGAAAATCATTTGGCGCTCTGTCAAAAATTGCAGCTAATTCCACACGACCATACGTGCCTGCAGGTATGACAAAATTTTTCTGCGGCGTTAACACTTGTGAAAAGTTTGCCCAATAAATAACGTTCCAACCCATAAACTCATACACAGAATCAAACGCGTCAAGTATAGGCGTATCAACAGTATTATCATACGTAGCAGGATTACTAGGTGGATTACAACCACCCATATTGAATGAATACATAATGTCAAAGTCTGCGCCCCGTGCTATGGATAAAAATGGAGAAAAGAGCAGCGTCGTCACTAACAACAATGTTACTACTGGTAGAAACTTGTTTTTTTGAAAAATTTTTGAGGCTGAAATAATTTTTGTAACTTGCATATTTTTCACCTATTTTGTTTGCAGATTACTTATAAAGTACATGATTTATAAAAAGCTTGTTGCATCATAATTCAACTATTTCAAAGATAATTCAACCATATTTTTAAACATACATTATTTAATAATTTAGATCACATGAAACCCAACAATACATAATAAATCAAATATAACAATAAACACACTTCACCAAAAAACAACTACACCACAATACAACAAGACATAAAAATTCAAAAATAACTAAAACACATCAAAAGCAAAACACTTCAACAATCTTGAAAAACATCAAACCCACTACACACACCAATACCAACGAAAGGACAAAAAGTGAAAAAGCTTATTCCTTATCTTTTCCATCTTGGCATCAATTACATCGGTAAGAAGCCGCGCAAAATCAACCACTTTTTTTGAAGTTATCCTAAATTCCCGTAAGTTAACCTCCATATGAATGAAGAGAACTTTATAAAAAACACAACAATAAAACCTAAAA
>JGI24694J35173_10002969_pt1 | contig 13314 bp, 10 predicted proteins | sample TergutCo191P1_FD_35173 | JGI IMG/M metagenome (IMG submission 35173) | reverse complement strand
TAACTTAATTTTTTCTGATGCTATATACATCAAGAAAAAATTGAATAGCCAATATTTGAAATAACAAAAATATTTGAAGGTGGGCTACTGTGGAGAAAGAGACAAAAAAAATAAAAAGATTTGAAGGTTTACATTTCTTTACTGGCTTATACTGCGGACTAAAATAATATATGTAAGTTAGATTTTGATAAACGCTTAAACTTACGGATTTAGTTCATAGCCGCAACTAAGAAAAAATCTGCGGCTACTGATAAACTGCGGCGTACTTCTTAAAAGATAATAAAGCAAGCAGAACATGATTTTTCGCATAGTTTACGAATTACCAGATGCTTTATTGCCCCTTCATTACTAAAAAAAGTTATCTTAGCGACAATATATATGTTGAAAAAAAAATGAATATTGAATTAATATCTTATTGTTTTGAAAATGAATATTCTTTAATAATAGCAATAATTAATGTGATAGAAGTCTTTATTTCGTTAGTTGTTGTATAACGTCCAACAGATAACCTAAAGGATCTGTCTGCTTCTTCTGTTGATAAACCTATAGCCTTTAAAACATGAGAAGGTTCTATATTATTACTCGTACAAGCAGAGCCAGATGATAATGCTAGTTTTGGTTGTAAAAGTGTTATAAATTGTTTAGATTCAATTGATGGTAATGTAATGTTCAAATTTCCAGGATGGCGATTATGTGGACATCCATTTAATTTTAATTCTGAACAACTATTTTTTAAACCATTTAATAATTGACTGGATAAAGAAGATAATTTAAGTGCCTCATCTTTTTTAATTGTACTCATTATAGAACATGATTCACCAAATCCAACAATTAAAAATACAGGCAATGTACCTGATCTATAACCATATTGCTGACCGCCACCAAAAATTAATGGTAATGGTTTGATATTAGAATATTGATTTATATACAAACAACCAATTCCTTTTGGACCATATATTTTATGAGCAGATAAACTCATTAAATCTATATGATTTTCAATTACATCAATATTAGTATATGCACCTTGAGAAGCATCAACATGAAAAATNNTATCATTTTTTTTACATAATTCACCTATAATCGATACTGGTAAATTNACACCTATTTCATTATTTGTAGACATAACAGATACTAATAAGACATCATTTGAGAGCATAGATTGAAATTTATTTATATCTATTAAGCCATTACTTTCAACAGGAATTTTTTCTATTTTGAAACCGAATTGTTTTAAAAATATAGAAGCACCTAAAACGCATTTATGTTCAATGGCAGATACTAGGATTGTACGACGATTAGAATTTTTTAGTGCGGAATAACCTAAGCCTATTATTGCAAGATTATTTGATTCTGTTGCTCCTGATGTAAATATTATCTCATCTTCTAAAGAATTTATATAATTAGCAATTTGTGATTTTGCAAATTCAACTGCTTTTTCAGCTTCCCATCCTAGTGAATGTTCCGAAGAATGAGGATTACCATATTTATCTTTCATGTATGGAAGCATAGTATTTAAAACTCGTTCATCTAGAGGTGTCGTTGCTTGATAATCTAGGTAAATAGAGGGGGTATTTAATGATAGCCTATTTTCTCCGATATTGTCGATTTTCATATTAAATTTATATCAAAAAATTGTCCTTTTGGGAACACTCTCCAAAAGGAAGTAAAACGCTTGTAATTTCTTTAATAGAATGATACCATGTAACTGGAAGGTATTTCCAGTAGGGAGTTATAGTAACATAAAATGACGGATATTACAACAGAAATAACACCTGTATTTTCAGGGCATGAAACTTTCCCTATGAGGTACGGATGGCTAAAAAAGGTTTATGATGCCTGCCTGCCTATAAGAAAAAGGAAAACGGGTTCTATCATAAAAGACCTTTTCAACAGCGATGAAGCTATAGTAACTTTAGGCGTTGGAAAAAATATGGTTTCATCTATGAGACATTGGGCAGTTTACTCATCATTGCTTGATTCGGACTGTGATAAAAACCTTATAATTAATGAATTTGCAAATGAATTATTTAGTGATAATGGATTAGATCCATGGACTGAAAATTTTGCAACATTATGGTTTATACACTGGAATTTAGTAACAAGGAAAATAGTAAATAATAATCGTTACAATAGATTGTATACTTATTATTGGTTCTTTAATTTTTATAATGGAAGTACTTTCGATAAAGACAATTTAGCTGAACGTATTTTGGAAGCAGTTAAAAATAATAATTTAAAGTCTCCATCACCATCAACATTAAAAAGAGATATTGAATGTTTTTTAGGTATGTATTCTAGTAGAAATAATAAAGACATAATCGATGAAGATAATATTGAATCACCTTTAACAGAACTAGAATTATTTAATCCTTTAATTAGAAGAAATATTTTTCAAATTAATAGAGGTATTAAACCAACAATCACTATTTATACTTTTTTATTTGCTCTATTAAAATTCTGGGAATATTATTCTCCNAATTTAAAAACTTTATCATTTGAATCTATTTGCTACAATCCTATGTCTCCTGGAAGAATATTTCTTTTAAATGAAGATGCAATAGCAGAATATTTACATAATATATCTGAAATAACAAGAGGAAAATTTGAATATACAGAAACAGCAGGCATGAAACAAATTATTATTAACAGTAGTCAGAAAATTAGTTTGAATACATGGGCATTTCATTATTTTAGGAATAATTATAAATGAAAGATACATTTAAAGATATTGTTAAAATAAATAATAAATTTTGTCGATCAATAAACCTTAATTTAGACTTTAACGACATTGAAATATTAAAAACATTAATTTGCCCAACTTCTTTTAAACTTGTATTTGAAAACATGATAGATAATATTTCAACAACTGGGCAATCTGCCTTTACATGGACTGGTCCTTATGGCGCAGGTAAATCAAGTTTGGCATTATTATTAACAGCACTTATGGGAAGAAGTAAAAAACATCGTGACATTGCACAAAGTATTATTGGTAATTCCTTAACTAAAAAATTACAATCAAAGATAGATATTATTAAAGGCTGGAAAATATTACCTATTGTTGGTGAATTAATAGGTGTTGAGGAATTAATTTTAGATTTAATGGAGAATGATACAGGAGAGCGCACTAACGACATCTTTGATTGTTTTGAAAATTATCTTAAACGAAATGAAGGCTTATTATTAATAATAGATGAAATGGGTAAATGTTTGGAAGCAACAGCAAAATATTCTAGTAATATTTATTTCTATCAACAATTAGCCGAATTTGCTTCTAGAACTAATGGTAGATTTGTAGTAATTGGAATTTTACATCAATCATTCGCTGAATATGCAAAATATTTACCATATTTAATGAGAGACGAATGGATAAAAGTACAAGGGCGTTATATAGATTTACCAATAAATACAGTTGGAGAAGAACAAATTGAATTAATTAGTCGCGCCATTAAATCCGCAGAACATGATATTAAATTTATCTCATCTATTGCAAAAAAAACAACAGAGATTATTTCAAAAAATAAGAAAATAGTATCAGAAAAATCTCTTACTGAAAAATTAATACATTGTTATCCGATTTGTCCTGTTGTTATATCACTATTGAGTCAATTATCGAGAAAAAAATTCGGTCAAAATCAAAGGAGTATATTCTCATTTCTTTCTTCTGGTGAGCCAATGGCATTACGAGATTTTATTGTTAATAATGAATATTCAGATAGAATATTATATATGCCAAATGATTTATTTGATTATATACGATTAAATCTTGAATCAGCTATATTATCATCAACTGATTCTAAACTTTGGCATACCGCTATTGATGCTATTAATAAATGTCAAGCACGAGGTTTTTCAGATATTCATTTAAAAATATTAAAAACTATTGCTGTTATTGATTTATTCTCATCTGGTTCTGGAATAGTAGCGGATATTGAGTTGCTTAAATCATTATATCAAGATAAAAATACAAATATTGATTTAGTGATAGAAAATCTAAAAAATATATCTATCATTATTTTTAAGAAACACACTAATGCATTCTCTATTTATGAAGGAAGTGATTTCGATATTGAAAAAGCACTTGATGAAGCATATATTAATGTTAATTCAAATATTGATAAGTTAGTAGAAATTTCAAATTTTAAACCAGTTATCGCAAAGAGATATTATCATAAATATGGTTGTTTGAGATGGTTTGATATTGTTCTTGCTCCAACTGATGATTTTCATTTATTTATTAATAAAGAAAAGCAAAAAAGTAAAGCAGTTGGAATGATAATAATATTTTTACCATCAACGATCGAAGATGAGGAAATTGCAAAAAATATAATAAATAATACTGGAAATTTGAATTTTCCTGTTATAATTACTATTGCGGAAAGTACACGTATTATTAATGAATATTTAAAAGAAATGCTTGCTCTAGAATGGATACAGAAAAATAAAAGTGAATTAACTGGAGACCCCATTGCTCGAAGTGAGGTTGAAGATAGAAAAAATCTATTAAATTCATATTTAGATACACAATTGAGTAAAATATTAGTTGAATCAATTTGGTACACAGATGCTACCGAAAAAAAATTAAAATTAGATGAATTAAGTATTTTAGTATCTGATAAATGTGAAGATATATATTATAGTTCACCAATAATAAAAAGTGAACTTATTAATAGAGATAAACCATCTGGTAATGCTAATGCAGCTTTATATACATTATTAAGAAATATGGTTTTATATAAAAATATTGAAAATCTAGGAATTGAAGGATTTACTCCAGTAAGAGGATTATATAATATTCTGCTGAAAGATACTGGTATACATAAAATAAATTCTAAAGGCAAATATTCATATTTTGAACCAAAAAACAATAATTTNAAACCATTATGGATTTTTAATGATGNCTATTTAAATAANGGAAAAACAATAGGAATATTAGAATTATATGATCAATGGGCTAAAATACCGTTTGGTATTAAAAGCGGTTTGTTTTCGTTCTTGTTGATTTCTTATATATTAACTAGAAGTAATGTAATTGCTGTATATAGAGATAATATTTATAATCCTGAAATTAATGATTTTCTAATAGAAAATATTTATTTAAATCCAAAAGCTATATCAATAAAGTATATTAAAACAGATAATATAAATAATAAAATATTAAGCTCACTAGTAAAGGTAATCAATGAGATAAATAATAATGAAGAATTAAAAGATGACTCTGAACCATTACAAATTGCACAGAATTTAGTATTAATAATAGATAAATTACATCCTTGGGTATTAAAAACAAAATCATTATCAAAGGAAACAACGCAATTTCGAGAATTAATAAAATCTTCAAATGATCCTAATAAATTGATTTTTGACGATATTTTAAAAATATTTAATATAGATAATTTATATGAAAAGCTTAAAGAGTGTATAAATGAACTTATAGATTTTTATCCTTCAATGATACATTCTGTTGGCGCTTTATTAACTGGCGAATTAGATATTACTATGGCAACACCAACACAGATTAACAAATTAAAAGAAAGAGCAAAAAACATTAGAGGCATTGCAGGTGATTTTCAACTAGATGCATTTGCCGCAAGACTTTCTACGTTTTCATCGTCNTTTAATGATATTGCTGGAATAATCAGTCTTGCTAATAATAAACCGCCAAAAGATTGGATTGATTTAGATATTGAAAATGCAAAAAAGGAAATACTAAAATTATGTACAGAATTTAAAAAAGCAGAATTATACACAAAATTAAAAAACAGACCTTCGACAAGACAAGCAATTGCATATTTAAGTAAAATTGGGGGGAAAGAAGAAATAATTACTGGTGAATTTGATTTATTGTTAGATAAAAAAGATGAAGTTGATGAATTAATCAAAAATATTAAAAAAGTGATTAAAAATGAAAAGGATTTATCTATAATATTAACAGCATTAGCTGAAACAAGTATAGAATATATGAGGAAAAAAAATGAAAAATAAAAAACATGTATTAGGAATTTCTGGCGGAAAAGACAGTGCGGCTCTAGCTGTTTATATGAGGGATAATTATCCAGATATAGATATTGAGTATTTTTTTACAGATACTGGGAAAGAATTACCAGAAGTGTACAATTTTCTTGGTAAATTAGAAGGTTACTTAGGAAAACCAATTTTAAGACTAAACCCTGATAGAGATTTTGACTTTTGGCTTATGAAGCATAACAATTTCTTACCTTCGCCGCAAGCTAGATGGTGTACAATATGCATGAAACTAAAACCATTTGAAAAATGGGTAAATGAATTCATACAGCAAGGATATATGGTTTATTCCTATGTTGCGATACGTTCTGATGAAGATTATAGAGAAGGTTATCAATCTAGAAATGATAATTTAAGTGTTCTTTTACCATTTAAAGAAAATGGCATTGATAAAATAAATGTCTCTGAAATTCTATTGAATTCAGGATTGGGATTACCAGATTATTATCAATGGCGTTCAAGAAGTGGCTGTACTTTTTGTTTTTTTCAAAGAAAAATTGAATGGGTCAATTTATTAGAAATTCATCCTGATGCTTTTGAAGAAGCAAAAAAGTATGAAAAGACATCTGAAAGTCATGGTTCACCGTTTACATGGTCTGAACATGAATCTCTTGAAGAATTATCTAAACCTACCAGAGTTGAGCAAATAAAAGATGATTATCAGAAACGTTTGGAACGTGCTAGAAAACAATATCAAGGAAACCCATTGCGACCTTATAATACTCAAGTTGATATTGACGAATTGTACGGTAAATCCAAAGTTTGTCTTGCTTGCCATAAATGAGATTTTTATTTTAAATATTTCATATTCTTTGGTAATAAATCATCAGATGGTATTTTAACTCGTTCTTCATAAAACTTAATTAAATGTTTTGAACGTTTTGGATGGCGAAGTCTTCTAATTGCTTTCAATTCTATTTGTCGTATTCGTTCACGTGTTAAGCCATATTTATCTCCTATTTCATCTAATGTATGGCTTTTTGTAATACCCATACCATACCTAAGTAGTAGAATATCTGCTTCTCTTCCACGTAATGTTGAAAATATATTAAAAATTGTATCATGTAAATATTGATTTGTAATATTATCATTTAAATTATTTATTAAATCTTCTTCATCTGAAAAATATGTTTTGAAGTTTTCAAATAAATATTCAAAACTTAATGGTTTTAATAAACAAAAATATAATAAATTACAAATACTTTTTTTACAATTTAGTATTTGCCTAATATTTCTTTTTATTATTTTTTTATTTGATTTTAAATAATAATCATTTTTATTTTTAAATAAGAAATATATTTTAAAAAGTTTTTCTTTTAAATGGGAAGGATAATGAAATTGATAATTCCCAATTAGTATATATTTATAAAGATTCTGACGTATCCACCAAATAATATGTATTTGAAATTTTAATGATTTTGAAGGCTCATATTTTTCAAATCCTAATACTAGACCATAGAAGGCATCTTGAATACATTCTTCTAATGGATATGAATATTTCTTTGAAAAGAATAATGCTTGTCTAACAGCAATTCTCATATTCATTTCAATTATTCTCTTCTTAGCAAAATAATTACCGCATATTGATTGTTTGTAAAGATTTTTAAATTCATGTTTTTGAGGTGGTCTTATATTTTTAATGTAATCTATTAAATATATTAAATTGTTATCTATTTTAATAATCTCATTATAAATATCATCATAATTAACAAATCCAAAATCTAAATAATTATCATCTGTCTGGTCAAAACTTGAATAGAATATAACACCTAGATTTAATATTTTACCTATTATACGTTCAGTATCTTTTATTGATATATCATATACTGACATTAATTTTAAGGCTTCATCTTCACTAACGAACCCTTTTAAATTATATGATGCATATAATTTATCAATAATTTCCTGATGTATATCCACAAGTTAAACAACCTAAGATTTTGCAAGTTGTAATAAATCAAGCACTTTGTCAGCATTTTGTCCATGTTTTTCTTCAAATTCTTCTATGAATATATAAAGATTTTTTATATATTCTTCAGGACTTTGTGGGATAGGAGTCATATTTTCATCCGTAGGAATCAATTTATCAAATAGAATATCAATGCCGCCTCTAACATATGCTTCATATAATTCTTCATCCTTTTTTGCTTTTTCAGAACCATACTCTCTAAATGCTTTTTCAATTCTTAAATCTGCATTTGCTTCATTATCTTTATCAAGAAGCATAATTAGTCTATAATTAAACCATAGAGCGGTATCTTCTTTTGACATAGCACCAAATAATATATTTGTTGTCTTACCTGAATTATCTAAATCAGATTTTTTACCGTATAAAAAACCTATTATAGGCGCTAATAAATAAACATCAAGATTACGTATGAAAAATTTATTCCCTTTCTCATCAAAAGGGGCAGTTAATAATAATACTTTTTCTGCATGTTTCCCTTTAAATGAATAATCATCATTAAATAACATAATTACTCCTTTCTTCTATTTGAGTTTCAAATTCATTNTTTTTTGAAAAAACAGCCCTGCTACCTAATTTATCTTTTAANTATTTTTCTGCAATTTCACCATCTGTATCTTTGATAAAAATTATAACTTGCTCTGCTATTCTTGGTAAAACAGNACAAACTGTTTGNATACGTGTTTTATCAAACGCAGATAATGGTGCATCCATTACTAAAGGATATGGCTCTGATACTAACATTTCATTTTCAGGATTTTGACTATCTTTCGCCATTTTAATAACGCCGGCAATAAATGCAAATATTATAGAAATACTTTGAGAAGTCGATGTTTCAGTATANTCATTATAATCTTTATTGTCAATAATATTAACTTGAACATTATATTTNGCATCAAGNGATAATGAAAAACCNCCATTATAGATTGATCGAAATATTTCATCAACTGTTTTACTTAGTTCTTCTCTTACGCGAGTCTCTTCTTTATCGTAATCATTAGATATATACTTATAAATATAACGAGCGTATGTTTTAAATAATTCAACACGTTGATTGTTTTTATCTTTTAATGTTAAATCATGTCTTTCTTTTTCTATGCGGTCACGATTTGTTTCTGCAGCACCTTTTTGTGTATCTAAATCAGAGCGTTCTTGTTTTAAACTACGCTGTTGTTTTTGATATTTTTTAAGTTCTGCTTCAATTTTACCAACATCTTCCATTCCATCAAGACGTTTTGATATTTTTGAAATTTCATTTTCATTTTCAATATAGTCATTATCAAATGAAAGAATCTCACTATATTTTTCTTTAAAATCATCAGAAAATGAAAAAGTATTTTTTACACTACTTTCACAACTAAGGCGAAATTGCTCAATTAAATTTCCAAGTGATTGTGGAGGAATAAAATCACGTAATTTATTAAGTGTATTATATATTTCACTTCCAACTGTAATTTCTGCACCACATATACAACTGCATCTTTTGATTAAAAAATCAATTGTGCGAGCATGTATATCTGGAATTCCTTTATCAATTTTGTTTGAAGAAGTAAGTAATTTTATACTATCGTGCATTAAAATTTTTGTAAAATATGCAGGAGCATTTTTATCAAATATTTTCAATAAATCAGAAGTTTGATTATTTTTACGAGAAACAAGTGCTTGTCTGCGTTTTATTAATGCTTCCCTCCGTTCTGCAAACTCCTTACTATTTTCATTTTCACGTAAACGTTGACTAAATGATTGAATATTTTCATCTACAAATTCTTCTTCATGTTCCATATCAATTAAACGAGCTTCTATACGTTCAATATCAGATGTTAATTGATCTATTTTATTAGTATAATCTGTAATTCTACTATCAGCTTTAGCATCAAACTGATCATCATAACTTCTTAGAACAGATTTAAAAGTACCACTGCCTTTTAAATGATATATTGCAGATGTATAAGCAGAAAGACCTAATAGATTCCTAACTGCTTCAGCAAATTCACGACTTTTACCNCTACGNATATCTTTACTCATATTTCCAATGCGTTCACCGTCAAAGAAAAAGTATTTTGATAACTCATATGGTAATATTTCTTTTATACATAAATCTGCATCTAAAGAATTAAGAAACTCAGTCTGCCCATCTTTACTTTTATAAGATATTTCAAATTTTCGTTGACCGCAAGGATGTATAGCACTATTAGTATTTTTTTTAAATATTAATTCACTTTTAATTATATAATCAATTTCATTATGATTTAATGATATTGATACATATACTAATTCTTCAGCACCCTGTTGCATTGATTGTGATGTTGATTTACAAAGCAGTATTGGATCATCAAAATCTGTTTTACCGTATAGACACCAAGTAAATGCTTGAGCGAAAGATGTTTTACCTGAACCATTTTCACCTAAAATAATTGTAACATTTTTTTCTTCATCAGTTGCAAATTCGATGAATTGTTCACCTTTAAATTGTCGAAAATCTTTGAGTTTAAGAGATTTTAATAGCATTGAACTACCTCTTCTATTTTTTTCTTTATCGCAATAACCATTTGTTGATCATTTTTCTCTTTAGTCTTTAGATTGATTTTTTCCATTTGAATTAGCCATCTTAATAGTTCTTTAACTTTACTCTCATCAATTTCTATACCATCTAGATTTATAGTATTAGACATATCCGTATTCCTCCTCTAAGTTTATCTCAAAATCATTTATTGAATATGTATGCTTTATTGTATTTATAATATTTTCTGCTTCAGCCATATTCATAGCAATCCTAGAAAATTCTTCAGCGCGTAATAGTTCATTTCTAACAAGTGTAAGCTCTTTCCTAATTTGGTCACTCGTTAATGACGGAACATCATTCATAGNTCTTGGTAAAGTAATAAAATCAAAAATTTCAGCATAGTCTTTACCTTCAGCAAGTCTTAAAACTCTACCACGTCTTTGTATATATTCTTTTGGATTAGTTGTACTTGCTAGAATAAAAGCGGTTTTAATTGCAGGAATATTTACACCTTCATCAAGACATTTTATTGCGATTAATGCTTGTAAATTTTCCCCTTTTGAAAATTCATCTTTTAAACGCTTTCTTTCTGTAATATCCTCTCTTGATGTAAAATGGGAAACCTTCATTTTTAATTCATTACCTAACATTTTTGAAACTGCAGTAATTTGACGAATATCAGCATCATCAGTTTCTGATATATCCTGATCAATATCTAAAATGTTTGTAGCTCCGCAATAGACTAAAATATGGCTGTCATTTATATAGGGAAGTATATATTCATTTAATTTTTTAAGTTTATCCAATGCACCTGCAACAAGGCGAGCCCTTTTTAAGGCAAGTATTTTCCCTTTTTGATTTAACTTAAATCTACCGTTTTTACCTTTAATTATACATTTACTTATTTCTGATGAAAGTTCAGTAAAAGTGGATAATTCATAGTCATTTAAAGTTGTAATAATAGGATAGTATTTATAACGTGTTAATTTTTTTTCTTCAATTGCTCTTTCTAATGTATATTCAATACATTTATCACCAAAAAAATCATATAATTTTGAAGTACCATCTTCATCATTATGTCGATCAATAGTTGCGGATAAAGCAAGACGATATTTATATTTATCCAATAAAAGTTTGCTTAACCGTTCAGCACCAAAATTATGAGCTTCGTCAATTAATAATAATATATCTCCTTTTAATTTTTCCAATAATACTTGAACCTTTTGAGTTGAAAATGTTGCATTTGTGCAAACAAAACAAAAAAACTCGCATTTTTTTACATTTAATTTTTGATTAAATATTGCCTTATCCAATCTTTGTAGCCAATCTTTTTGACTAGATGAGCTATATCCAATTATTGGTTTTATATTGAATTTTTCTATATCTTCAACCCATTGCTCAACGAGATGCTGATAAGGGCAAACTATAATTACAGCTAATTTATTATTTAGAAAACTTGAAAGATTTACAATAGCACCTAAACCAGTAATAGTTTTACCAGTGCCTGTCGCCATATCAAATATTCCTTGATAATTATTTTCTACCCATTTTTCAATTGCATAAGTTTGATATTTATGAAGTTTGATATTATTAGGCAACATAGGAAATGGATTAACTGTATTATTTGATGAAACAATATTTACTTCTTGCTCTTGTTCTTCAATATCTATGTTTAAATTTAGAGATTTTCTTTTGTATTTATTAATTATCTCATCGGATAATTCTGGAAAATTGATTATAGTGATATTTTTTTCGATATTACTCCATATTCTTGAGAAAGCTTTTTCTTTTGCTTCTACTCTTTCGTTTTCTTCGGAAGAAATCCAATTACAAAAAACGTCTATAGCTTCATAATTAGCATTGAAAGCATTTGTACTCTCATTCATAGAACCAGAAAAAGCAATTTTGTTTCCATCGTTATCAGAGAAAATACCCATTTTTTCATGGTACATTCCGTATATATCGGTATCATCAGTTATTGCAATTTTTATATCTAGTTTGTTATCAGCAATTAAATTAGCCAATAAATTTAAGCGTTCTTCTTCAAAATAATTAGTAGCAGCAGAGAGCGAGCGTAGAACTGCTTTTTTTACAATTTCTTCTCTTAAATCATACCCTTTTTTCATTGCCTTTATATCATCTTCAGAAAGATGTGGAGATGCAATCATTTGAATAGTACCGCTATTTTTTATGAGAGAGCAAATACCCTTAGATATTTCAATTAAAGCAGTAGACGAGAAGAATCCAACTGCTCTCTGGTACAAGATAGATTGCGATAATATTGGAATAAAAAAATCCTTTACAGGATCGTCATGAAAAGAGCGGTATTCCTGTTTTATATTTAAGCTTCTTAGTGACATATTTGCCGTTTTCCCTTATATTACTATCAATATTAAAAGTTGAGGTAAAAGATTTTCGGAATTTTATCACCAAAATCCTCAATTTCTACCAATTAATAACAATATCCGCCTTTATTCAAGTATATCAGTAATAAAAGCCTTTCGGCAAGATAAGAGCAAGAGAAAAAACTACCATATATTCCATAAAAACGTGGAAAAACGACAAATTTTCCTTATTTTGTATAAAACTTTAGTATCTAGAATCCACATTTTTAACAAGACTACTGACTTCATTAGTTCCATTCTGTTACAGCCAATTCTACTATTGGCAGTATGGAAGATATAAATCCAAAAAATGACCTTCACACACTTATCCCTCTTGATGAATTCAAGGCTTTAATGGGCGTTGATGATAGAGACGATAAAACAGCTAGATTTTGCCTTGTTACTTCTACTTTGACGATTGAGGAATACTGTAAGCGTAA
>JGI24694J35173_10002963_pt1 | contig 13330 bp, 9 predicted proteins | sample TergutCo191P1_FD_35173 | JGI IMG/M metagenome (IMG submission 35173) | reverse complement strand
TCGAACAGGCAAGAATTAGCGCATAAGGGGGTCGGGGGCTGTCAAGGGAAAAAAAATCGGAAATTTCCCTTGACATAAATCATAGGAGTCACTCGAATTGCCTAGTGCCGTTGGTCGCCCACCCACGCTACCTGTGGCGTTTGCGCGGGGTAACGTTGGCGGTTCGTCGTGATCCGGCTCGGGGATAGCCCGTCTGCCCGGAGCGCCCGCCCGGGTTTCCGGCGGGTTCCGCCGTCGCGTATTCTACCGCGCCGGCGAAGGTGTTTTTCGCCTTGACGTACAGGACGTTGCGGCTGTACTCGAAATCCTGTGTTTTTCATCTTGTTCCTCCTCTCATTTGAAACGCAGTTCACGGGATACTGCCCGCGGCAGACAGTCTGTTTCGTCGTTCAACGCTCGATTTCTGCGCTTTGAGCGGTGAGTTGCCGTTCCCTCGGTGCCGGCGCGGCTCCGGAATTTGTTGTAAATCACGAAAAAATCGCGGCTAATACGAATTTGTTCCGTTTGAAAAAAACCCCTTGCTAATTTCCGTATGCCTATGGTACAATTGTGATATGGCAAAGACAGACTCTGGCAATGCGGTTGCCGCCAAACTACGTAAAATCGCGATTCGTCTCGCGGTGGTTATTGTCGCGGTTATCGGCGTCGTTCTGATAACCGGGGCCCGAACGGAAAACTTCATGGACAGATGGTACGGTTTCGATTTAACCGTGGGGCTTGGGGGCAGGGAGGACACTTACGTCCGTTATCGGATGCGTTTGGGGCACGTTCCCGCCGGTACCCAAAACAGGGTCATCGACATCGCTTCCTGGACGGACGCGGAATACGCGACGCTGCTTTACGGTTTCGCCGGCGAGCCTTTGGTTCTGCGTACGGAGGAAAGGGGCTTTGTGGAGTTCACGGTTTACCTTGAACAGGCCGGGATGTACAACCTTCACATCGAGTACCTGCCTATTCCGGCCCCGTCGATTCTGGCCGTTCCCGCCGGAGACGGCGCGGCCCGCGTTCTGGACGTGGGCCGCACCACGCTGAACGTTCCGGTTACCTGGGACGAGCTTTTCGTGGAAGGGTTTGCCGAAGCTCGCGGAATAGACATGGAGCGCCGGGTTTTGATAAACGGCGAGCTTCCGTTTCTGGGCGCGGACCGGCTCATGTTCAGGCGAATTTGGGGCGACGCCGGGGAACGCCGCATGGACAACCAGGGCAACGAGGTTCGCCCCAGTCAGGTGGAGTTTCCGCGCTGGGAAAGCGCCTGGTTCAGGGACATTCTGGGCCATCAGGTTTACCCCTACATGTTCTATTTTTCGGCCGGCTACAACACCGTTCGACTGGAGGGGGTGAACGAGCCCATGGCGATTCGCTCGTTTGCGCTCAAGGCCCCCGTTCCGCCGGTAAGCCACGCGGAATTTCTGGCGGGTTTTAACCTCAACGAGTTCGCCAACGGGGACAACCGGTTTTTGATGCGCGTGCAGGGGGAGGACGCGATTCGCCGTTCCGACCCCTCGCTGGCTCCGGTTCACGACCGCTCCTCCGGCGCTACGTATCCTCCGGCTCCGTCCAGGATCAGGTTCAACATGATTGGCGGTCACGCCTGGCGCGTTGCCGGGCAGTGGATAGAGTGGGAGTTTGAGGTTCCGGAGGACGGGATGTACCGCATTTCCGTCAAGGCCAGGCAGAACTACAACAGGGGTTTCGTGTCCAACCGCGCCGTTATGATTAACGGCGAGATTCCCAGCAGGGAGCTTGGCGCGGTGCCCTTCATGTTCAGCAACAGGTGGCAGCTTGTAACCCTGTCCGACGCCGACGGCCGGCATCTGTTTTTCCCGCTTCGCGCCGGCACGAACACAATCCGGATGGAAGTGGTGATGGGCGAGCTGGGCCGGATGCTCAGCACCATAGAGGAAAGCGTCTACCGCCTGAACGAGATGTACCGGCAGATTCTGGTTCTTACCGGACCGGATCCGGACCCGTTCCGCGACTACCGCATAGAGGCCGTGTACCCGCATCTTATTCCGGCGATGGAGCTGGAAAGCAGGATTCTCTACCGCCTGGTGGACGAGTTGACGGCCTATTCCGGCGAGCGCAGTCCGCAGACGGCCGCCGCCATGACTTTGGCGCGGCAGCTTGAGAACTTTGTCCGGCGGCCGGACAGGATTCCGCGACAGCTCGTGAACTTCCGGAACAACATAAGCGCTCTGGGCGACAGTCTTCTGGCGCTGGCCCAGGGGCAGCTTGACGTTGACTACCTGGTGATAAGCGCGGCCGGGGCGGAGCTTCCCGGAACCGGCGAGAGCTTCTTCGGCAGCATAGCGCACGAGATAAGGTCCTTCTTCGCGTCGTTCTTCATGGACTACGACAGTCTGGGCGACGTTCACGAGGGCGAGGGCGTGATTACCGTGTGGATTCTGGCCGGCCGGGAACAGAGCACCATTTTGAAAAGGATGATCGACGACACCTTCTCTCCGGAAACCGGAATAATGGTGAACGTCAGGCTGGTGGCTCCGGAGGCGCTTATGCCGGCGGTGGTCGCCGGAATCGGGCCGGACCTTGCGCTTACCGTACAGCAGGGCGACCCGGTAAACTACGCCATTCGCAACGCCGTTCTGGATCTGACGCAGTTCGACGGCTTCGAAGAGGTGCTGGCGCGGTTCTGCGAAAGCGTTGTTACGCCGTTCCGGTTCCAGAGGTATCCGCCTCCTCCGGGTTACGTGTTCGAGCTGCCGTCCTGCCGGATATGCGGCCGGGCCAGGGAAAACCCGATGTACCTGGGCGGCGTGTTCGGCCTTCCGGAGACGCAGTTTTTCCACGTCATGTTCTACCGCAGGGACATTCTGGCGGAGCTTGAAATCGAGCCGCCGAACACCTGGGACGACCTTATAAGCATTCTGCCGGCGATTCAGCGCAACAACATGAACGTCGGCATTCCGTCGGTGGCCTCCAACGTGAACGCCGACTTCTCGAACTTCCTGGCGCATCTGTTCCAGCGCGGCGGGAACCTGTTCACTCCGGACGGTTCGCGCACTTTGCTGGACAGCGAGGTGGCCATAGAGGCCTTCGACTTTTACACGCAGTTTTTCACGCACTTCAGAACGCCGATGGTTTTCGACTTTGTGAACCGGTTCCGGTCCGGGGAAATGCCTCTGGCTTTCGCCGACTACACCAACTTCAACACGCTTGAGGTTTTTGCGCCGGAGATTCGCGGCCTGTGGGGTTTCGGTCTGGTTCCGGGTCTTGAACAGCCCGACGGAACCATAAACCGTTCCATTTCCACCGGCAGTTTCGCGTCGATGATTTTCGAGCGGGCCAGGCGCGAGGGCCGCCACTACATGGCCTGGGATTTCCTGGACTGGTGGCTAAGCGCGGAAACCCAGCTTCGTTTCGGGCGCGAGCTGGAAAGCGTTATCGGTTCCGCCGCGCGCTATCCCACGGCCAACATAGAGGCCTTTTCGCGCCTTCCCTGGAGTTCGGAGCAGATGGCCATTCTGGACCAGCAGCGCAGGTGGGCGGTAGGCGTGCCGGAGGTTCCCGGCGGCTACTTCGTGGGCCGGCATCTTATCAACGCCACCCGCCGGATTCTGACCCGGGGGGAGGACACCAGGGAAACGCTGCTCGACTACACCCTTGTCATCAACGACGAAATTAGACGGAAACGACAGGAGTTCGGACTGCCGATATATGTAAGGGGGAATCGATGAGTCTTCAACGTTACGTGGCGAAAAAGAAGGAGCGCTTTTTGTACACCTGCAAGGAAATAGTGCGGTACCGGATTTGCTACCTGTTCCTTGCGCCGTACGCGGTTGTTTTCGGCCTTTTCTTTGTAACCCCGCTGGTGATTTCGGTCTTTTTCAGTTTCACCTACTTCAACATCCTTGAGCCGCCGGTGTTTATCGGTCTGCAGAACTACATCAACCTGTTGCTCGCGGACGACGTGTTCCTCATAGCGGTACGGAACACCGTGGTGCTGGCGGCGGTTACCGGGCCCATAGGTTACCTGGCCGCGTTTCTGTTTGCGTGGTTCATCAACGAACTGCCGCGTTACGTCCGGGCCTTTGTAACGCTGATTTTCTACGCGCCGTCGATTGCCGGCGCCGCCTTCATGGTGTGGGCGATTATTTTCTCCGGGGACGCGCACGGGTACATCAACGGGATACTGATGAATCTGGGGATTCTTACCGAACCGAGACTGTGGCTTACCGACCCGCAGTACATGATGCCGGTAATCCTGATAGTCGTTATGTGGATGAGCCTTGGCGCGGGCTTCCTTGCCTTTATCGCCGGTCTTTCCACGATAGACCCGACTCTCTACGAGGCGGGTCTGGTGGACGGCGTGAGAAACCGGTGGCAGGAACTCTGGTACATCACCCTGCCCAACATGAAGGGCATGCTTATGTTCGGCGCGGTCATGGCGATTACCGCGTCGTTCGGGGTGGGCGACGTTACGGCCCAGCTTGCCGGGTTCCCGAGTACGGACTACGCCGTGCATACCGTCATAAACCATCTGGTGGACTTCGGCTCGATTCGCTTTGAGATGGGCTACGCCTCGGCCATAGCGACGCTGCTGTTCCTTACCATGATTTTGTGCAACAGCATGATTCAGAAGATGCTGCGAAGAATAGGGTCGTAAAGGAGTAGAGATGGCAGTATTGGTCAAGAAAAAACTGGTTGGCGGAAGGAGGCTGAACCGCTCCTACGGCGGCGACGCTTTCATAATCGCGATTCTCGCGCTTTTCGGCGTGTTTTTCGCGTGGCCGTTGGTGTTCGCCATTTTCCACGCGTTCAAGCCGCTGAACGAGATATTCCTCTTTCCGCCAAGGCTTTTCGTTCGCCAGCCCACGCTGGCCAACTTTCAGGATTTGTTCATCTTCATGAACAGATCCTGGGTTCCGTTTTCCCGGTACATTTTCAACACGGTGTTCATTACCGCGGTGGGAACCGGGGGCCTTATCATAATCGCGTCTATGGGCGCGTTCGTGGTTTCCAAGTACAAGTTTCCGGGGGCCAGGAAGTTTTTCCCCCTGGTCATCGTAACCCTGATGTTTTCCGGCCACGTTACGGCCATTCCCAACTTTCTGGTCATGACCAGACTCGGCTGGGTGGACACGTATCTGGCGGTAATCGTGCCGGCCTTTGCCATGCCGCTGGGCTTCTTCCTGCTGAAGCAGTTTATCGACACCATTCCGGACACGCTTCTGGAGGCGGCCAAGGTTGACGGGGCCAAGGAAATGCGCACCTTCCTGTTCATAGTCATGCCGCTGATAAAACCGGCGTGGCTTACCGTCATGATTTTTTCGGTGCAGGCGCTGTGGAACGCCCACGCCGCGAACCTTATACACACGGAGCAGCTCAAGACGCTGCCCTTCGCGCTTTCGCAGATTGTCGCGGCCGGCGTCGGTATGGCCGGCGTTGGCGCGGCGGTAACGCTCTTCATAATGATTGTCCCTCTGGTGATGTTTATACTGGCCCAGAGCAACATACTGCAGACGATGGCAAACTCCGGAATAAAGGAGTAAGGAGGAAATGATGAAAACCGGCTTTATACGGACGGCGTTTTTTGCCTGCGTGATTTCCGGGGCGGTGTTGGCCGTTCCGGTCCTTGCGCAGCCGACTAACTTTACCTACACCTACGACTTCTGGGGCGAGCAGGTGTCTTCCCCGGACGCGTATTTTGTGAGCGCCTTTATCCTGGGCTCGGAGCTTGGGGTCGGCGACTTCCGCGATCCCCAGGGGCTTTTCATCTGCGAGAGGGAAAACCTTATCTACGTCGCCGACTCCGGCAACAACCGGATCGTGGTGATTGAGGCGCGGGAAGGCGGCGAGCACGTTGCCGTGAACGTGGTCTACTACGTTCTGATCGACGGCGAGCAAAGCCATTTTCTGTACCCGATGGACGTTTTCGTGTCCCGCGCCGGGTTTATCTACATTGCGGACACCAACAACCACCGCGCGCTCAGGCTGGACCGGGACTGGAACTACGTTTTTTCGGTAACGAGGCCGGACGACGAAAGTTTCGAGGAGGCCTGGGTTTTCCGCCCCGGCAAGCTGGTGGTGGACTTCTCCAACCGGATGTTCGTCCAGGCCATAGGCATAAACAGGGGACTTATGGAGTTTGACCACAGGGGGAACTTTGTCGGCTACATGGGCGCGAACCGGGTTCAGGTTACCCTTGTGGATCGCATCTGGAGGATGCTTTCCACGCAGGAACAGCGGGCGCGGCAGCTTCTGTTCGTTCCCACGGAGTACAACAACGTTACGCTGGATCGCAGCGGCTTTATATTCGCCACCAGCGCCACCGGGGGCGTGGATCCGGTGCGGCGGCTCAACGCCATGGGGCAGGACATTCTAATCCGGAACGGTCACACGGACCCGATAGGGGATCTGGTTTACGGCAACGCCGGGGGAAGAACTGGCCCGTCCAGGTTCATAGACGTGGCTACCTTCCCCAACGACTCCTTCGCCTGTTTCGACAGGGTGCGGGGGCGGATTTTCGTCTACGATTTCCAGGGCAACCTTCTTTACGCCTTCGGCGGCGTGGGGCCGCGGCAGGGCCACTTTGAGGCGCCGGTCGCGCTGGACTCCCTGGGCTTTTCGCTGTTTGCTCTGGACTCCAGGACAGCGGCGATTACGCGTTTCGACCTGACGCTTTACGGGCAGCTCGTGAACGACGCGCTCTACTATTACCGCAGGGGCAACTACGAACGTTCCGCGTACATGTGGGATCAGGTGCTCAGGATGAACGGAAACTTCGAGCTGGCCTACATCGGCATAGCCAGGGCGGCGCTTCGGCAGGGCGACTACCGCACGGCGATGAGATATTTCAGGCTCATGAATCACCGCGAGGGTTTCAGCAGGGCTTTCCAGCGTTACCGCGTTCAGTGGGTGGAAAGCAACCTGTGGTTTATACTTCTTGCTTTGGCGGTCTTGGTCGGGGTTCCCAAAATCGTGAAATTCGGCGTGAGAACCTTCAAAGAGATTAGGGCCGCATGAGTACGTTAGGTCAGCTTGGCAGCAGCCTGGTTTTCCACACGGGCAGGAAAGTTCGGTTTATAGTGGACGGGACGTGGTGGCGTAACCTGGGGAGCACTCTCAGGTACGCGCTGTACATCATAGTGCATCCAATCGACGGGTTCTGGGACATGGTTCACGAAAAACGCGGTTCCATGGCCGCCGCGCACATTATCGTTGCCGCGACCATACTGGTGGAAGTAATGCGTCTGACGCTGACCAGTTTCCAGTTCGTTACCATCAACATGGAGTTCTTCAACGCCGCCGTCGTGTTTATGCGAATTCTGCTTCCGCTGCTTCTGTGGACGGTGGCAAACTGGGGGCTCACCACCCTCATGGACGGCAAGGGGAGGATGGGCCACGTCTACATGGCCGTCGGCTACGCCCTTACCCCGTACGTGATTCTCAACGCCGTGATGATAGTCATCAGTCAGGTGATAACCTACGAAGAGGGAGCGATTTACGGGCTGCTGGCCTTTGTCGCGGTCGGCTGGACAGGAATGCTGATTCTCGCCGGCATGATGATGGTGCACGACTACTCGATTTCGAAAACCGTTCTTTCCAGTCTGCTTACCGTGGTGGGAATGGGGGTGATGGTGTTTATTTTCGTGGTGTTCTTCAGCCTTATCAGCGACGCGGTGGCGTATTTCGTGTCGGTATACAGGGAGGTGCTGTTCAGGCTGCTTTAGTTCGGGATTTCGCCCCGGGTGTCGGACAAAATTTTGTTGACACCCTGAAACTTTCGTTTTACCATGGTGTTGCGAAGGTGGGGTTGGGAAGGAAACCGGGACGGGGCCGCGCAAACGTGAAGCGAAGGGTTTTTGGGCCGCCGGTTTTGGCCAAATCCCGGCGGCGAAGTTGGACAGGAGGTATTTTTGTGAATACGGTTGAAGCATCGAAAGCGGTGTCGCGCGTGGCGATTGCCGCCCTGCTGTGCGTCGCGCTTGCCGCCTGCGGGACCCGCCCGCCCGCCGCCCCGCCGGACGGCGTTGCGCCGGTTTCGGCGACGGGGCTGTGGTTTTACTTTACCGACGCGGACAACGACGGCGGTTCGTCCACGATTGGGATGGAACTTACGGAGGAGAACGGCACGGCGGCCTTCCACTTTGCCGGCGAGGTAACCTCCCTGTTCCGGTGGGGGTTTGCCGGTTTCGGCCTGGAGCCGGACGAAACCACGCTGGAGCTTTTGCGTCTTGCGGAATCCGTGTCGTTCATGGTTCGGGGGGACGGTCAGCGCTACTCGATTCAGCTCGTGACCGACGACGTTACGGACAACGCGTTTTTCTGGTTTCTTTTTGACACGGTCGCGGACCGGCCCGTAAGGGTTACCGTCCCGATGCGGATGTTTGTGCAGCCGGACTGGACCGAGCAGCCGGTGGGAAGGCTTAGGCGGGAACTGGCAACGGGTCTGCAGTGGCAGACCCACGAAAGCTGGAGGCCTGGCACTTTCGAGCTTACCGTTTGGGACGTGCGGCTTTACGTTCCGGAGGCGGATGCGGCGCGGATTTCGACCCCGGCCGCTCCCGCGGTGGGATATCTTTCGGCCGCTCCGGATTCGGGGTACGGCGATTACGGATACGAAGGCTACGGGTACGAAGGCTACCCGGAATATTACTAGGAGGGAGAGTCAGTGGGAACTGCAAAAAAGACGGTTTTGTTTTTGTCGGTGTCCGCTTTGGTTTTCGTCCTGGCTTCCTGCGCCAGGCCGGTGCCGGAGCCAAGGACGTTGCACATCTTCGAGAACGCCGGCACGGGCGAGGAAGTGGTACTGGAAAACGGATACCTCCAACTGCGCTTTCTGCCGACGACCGCCGAAATAATTCTGACGGACCTGGCCACCGGAGTGGAATGGCGGTCCAACCCGTACGGCAGGGACGAGTACGTTGAGGGGGCGGACTTTCTTGCCAGGCAGCTTGTGAACTCCCAGTTCTCGATGCGCTACGCCGACGTTTCCGGCCGGGACAGAACCCTTTTCTCCAGTCAGGACAGCGTGTACCACGGCGCGTTCAGCTACGCCGTCGAGGACGGAAGCCTCGTGGTTCGCTACACCGTGGGCAACATTCCGAGCGTCTTCAGGATTCCGCCCGCGATGGAGGCGGACAGGATGGAAGCCCTTATGGAAAGGGTTCCCGCCCAGTACCGCGGCAGAATCAGGGCCGCCTACCGGCTTTACGACCTGGACAACCTTCTTCCGGCGGACGACGAGGAATATCTGTTAAGCAGGTTCCCGGAACTTAGGTACATGAACATCTGGGTTTTGCAGGACAGGCCGGATTTCCTTCTGCGGCAAATAGAGGGGTTTCTTGCCTACGCCGGTTACACTTACGAGGAATGGCGCGACGACCAGGCCCGGTTTCCGGGGCTGATTCCGCCGGAACTGCCGCTTTTCAACATAACCCTGCGTTACACCCTTGACGGCAGATCGCTCAGGGTGGACGTGCCTTTCGACGAGATAGCGTTCCGGCCGGCGTATCCCATAGTGGAACTGAGTCTGCTTCCCTTTATGGGTGCCGGCGGGCTTGACGACGAAGGATTCCTGTTTGTGCCGGACGGCAGCGGGGCCATAATAAACTTCAACAACGGCAGACAAAGCCAGATGGTCTACACCAGCAGGGTTTTCGGCTGGAACGAGGCAATGCCCCGCTCCGAGCTGGTTCTGGACAACCGCTCGCCCTTCCCGGTTTTCGGCGTTCAGAGAAACGGCGCCGCCCTGGTGGGCATTATCGAGCACGGCGCTTCCTACGCCAGCATTCGGGCGGACGTTTCCGGGCGGAACAACGGCCAGTACAACTTCGTGTTCCCGTTCTTCGACATGATCCACGGCGCGGTGATGGACATCTCCGGCCGGTCCGACAGGCTGGTTTTTCTCTACGAGAGGGAACTGCCTCTGGGCGAAAGCATAACGGTTCACTTTATTCCGGCGGAACGCGACGGTCACGTCGGTATGGCGATGGAATACCGCAACTGGCTTCTGCGGACGTATCCGGTTCTTAGGGAAAGGGCTGCCGCCGGATCGCGCCAAACCGGCGTGCCCGTGGCCGTGGAAATAATAGGCGCGGTAAACAAAACCCAGCACCGCCTGGGCATTCCCTTCGACCTGCCGCTGCGGCTTACCTCCTACGACGAGGCCGGGGGTATGCTTCGGCGTTTTTCCAACCTTGGCTGGAGGAACGTGCACGTTAAACTGTCCGGTTGGTTCAACCACAGCGTCGAACACTCCGTGCCCACGAGAATCAGGCTGATAAACGAGCTCGGCGGCGCGCGGGGTTTCCGGAACCTTGTTTCCGCCGCGGACGAGTTGGGCTTTGAGCTTTACCCCGGCGTTGACTTCTTTTTTATGCGGAACAGCAGGGCCTTTGACGGCTTCAGCACGTTCCGGGACGTGGCCAGACACCCCAACCGGGAACGTGTGCAGCAGTATCCCTTTAGCTCCGTGTGGTTCGGCGAGCGTACCGACTGGGGCACCAGAGCCTACCTTGCGACTCCGGATTTTTCGATGGAGCTTATCGGCGGTTTCGTGGACAGGGCCTACGACAGTTTCGGTCTGCGCAACGTCGCGTTCCTCTCCATGGGGTCCAGGCTCGGCGGCGACTTCCACGAAAGGCGGCTGGTAAGCCGCGAGGCCGCGATGAGAATGCGGCAGGACAAGCTCGCGGATCTCCGCGACGCCGGAATCGGCATAATGATGAGAACCGGTTTCGCGTACGTTGCGCCGTGGTCGGACATCATTGTCGACATGCCGCTGGAGGATCAGGGCATCGGCATCGTAAACACCTCGGTGCCGTTCTTCCAGATTGCCCTGCGCGGTCTGGTTCCGTACGTCGGCAGGGCGATAAACCTTGCGGAGGACTATACGCTGAACCTGCTGAGGGTTGTCGAAAGCGGGGCGGGGCTGCACTTCAGCTTCATGATGGAACCGTCGGCCGTGTTGCAGGAAACCAGGTACAGGCACTTTTTCGCCAACGAGTACCGCCGGTGGATCGACCGCGCCAACGAACTGTACCACGAGTTCACCGCCGACTTCGGTCATCTGGTCAATCAGCTTATCGTGGATCACGTAATACTGGCGCCCGGCGTAACGGTAACCGTTTACGAGGACGAAACCAGGGTTTACGTAAACCGGACGGAGAACGTCTGGAGCGACGGCTATGTTACGGTTAACCCCGCCCGCTGGCTGGTGGTTCGGTAGATAGGAGGCACAATGTATTTCGCGAGAAAAAACGACAAACTTTCCCTGACAATCGAGGGCAGAAACGCGCTTGCGGGGTATCTGTTCATACTTCCGTTCCTGATTGGCTTTCTGGCCTTCATGTTTTTGCCGATTCTGGAATCCATTTTTATGGTGTTCAGCGACGTCAGCATCGACCTGGAGGCCCACGGCTTTTCCATGGAGTTCATCGGCATTGACAACATAAACAGGGTCGTGGCGGTTGACCCGCAGTTCAACCGTCTGCTTACCGAGGAAATCATGCGCATGGCGCTGATTGTTCCGGCGGTTATCATCTTCAGCCTTTTCGTCGCGTTGATTCTCAACCAGGAATTTAAGGCGCGCGGTCTTGTGCGGGCCGTTTTCTTCCTGCCGGTTATCATTTCCTCCGGGATTATGGTCGGGCTCGAAACGAACAACGCCCTGCTGAACAACATGCAGGAGATAATCCGCGAGGGCAACCTGATGCGGACTTCGGTTACCGGCGTGCTGGAGGACATACTTGCCACCGAGGGCGCGGCGGCCGACTACATGTCCTACGTGTTCATGGTCGTAAACCAGATTTACGACATAGCCATGGCTTCCGGCATTCAGATTATAATTTTCCTTTCGGCGCTCCAGACGATTCCGCCCAGCATGTTCGAGGCGGCCAAAATCGAGGGCGCGACAAGCTGGGAATGCTTCTGGAAAATAACCTTCCCCATGGTCAGTTCCCTTATTCTGGTCAACGTGGTCTACAGCGTGGTCGATTACTTCATAAGAACGGACAACCGCGTCATGGAATACATAAACCGGCAACTGTTCGGCAGGGGAGGGGACGCAATGCTGGACTTCGGCTTCGGCACCGCCATGGCCTGGGTTTACTTCCTGGTGGTTATCGCGATTATAGGGGTGGCCCTGGGCATCATTTCAAGGAAGGTGTATTACTATGAGTAGCAGTAGTCTGGAAAAGCGGGCGGACGAGCGCATTCTTTCAAGCGGCTACTTCGTCAAAAAATCTTTCAGCGGTTTCTTCTACAAGTTCTGCCGCGCGATTCTGATCTTCGGGCTGTGCTTCCTGATTCTGCAGCCGATGCTGGACAAGCTTAGCGTCAGCTTTATGTCCGACCAGGATTTGGTCGACGGAACCGTGATAAGCGTTCCGCGCAACTTTACGCTGGAAAATTACGCGCTTGCGGGCGATCTTCTGTCCTACTGGCCGTCTCTGGCCTGGACCACGTTTATCGTGTTGGTCAGCGCGATTTTGCAGATTGCCGCCTGTACGCTGGCGGCCTACGGTTTCGCGCGTTACAAGTTTCCGCTTAAGAATCTGTGGTTCGTGTGCGTCATGGTGGTAATCATCGTGCCGCCCCAGCTTATTATTGCGTCGCTGTTCCTTAACTTCCGGTTTTTCGACGTGTTCGGCATATTCCGGCTTGTTACCGGCGAGCCGATAAACATGCTCAACAGTTTTGCCGGTTACTGGCTGCTTTCCGCCACGGGCATGGGGCTGAAAAGCGGGCTCTACATCTTCATACTGCGGCAGTACTTCCGGGGGGTGCCGAAGGACCTTGAGGAGGCGGCGTACATTGACGGTTGCGGCCGTCTGCGAACCTTCGGGCAGATTATGCTTCCGGACGCGGCCCCGATGCTTGTTTCCTGCTTCCTGTTTTCCTTCGTGTGGCAGTGGACGGATTCGTTCTACTCAAGTCTGTTCCTGGAGAACTACGACATGCTGGCGACCGGGCTTGGCAATCTTGAATCGGCCTTTAGGGTATGGTGGGCCGGCGAGCTTGGCGTTGCGGGCGTTGCCGTTTCGCCGGCGCCCATGGTCAACACTCAGATGATTATCGCCACCGGTATGCTTATGGCCCTTGCCCCGTTGATAATACTGTATCTTGTGGCGCAGAAAGCGTTCGTGGAATCCCTGGCGCAGACCGGGATCAAGATGTAGGACGGGAGTTGGGACTGTTTTCAATGCGAAACCGTCCTGTGGCGGTCGCTTGAAATATATTTTTTCGAAGGAGGCAGAATATGCTGAGCAAAAAGAGAACGATTGGGTTGGTCCTGGTTCCGTTGGTGATGCTTCTTATGGCGGCTCCCGTGTGGGCCGGGGGGCAGCACGAGATTAGGGGGGCGGAT
>JGI24694J35173_10002952_pt1 | contig 13349 bp, 14 predicted proteins | sample TergutCo191P1_FD_35173 | JGI IMG/M metagenome (IMG submission 35173) | reverse complement strand
TGGGGGCCTTTTGAATCTTGTCCAAAAAATCCTATTCTTACAAACATGCAGTCAAAAAATTTAGAAATTCATTGCACAGGGCATGGCGATCTTGTAGAAGATCATTTTGGGAATTGGTGGATTATTTTTCACGGAATTCAAATTGCACAAAAGTATATGACACATATCGGCAGGGAAACCTTTCTTTCACCAGTCTGTTGGGATGAATCGGGTTGGGCGGTGGTAAACAACGGCGAGTGTGTTGAGCGCAATTCGGAAGCCCCGCTCTTACCGTTCATTCCAATGAAAGCAGAAACAGAGACAGATCATTTTGATGACAGTATATTAGGATTTCATTGGAATTATTTGAGAAATCCTTATAATGAAGATTATGATTTAAACTATAAAAAAGGTTATATGACTTTATGGGGGAATTCATATGAGATTCACGATTTAGACTCCCCCGCGTTGTTGTGCAGACGGCAAAGATATTACGAATGTGATATTGCAGCTTCTTTTGAATTTCAGCCTGAAAATGAAAATGAAGAGGCAGGTTTAATTATATTTATTACTGGTGAATTTTATTATAAAGTGGTAAAGAAAAAATTAAACGGACGTTTTATATTAGCTTTAGAAAAACGAGCGGATGATTTTTTTCAAATTTCAACACCTTTGGAAGTAAATGACAAAACTATATATATAAAAGTAGAAGCAGACAGATTGAAATATCATTTTTATTATGGTTATACAGAAGAAGAAAAAATACCGCTTGGCAGCGCTTCCACAAGGTTTTTAGCCTGCGAGGTTGTCGGCAGAGGTTTTACGGGAACTTATGCTGGAATATATGCTTCCGGCAAGGGTAAAAAATCCGCATCCCCTGCTTCCTTTGATTATTTTAAGCTGAAAAATAAAGAGAGATATGACTAAAAAAATATGTATTTATTACCAAGTTTTGATAGCAGAACTATAGAAGAAATTATTGGTATTTCGGATATATTAGTTGGCAATAATGTATACTGGATTAAAATATATTATAATGAATGTGGTGCTACATTTAACACACGCTAAACGCTGCGCTCGCTTACGCTCGCCTGGGTTTTGTAACGTTATGTGAAATACAAGTTAAGAAAATGAAAAGGCAATTATTTTATTCGGGAATATGACAAACTTGGAAATATAAAAATAATGGGGATTTTTGGCTGAGCGCATACAGATTATAATGATTCTTCTTATTTAAATGGTTACCCATGTATGGCGAAACAGCTTTTTGATTATTATGGTGATATAATCTATTTTGAAAATTACAATAATACGCAAAAACCTCCCTAAAGGATAGACAGAATAACTATAAATGGGAATGAGTATACCGCATTTTATTATGAAGCACAAACTTTGAATTTTAATAATTATCCGCTGGGAATATTGGCAGGTCAAGTATTCGTTATTGATTATACATTGACAGATGGTACAATAATTCGCAGTTATTATCGTTCAGGATGATGGATTAAATACGTCAATAACAACACCAGATGGCGCTTTTGAAATATAATTTTAATCCATAAAAATAATTTTGCATTATTTTCAATTATAGTTTATACTTATGAAGATATGTTATTACACCGTTACGCGGTGTATTCGACAAGCGCCGCCAACCCGAACCTTTGGCTTGCAGTGACTAAAAAAAGGAGCTATCTATTATGTCTGTGAATTCATCTGAAAAGAAAACTGCTGAACCTCGCTCAGCTTCCAATCCCGGTCCTCTTGGGCTATTAGGTTTTGGCATGACGACCGTTTTATTAAATCTTCACAATGCGGGGATCATCGAACTTTCTATTGTTATCGTCGCCATGGGCTTTGCTCTTGGCGGATTGGCGCAGATTATTGCCGGAGTCAGCGAACTTCGTGTAGGCAATACTTTTGGGGGAACAGCGTTTACATCTTACGGCTTATTCTGGTGGTCATTATGTCTTATATGGATTAATCCCTTCGGCGTTAATCCCGCAGACAATATTTCTTTAGGTTTTTATCTTGCCTTATGGGGCGTTTTTACCTTCTTTATGTTTTTAGGGACGCTGGCGCATAATATGATTACAAAGACAGTATTCTTATCATTAGCGGTTTTATTTTTCCTTCTTTCAGCTGGCGAATTTACCGAAAACCTTCACATAACAAGAATCGCAGGTTGTGTGGGAATATTCTGCGGATTATCGGCAATCTATTCAGCCATGGCTCAGGTAGTGAACGGAGAACTGGGAAGAAAGATTTTCCCAACATGAACCGGGCATTATAATCTTTCTGATCATAAATTTTAATTTCGTGAAAACTTATTATTGAAATATGATTCAGTAGCTATCATTGCTGTATAGAAGTAACAATTTTTTTGATATAATATTACCAGATTAAAATATTAATCAATTTATCAGCTTTTATAGGTTTATAGAAACATCTATTCGCATTTAAACTGTTACCGGTGTCTTAATATCCCTAGTTGACAAAATAATAATATTATTATATATTCTTATTTATGGAGGAAAAATATGCCATTATTAGATCATAATGATTTACAATTCTTGGAGAATGAGGTAGTAAATATAGTTCATAATGAACTTGAAAAACAATTATCGAATTTACCAGATTATATTTGCTCATGCAAAGAGTGTTTACTTGATGTTATGACATTAGCATTAAATACAATAAAACCATTATATAGGGTTACTCTTTTGGGTAAAATTTACACTAGTGCAGTAATGAATGAAAAATCATATGAAAAAAATATTAAAGAATCTGTATACAAAGCAATAGAGAAAGTGCATAAAAATCCTAAGCATATACCTGAGATTGAAAAAAATAAAAAATCTACCAATCATTTTAAACAAAGACTTTCCAAGAAAGAAGTAAAAGAAGTATTAGATAAATAAATGTAAATGATGTATTTTAAATAAAGTATATTTAGGAGAATAAAAAATACACTCAACGGCATATAACAAACGGTAGGCGAAATGCCCTATTGACTTTATTTGAATTCTGCTTCATAATTATATAGTCTATGGAGGAAAAAATATGGAAATTGTAAGACATCCTAATTATGAGTTAGTACAATCTGCTGGAATTAATAATATACTTGATTCTATTAGACCTCAATGGAGATCAAGAAGATTAATTGAACGTGTAATGATATTGATAAAAACTGATCCCAGCAGTGCTTGTCAAAGAATCTTAAATGCAGCGATACAAGACTTACGAGAAAAGATAATCATTGCTGGATCTGATATTGCCAAAGATGCTGCTTTAGCAAATAAATTACCTCCTATTTCAAAAAGTGAGGATATTGAGTCTTACTCAACAAAAAATATAATTGATTTATCACATTATATTGGTTTGTTGAATAGGCCAGATTGGCGACGATTAACAAGGTGTTATGAAATTCGTAGAGATCTAGAACATGAAGATGATGAATATGAGGCAGGAGTTGAGGATTGTGTTTATATTTTTAAAACTACAGTTGATGTCGTTTTAGCAAAAGATCCCATCAGGATATTATCGGTAATGGATGTTGCAAAATTAATAGAATCTCCAGTTCCTGTAATTTTGAGTTTGGAATACTTAGAAGATTATAAACATGCTCCAAAACAGCGTCAAATTGATATTATTAAAATGTTGATAGGAAGATTTCTTGATGAAAAGTCACCAGAAATTATGAAGGATAATGTAGTAATATGCTTAAAAAGTCTCAAAGAAATAACTCAAGATAGTGTCAAAGTAGACTTAGGTGCATTATACCAGCAAAATAATGGTAAGAAGCAATTAAATGATAATATTGTCTATGTTATGCATCATGCTGGTATATTTTACTATTTTACATCTGCATTAAAAGATGATTATTATAATCAATTATTAAAACTTTTTGATACAACTGGTTACCATTGGAGTAAAAATAAATCACACACAGAATTGTTACAAAAACTAATTGATGCAGGTGAATTAGAATATATGTCTTCACATATATTGGATAATTTCATATTATGGTTATTTAAATGTTATATAGGAGAAAAAGGGGGCTATGGTTTTGGTGTCAATCGGCAAGTATTTTTTAGTAATGCTGGTTCAAAAATATCTATTGAAATAATAAAAAACAATAAAGAAAAAATCAAACAAAGATTTCGTGATAATGAAAATTTAGATAAAGAGATAATTAAATTATTAGATACTCAAGAAATTGAAAGAAGATATGATCAATTAATAGATATAATTGACACATAGCAATAGGGCACATCGCCTAACAAATGGTAACTGCTCACCGCCCATTCTAGTTAGAAAAACGTCAGTTACCTAGAACGTTAAGCGAAATGGCACAGAATTATGACAGAATCCAAAATAATGAAACAAATAAGGTGAATAATAACCCTGTTGTTATAACTCAAAATGATATGTCAAAAGCGGTTATTATTGATGTAAAACAATATTAAAAATTATTAACACTATATATTTATTAATAATTAATATGAGAGGAATTTTTGAAGAAATATTAGATCAAAAGATAATAGAAGGAAAAATAAATTATAAAGCGCCACTTGTTCTTGAAATTTTGGAATATATTTACGTATTTCTTTTTAGGGACAGAATCCCATTATGATAATTTCTGTACTATTACTCTATGATAATTAAGATTTTTAACGCATTGGATAAGCGATATTACGCGTATTACTTCCCTTGCTCTTTATCTTTAATAACCTTATATGGCATCTTCTATTTTTTTAAGAAATTTCTTTCTCTCAACTAATATTTGTTTCATATCCTAATTAGTTATGAAGAATTAATTTTAGATTTATTACTTGACAATTTTGTGCTTAAAGCAATAAATAATTTATCAGAAGGAGAATCTGACTAATAGTAAAAATGATTATTCTTCACACTTATATTTAGTTGTTTTCCAACAAAAACCTTAAAATATGCATAATTTTTTTATAGTAATAAAAATTTCCCCGTTATATACGCAGCGACAATAGCCATCCTTTCGCAAATATTTTAATTCCTTGAGATTTACCGAAATTATCTGTATTAAGTTATTCGTATTCCTTTTGCAATTAATTCTACGAATCTTAGATTCTATGAATCTTCCGAATTCGATAACTATGTTGAAAGATAGCGTTCGCCGGAATCCGGTAATATTGCGCTGGGCGGCGGAATAAGCGTACGCGACAATAGGCCGAAGCGCGGAAGACATTCCCATAAAACCATTAAGGTAATAAGCACTGTTAAAAATTCAAACGAGAATATATTTAAAGCGGCTCCTTTAAAAAATATTCCCAGTCCGCGAAAGAAAATCTGAAAAGCGCTGCGAATTTTTCTTTTTTTATGCAGCTGTTAAATTGCCGTTTCCATTATGTTTCTCTCTTTGCCTTTTCTACCGCAAGCGCAAGCTGATCCGCGCAGGAAGTTCCTTTATTTTTGCCTTTTGAAATGCAGTCAATTCCTCTGCATTTCTTTATTATTTCTTCAACGGTCATTCCATCGGCAAGGCGCGATACAGCTTTCAAATTGCCGTTACAGCCGTCTGTAAATGAAATATTACTTATGATATTTTCATTTATATCAAATTGAATTTCTGTTGAACATGTACCTTGTGTTTTATATGTGTATCTCATTGTTTCTTCCTGTATTGTATATCACGTATTGTTCCTGTTGTAATGCCCATCGAGCAGATTGTACACCACATTCGCGGCGTAAAAAGAATTCCGCAAATTATGCCTATTCCTGTAGCGGCTTCCATTGATAAATCCGCTTAATTTGGAGAAAGCGGTTAATCTGTCAGCTTCTACAAATCCTGCGTCTAACGTACCGGATAACAAACCGTAAGCAATATCAGATGAAGAATTAAATTGCTGAAGATCGAGCAATTGCAAATAATTCAAATCGGATTGCAAATCAGTTTGCTGCGTGGCAAACACAGCAGCGGAAAGGTATCCGCCGCCATGACCTATTCTAAGTCTGGCTTTGCCTGACAGTATGCCGTCATTCTTTTTTACGCATGAGCATAATAAAATTGAGAAAAACAGAGTTAGAACTAGCAATTTTTTTACCACGTTATCCCCTTAAATGCGTCGGCGAATAACCGGTTGCGCAGGTTTTCTTTTATATCGTTATTTGACAGAAGCTCGTCGCCTAACGCGATAAGTCCGTCAACCGCCAATGATGTTCTGAATCCCAACCTGTGGTTACCGTGAATGATTGCCGCTTGCAGCGCCCCTGTGTATTTTACTGCAATACTCACTATATTTTCCGCTGTCGGATTTGCCAGTATTATCGCATTTGCTTCATCTTAAATACATATATATAATAAGTATTATATATTAATAACATGATAAGCTTAATTACTTACTATGTAAATATGTTTTATAGGAATTTAAAAAATAAATAGTAAAATCTCCCTATTGACACAACCCATGTTTTCCCATAGAAAGGAGAAAAAAGCAAAAAATGCCAAAATTTCTATAACTTATACGGAAGACGCGGCGGAGGCAGAAACATGATAATAGTTTTAAAACAAAAATATGAACAGCGGCAATTTGACAATCTGTTGAAATGGCTTGACGGGTTAAACTTAAAAACGACTCTTGTAAAAGGCGAGCAGTCCGCGATATTGGGCTTAATCGGAGACACGTCAGTTGTTGATATCGACATGATCAAGGCAATCGATATTGTAGAAAGCGTCAGGCGGATTCAGGAGCCGTTTAAGGCGGCAAACCGCAAGTTTCATCCCGATGACACCATTATTGACGTGGCAAGGCGAAAAATCGGCGGCAGCAATTTTATTATTGCCGCTGGGCCCTGTTCTGTCGAATCACGCGAGCAGATTTTAAATATCGCCGCAAAGGTGAAAGAATCAGGGGCTGCCATGCTGCGGGGCGGCGCTTTTAAACCAAGAACTTCGCCGTACGCGTTTCAGGGATTACGCGCGCAAGCGCTTGAACTTTTATATGAGGCGAAAAAAGAAACAGGTCTTCCGATAGTAACAGAGATAATGAATGTTAATCATATCGATATGTTTAAAGATGTCGATGTAATTCAGGTGGGCGCGCGGAACATGCAGCACTTTGAACTTCTAAAAGAGCTTGGCAGAATTGATAAGCCCATTTTATTAAAGCGCGGTCTTGCAAATACTATTGAAGAACTTTTAATGAGCGCGGAATATATAATGTCAGGCGGAAACAAAAATATAATTTTATGCGAGCGCGGGATACGGACTTTTGAAACATACACGAGAAATACTCTTGACCTTTCTGCTATTCCCCTGTTAAAAGAATTAACGCATCTGCCTGTTGTTGTAGATCCAAGCCACGCGACAGGAATTTCAAGGCTTGTTAAACCGATGTCACTTGCGGCGGCAGCGGCAGGCGCGGACGGATTGATTATTGAAGTGCATAACGATCCCGCTCACGCGTTATGCGACGGAGCGCAGTCACTAACGCCTGAAGCTTTCGCGGATGTTGTCGGCAGTTTAAACACGATATTGCAGGCGTTAGGTAAAAATGGGATAGTTACAAAACTCGGTTAATTTTAGAATAACTTAATGTAGATGGAATAACATGATTGATATAAAAAATTGCAAAAAACCGCAATTACAGGAAAGTGCAAACATCGCCTGCCAGGGCGTCGAAGGCGCGTATTCACAGATTGCGGCTAACGCTCTTTTTAAAAACCCAGATGTAATGTACATGCGCACCTTTGACGGCGTTTTCCGTGCGGTCAACAGCGGGCTTTGCCGTTACGGAGTTTTACCGCTTGAAAACTCAAACGCAGGTTCTGTAACAGACGTTTACGATTTAATGAAAACGCATAAATTTTTTATTGTACGAAGCGTAAAAGTTCCCATTAATCATATGCTGCTTCAAAAAAGCAAAACAAGCGTAGAAAAAATTAAAGAGATATACACCCATGAACAGGCGGCAAGACAGTGCAGCAAATTTTTAGAGCAAAACAATCACATAAAAATAAATTTAAGCGCCAACACAGCGGCGTCGGCTCAATTTGTGGCGGAAAGCGAAAGGACTGACATCGCCGCGATCGCCTCTGAAAATTGCATACAACTTTATAATTTAACCGCTTCGTCAAAAAATATTCAAAACAACAATAACAATTTTACAAGGTTTATCTGCATTTCCAAAGAATGTGAAATTTTTAACAACGCTGATAAAATCAGCCTTATGCTGTCGCTTGAAAACAAAGCCGGCGCGTTATACGAAATAATAAAACAATTTGCGGAACGCAGGCTCAACCTTATTAAACTTGAATCGCGCCCGATAGCTGACACAGATTTTGAGTTTATGTTTTATTTTGACGTTCAGGCGAATATCGAAAACGAAGATGTGCGTAACTTGCTTTTGCAGTTAAAAGACAGCACAAAGCAGCTTGTTTTTTTGGGAAATTACAGTGAGATAAGCTTAAAAAAATAAAATTAATTATGGGTCATATTCTTTCAGCGGCATTAAAATACTCTGTTCCGGTTATGCTGGGTTATCCTGTAATCGGTTTTGCGTTTGGCTTAATTATGTCCGATGCGGGATATCCTTTATGGTTAACAGCGGCAATGAGCGTGCTAATGTATACAGGAGCCGGTCAATACATCGCCGTCGGACTTTTTGCCGCAGGCGCAAGTTTATGGGAAGCCGCTTTGGTGCAGCTGATTGTGGGCGCCCGTCATATCGCGTACGGATTATCCATGATTAATCGTATGCCTTTTTCAGGTCTGCGAAAAGTGTATTGCATCTTTGGCTTAACCGACGAGACGTTTGCTCTTTTATCGTCTCTGCCGGAAAATAAAAGCGAAGAATTAAATGTTTCCGGTATAAAAAATCCCATTCCCGCCTGCAGTATTGGAAGCTTTATGTTTCTTGTAACGCTCTTTAATCAAAGTTATTGGGTTATGGGTTCGTTAATCGGCGCTGCCGCAGGTTCGCTGCTTCCTTATAATATTGAAGGAATAAGTTTTGCCCTGACTGCCCTCTTCATAGTGCTTATGCTTGAACAAATAATAAAGATACGAAAACCGGGGATATTTATTGTTTCCGGAATATCAGCGATTTTATGCGCTGTTTTTTTACCTTCGCGTTTTTCTCTTTTGGCTGCTATCGCTTTTGCTCTGGCAATTAATTCACTATTGGGAAGAAAAAAGGCGTATAATGAAAATTGATTCAGGCGAAGCGCTGCTTTTAACGGTGATAATGGCCGCTGTGGTTTTTTTCTGCCGCGCATTTCCTTTCCTTTATTTTCTTGGAAAAAAACAGGGACTTAAAACAGAAGCCTTTATTGGTTTCGTAGAGAAAGTTGTGCCGCCGCTTGCCATGACTGTTCTTACGTTAAATGCAATTACCGGTTTTATATACGAGAGTATTAAACTAAATAATTTTTGGCAGGGCGGATTTGCGCTTGCGGCGGCGGCTGTTACTGTTATTCTTCATTTGTGGCGCAGAAATATACTTTTAAGCATATTTTGCGGAACCGCGGTGTATATGGTATTAAACAGATTTATTAATTTTTAGAATTTATAGTATAAAACTGCCTATTTTTTAATTAAAAAAATTAGTTATAATATTAAAAAACCGCTTGACAAACTAGTTAGTCAGTTCTAGCCTATGGTTAAAACTGACTAATCGCCGGAGGAAACATTATGATGCCTTTAACAGTAACAAAAGAGGAAAACTCCATAAAATTTCCTGATAATCCCGGCTCCATCCCCGGTTCAAAAGGGATAAGGAACGTTTTCATGCAAAAGTTACATTCCCTCAAATTTCAATTTATTTTATTTTTTTCGCTTTTTATTATCGGCATTAATGTGATAACTGCACTATTTGCAGCCAGCCAGTTGTCAAGTTCAGTGATAGAGACAATTACAGGACAAGGCATTCATGTTGTAGAAAAAGCAGCTTCTATTATTGACGGCGATTCCTTTGAGGCTTTAGTAAAATCGATGGATAGAAACGATCCTTTTTTTGAAGAAACCAGAATTGAGCTTTTACATATTAAAGAAATAGCATCCTGTCTGTATTTGTATACGATGGCGCCTAAGAATGGAGATATTTGGCAGTTTATTATTGACGGCAGTACAGAACCGGATGATGAAGACTTCTCCGATCTTGGAGAAGAAGAAGATACCAGTCATTATTATGATGCATTCAGAAGGACAGTGACATCGAAAACCACACAGTACACCGATCTGGTTGATCATGGCGAATGGGGCTTGCTCGTTTCGATTTATTCACCCATTTTAAATTCCAGAGGCAGCGTTGTTGGAATAATCGGATGTGATTTTGATGGAACTCCTGTGCGTGAATTTATTGCTTCAAAAATAATACGACAGGTGATTATTGCAGGAATAACATTACTCATAGGGATTATATTTGTAATATTTTTTATGAGCAGGATATTTACGCCGATAAATAAAATCACATTAGTTTTAAAAGGCGTAGGCGAAGGGGATTTAACTCATACTATTGCCGATAGTTCAAAAAATGAGATGGGGTATTTTGCACGGTATCTTAACAAAACTGTTGAAAACATAAAAAATCTGATAATAAATATCAGAAAAGAAGCTGAAAGTTTATCCGGTATTGGAAATGATCTTGCAAGCAGTATGAACGAGACTGCCTCCTCCGTGAATGAGATTACCGTAAATATCCAGAACATCAAGGGACGCATCATAAACCAAAGCGCTACAGTCAGTGAAACCCACGCAACAATGGTACAGCTTGTTGAAAATATAAAAAAACTTGACGAGCATGTAGAAAACCAAAACACGCATGTAACAAACGCTTCCACAGCTATAAAACAAATGGTTGCCAACATTCAGGCAGTTACTGAAACGCTGATTAAGAATTCAAATAATGTAAAAACGCTCCAGGATGCTTCGGAAGCAGGCAGAAGCGGGCTGCAGGAAGTCTCTTCAGACATTCATGAAATTGCCCGGGAATCGGAAGGTTTATTGGAAATCAATGCTGTAATGGAAAACATTGCAAGCCAGACAAACTTGCTTTCAATGAACGCCGCGATTGAAGCCGCTCATGCAGGCGAATCGGGTAAAGGGTTTGCAGTAGTCGCCAGTGAAATCCGCAAATTAGCTGTAAATTCCAGCGAGCAATCCAAGACTATCGGAACGGTGCTTAAAAAAATCAAGGATTCTATTGACAAGATAACAAGGTCAACACAAAACGTAATGAATAAGTTCGAAGCTATTGATACAAGCGTCAGGATAGTAGCCGAACAGGAAGATAAAATCCGCAACTCAATGGAGGAACAAGGATCCGGAAGCAGGCAGATTCTTGACGGTATTGCCGAAGTAAATGATATAACCAGCCTTGTGGGTAACGGCTCTAATGAAATGCTTGAAGGCGCGAATGAAGTAATAAGGGAAAGTACTAATCTTGAAAGCACAACACAGGAGATCGCTTCCGGCATGAATGAAATGGCTTCGGATTCGGGAAAAATCAATAATGCAGTGTCCCATGTCAATGAAATAAGCAGTAAAAATCGTGAAGCAATTGATACGTTAATACAAGAAGTTGCACGTTTTAAAGTTGAATAAGCTGAAATATTTTTTAGTGCCGACAGATTAAAATAGAGGAAATAAATATGGAACACGCAGGAAAGTAAATCCATTATTGAGCATATTAAAAGTGAAATTCCCAATGCAATGTTAAGGCTGTTTCAAAACTTTCAAACCTTCGGTTCGCGGTTCACGTTTTTGGAACAGACTCAATCTTTAAAGATCTTTATCGTCTTGCTAACAGCCTGCGGCTTATTATCGTGCCTGTTATCTGCACCGCTTCGACAAGAATCAATATGATGATTACAGCGGCTATTGTTACATCAATTCTGAAACGATAATATCCGTAGCGGATCGCAAGGTCTCCAAGGCCGCCGCCGCCCAGCGCGCCTGCCATTGCAGAGTAGCCGATCAAATTTATGATTGTAAGGGCAAGTCCGGAAATTAAGGCAGGCAATGCTTCCGGTATCAGCACTTTAAAAATTATTTGCATATTGGTAGAACCCATTGCTTTTGCCGCTGTGATAACGCCTTTTTCCACTTCTTCAAGAGCGGACTCCGCGACACGAGCGACAAAAGGAGCGGCGGCAATTGAAAGCGGAATAATTACCGCGGAAGGACCAATGCTTGTTTTAATAATCATCCGCGTAAACGGGATTAACAGGATCATCAAAATAATAAAGGGAATGGAGCGAAACAAGTTTACAATGCGTGAGACTATATTGTATGTGATTCTCATGGGAGAAAGCCCGGCAGGCGATGTAATAAAAAGAAAAGTTCCAAGCGGAAAGCCAAGTACAGAAGCAAGAACAGCCGACGCGAACGTCATGAAAACAGTTTCTAATGTCGCCTGCGGAAGCATGTACAATACTTCAATCAATTTTTCGCTAAACATATATTAAATCCTTCGCGGCCTGCGTCTTTGGTTCGTTAAAAATTTCAGAGACTGTTCCGTGTTCTACGGCAATTCCCTTTTCCAAAACCGCAACCTGCTGACATACATCGCGTATTACTTCCATTTGATGTGTGATTAAAAAGACTGTAATGTTCAGTCTTGAATGCAAGTCTTTAATAAGCGCTAAAATTGAACGCGTTGTCTGCGGATCAAGCGAGCTTGTAGCCTCATCGCAGAAAAGCACCTGCGGATTTGCAGCTAACGCCCGCGCGATAGCGACCCTTTGTTTTTGTCCGCCTGAAAGCTCGCTCATCCTTGCCTTGCGTTTATCTTTTATATCCACCATTTCCAATAGCTCATCAATTCTTTTTGCGATTTGTTTTTTCTGCATTCCGGCGATTTCCAAAGGGTAAGATATATTTTCCTCAGCGTTACGCGATCCTAAAAGATTAAAATTTTGAAATATCATTCCCATTTTTCTGCGCCTTTCCAGAAGAAGCCGCCCTTTTAGCATGTCAACTCTTTGCGAATCGTAATAAACTTCCCCGCTGTCGGGTTTTTCAAGAAGGCTTGCTATTCTAAGCAGCGTCGATTTTCCGGCTCCGCTTTTGCCTATAATTCCAAAAATTGTGTTATTTTGAATTTCAATATCAACATTTTGAAGCACCGTGATGCCGGGATAGACCTTACAGATTTTTTTAAGAATGATCATTATATTCAGAATACCACTAATTAATAATATGAAAAAGCCATAAGACAGGAAAAAAATAACCACAGAGTCGCACAGAGTAAAGAAAAAATCTTATCTGAAACTCTGTGTCCTCTATGGTTAAATTTTATTCGTGGCGAGGGTTTAATACCCCGCCCTTTAGGGCGATTTTTTTCGGTATTAAACCCGAGACCAATACCTTATAAGAACAACATACCCCGTCCCTT
>JGI24694J35173_10002949_pt1 | contig 13355 bp, 8 predicted proteins | sample TergutCo191P1_FD_35173 | JGI IMG/M metagenome (IMG submission 35173) | reverse complement strand
CATAAAGGCATTACAGGCAGGCAAGCACTTGATTTGTTTGAAAAGAAAAAGCTTATTGAATACATATATGGCATGTATTACACATATCACACAGAGCGTGTAGAAAACGCTATTGATGACATTGATAGGAATATGTAAAGGGAAAGCCTTCCCTTCGCTTCAACCGCCGTTGGCGTTTTCCGCTATCCCTTCTGGCCCGGACTTCGTGGCTTTTTGTCTGAATCAGAATTTGCCAGAATTAGGGGAATTTTCAGGATTTGATTATCTCCTATAGCTATAAATTTAATAATATACAATCTTGTTATTTTAGTGAGATTGTTATATTGATGCCCATAGTTTAATATTACCCACAAATCAAACTTTTGCCAAGTTATATTTTTGTACTGCAGCTACATCTATTTTTTTTGAAATATTTATTAGATATTTCAATTTATCACATATTTCAAATATACTTAAAGTCATTTCTTGCCCTATATTTAAATTAGGATAGTGTTGTAAAAACTTTTCATCTATAATGCCGTTTCTATGAGTAAAAAGATGTCTTATCTGTAGTATTTTCTCTATGGAATCAATTTCATTTTTATCCATTGCATTTAAATCCGAAATCTGTTTATTTTCCTTTATAAAGCCTTTAATACTACCTTTTTGCAGCTTCTGTATTTTTTTATTTGCAAATAAAGTAACAAATTCTTGGATATCAGAACAATTTAAAACCATATTTACTTCTACTTGTTCATTTGATTTTAATGTATCTGGTTTAGATAAGTAAATTTCATAAAGTAAGCTTGATAAATATATTTCAAAATTATCCACACATGATGAGAATAAAATTTTCTTCAATATTTTTAACTCTTGATTATCATCTTCTTTTAACTCATTTTTTTGGTAATTATCTAATAGCTTTAATATACTTTGATAGTGTTCAATTAAAGTCGTAATTGAACCTGTTGCTTCCGTTCTACAATTATCTAAAAGTTGGCTTACTTCTATGATATTTTTGTTGCTTTTGCTAGTGTAAGCGTATTTTTGTGATTCATCTAATAAAATAGTTTTGTCGTCTTTTCTTAAGTATTTCTTATTTTCTGCCATTATGGTTTCTTCTGCTTTTTCAACTTTAATTACGTAGAGTCGTTTATTTTTGTGAATAATATATTGATATTTTATATTTGGTTTAGGCCAAAGCATATCAATAGCTCTATGAACAATCTCATTTGCTCTGAAATCTTGGCTTAGGCCAACAATGCTTAATGTAGAATTTGGATTTTCTTTAACTCCAAGTACTATATATCCACCTTTTGAATTGGCAAAACCACAAATTAATTGTGCAATATTTCTTGAAGGTGGTAAAACCGCCTTGTATTCTAAAATATCACTTTCAGGCTCTCCTATTAGTTTTTCAACTTCTTCAATAAAACTCATATCAGCCATCCTCATGGTTCACAGGGATTCGATTTATTCCAGTATTTTTCAATATTTCACCCAGGGTTAAAAGTCTCGGTGTATTTTTGCCATTTTCTATCCAGAGTTCCGCATTTTCATAATCTAATGTGTCTTTCTCTGAGGAATAATAGATAATCACTTCTCCATAGTCAGACGGCCTTGCTACAATGGTAACAGGGATTCCATTCTTTTTTATACCCCCAATAACTGTTGGTGCTGTATCTTCCATTTCCGAACAATCATAATCTTCTAAATTGTCTAAATACTCTTTAATGTTTTTCTTTGCTCTTTGAATCAAAGACTGTGCAAATGAGAACATTTCAAAAGTTGGATTTGAAATGTGAATAAACTGTTCAGAAAATTTTTTATCCTGTAATGCTTTTTCAAAATCTTCTTTTGAAAATATTCCAAAATTAATCAAATCTTGTAATGTAATACTTTCCTTTTTTGAATCATTAATAACAAAATTATTCTCATCAGATTTATTTTCTAAAATTTTTCTTAATTCTGAAAAATTACTTATGTTAAATTCTGTGAATATTGTTTGAGTTTCTTCCCAATTGTTTATATTTTTTGCAATATCTTCATCATCATAAAATTTATGTTTATTTTTATAATATTCCCCGAATAATTTATTAGCTTTATCTTTATTGTCATGAAACCATAAAATTATTTTTGTGAAAACATTTTTTACTTCTTCGCTTTTATGTGTACTATCTAATTCTGGTTGAATTAGTTCAATAATTTTATTAGCCACATCTTGTTCATTTATTTCATACTTATCCGACATCTTAAGGAAAATTGCTTTATCTAACAATTTATTCCTAACATCATAATTTAATTCTGCACATATGTCCTTAAGTTTTTCGTCAATATCTCCGTTGTCCAAATATAAATCTTCCTTTATGCAAAAATATCCGTTTTGATTCGGTAAAAAAGGAATATATCTGTTCTCAATTAATGTAAATTCATTTTTAACTAAAAATTCTAGGAAAGAATTTAGCCAATTTAAAGTATTTTCTTTATCACCACCCGCAATTTCATTCGCTAAGTCTTGAATATTTTGCAATTCTGAAATTTTATTAGCTATTTGTTTTACAATAATCTTATCGGCTTCTTCCCAAATGCCTTCAACATAATTCGTAGTAACTTCTTTTTCTATCTGAGCAAAAGGCTTTTCTATTCTTAAGTAAAAATCATATAATTTTTCACGTTCTTTTGCTTCGTTTTTGGTACTAGGAAATAAAGCTAAAAGTAATTCGCTTGCTCTTAGCGTATCATATTCTGAATCACTTTTTTTTAACAAATTATTCATATAATCAATAACTTCACCTTGAGTTAAACTTTCAAATTTTAAATTTGCAGGATATTTTATTTCTTTATGTAATAATTTTTCTTTTATGTCATAGCCCAATAAAATAATTGCATCTTTAACTCTGTCTTCTATGTTTTCATCAATCTTTAACTCTGTTTTATTAATAAATTTACCATTTTGATTAGGTAAAACTTTATACTTATCATCATTAATGAAGCGTTCATAATTACTTGCTTCCACGATTTTATAAAAATAATTTAACCATTTGAAAACATCTACATTATCTTTTAGATTCGATTGCAGTTGCTCAATAGATTCTTTAGAAGAAATATTTTGAAAAGCATGCTCAACAACCAATTTTGATTCGTCTTTAACTAAAGAATTATACCATTCATGGATTTCTTGTTTAAGTGGCAAAATCTCAGGAATATATCTTGCATATAAACGCCAAATCATTTCACGCACTTCAGTGTTATTATTTGATGGAAACCATACATTAGTATATTCTCCACTTTTAATAGCTTTTCGTTCATTATCTACAGTATCTACAATAGGAGTTGTTAAAAGCTTATCAATTAGCTTATCAATTAATTCTGCTTCTAACCAATTTGAATCTATCCACTTTGCTTCAAATATTTTTGAGAATTGTGCCAAAATAAACATTTTATTCCAATTGTTAAAAGATGCAAAATCAATTAGCTCGCATAATAGAGAATATGCTTCTTCCATTATCCTTTTATTTTCAAATATTTTTTCATCTTCTTTGTCTGTTAAAAATACACCATCTCGAGGTTCCGTTGGGTTAAAGCTACTACAATTAATGACGGCGGGAAAAGAGAAATTTTCAGTACCAACTAATGGGAAGTCACAAAAAATTTTTACAGGTTTATTTTTTGTAGCATAAAAAGATATATTGTCATTAGCAGTAACAACTGGCATAGCTATATAAACTTCATTGTTGGAAACGACAACTATTTCATGCCTACACTTCATATTTGCGAACTTTTCTATTATATAATATTTTTTAATATTGGCAGATAGTTGAATAACATCTTCTGAAAGAATATACTCACGATTTTCGTGTTCAAGCCATATTGAATGTATATTCTTAATGAAGATTAAGACATAAAATACGTTCGCTTTGAAATCTTTAAGTCCTTGTTCTGCAATAGTTAAACCATTATCATTTAATTTATAAGTAAATTTAGTATTAAAAGCCATTTTGTTAAAATTCTTAGTCGGATTATTTTCGTCGATTTGAGATATTTGTTCAAATGATCTATTAATCGCACTAAGTACACTATCCTTGTTTTTGCCGCTTCTATCTAATGTGATTTGAAATTCTTTATGTATATTATCATCTAATAGTACTACTCCTTTAAGGTCTACAATTTCTGACAATAAATGAGTTGATAAAAAGCCTGTGCCAAATTTTCCCGTTGTTTTAGTTTCGTTGCTTAATTCTTCATTTTCCCTTTCTTTTGTTGATACTTGTTTAATTAGGAATGTTATATTCTCTAAAGTAAATGGTTGACCATTATGGCTGAATTCTACGACTTTTGAAGTTTTATTGAAATTTATATTTACTTTAATTTTCTGATTTTCGATAGCACTATCTTTGGCATTTTGAAGTAGTTCCCAAATCCAACGTTTTGAACTATTGTCGTTGTTCTCAAGGCGCAGTACATCCATTTTATCTAAAATTTTAGTAGCTATTGCCTTGTCGTTAGCTTTCTGTTCAAGTTTACGAATTATATCAATTGTTGCCATTTTTATCCATTTTTAGTTGTTAGTCGGAAATGTAAAAATTCTAAATAAATCTTTGCAAATTTTGTACAAACAATATGCGGAGCCTAGTAAAATAGGTAAAACAATAGATTGCTTACCTAGATGAATGGTATTGCACAATAAATCAATATTTAAGTTTTTAGGAATTGTAAAAATTAAAATTATAGAAATTATTCCCCAAACTATTGAATGTTTGTAATAATCTTTAATTCTATGTAATTCCGTTTTATATGGCTTTACATTGTTAGCGTTCCATAAATCTTTTCGCAATGGTGAATTGAACAAAATCGCTAAAGAAGAAATTTTAAAACCTATCATTATTGATAAAAATGTTATTAAATCGGAATAGCCATCAAAATTTTTATCAAAAATGAATAGTCCTATCAAAAATGATATAATTACTATTACCCAGAATATTTTCAAGTCTTTGCTCTTCATTTTGTTAGCTCCTTTAGTAATTTGTCTTTAACATCATCTGCAATAAACTTTCCATTTTCGTTTTTAGTACAAGAAGTTGTTATTTTTTGTTGAAATGTATCAATGTTATAAACAAATTCAAAGCCTTTTTCGTCTATCCCACAAATAACTAATGAGCTAATTTTTGAGTCACGTTTTGCTTGGAAAATATTTCGTATAAAATTAATTATTTTACTGCCCTTTCCATATTTTGCTTCAATAGTGAATTCTTCCGGAGCATCCGTTCCTGTTAAATCAACTAATGCCTGTTTTTTTGTATTATCTTCATTAAATAAATTATTAATATGTGTAAAACTAATACGATTGCATTCATTTAAAATATTTATAAAATCATCTTCTTTTTTGAGAATATTTTTAATAACAAAGTCTATTTGTAGTTTTTCTTTCAGAATAGACTCAAGCAAACCTTTCTTTTGATAGTTCGAAATATATAACAAATTATTGCCATAATGATAAAGAAAAAATACTTGATTAAGTAACTCTGCTTGCTCTTTTGTTCTCGGGTTATCAGATTTTATTCCTGTATTTACATTTGTTAAATTATCATCTCTCGGTTCTGGGTTTCCAAAATCACAAATGAAAAAAATATAATCATTTGTTTTTTCTACAAGAATTTCATAAAATGTTTTTTCATTAGAAAATGAAAATTTTTCTTCTAAATTATTGAAAGTATTTTTGGTAGGGGGAATGAATCTACCGCCAGAATTTACAGACTCTTCAATTAATTCCATTATTGTAAATTTTAATTCTGCCATTTTCTCTGTCTCATATTCTTGGTCTATTATAAGTATTATTAAACACCATATCAAGTACCCATTTTTTTAGTCCCTCATTATCCATAATGTGTTTATATAATTCCAACCCTGTTGACATTGATTTTGCGATTTCATCCATTGTTGCCCGATCACTTTCATCGCGGGCATTTTGACTATCAGAATTTTTTATTGCATTTTGATAGGCTTGATATTTCGCTACATTAGCTGGTAATTCTTTTAATTGTTTCACAATTTTATCTTTATCTGTCCAATTAATATTGCCCCAAAGAGTATGAAATTCATCAATAATCTGACTAAGAGGTTCAAGTTCAGGCGTGGGGATAAAAATATTTGTATTTGTGCTGATTGGTTCTATTTCGGCGTTTTCGTCGCTTAGTCTTATTGCCATCGCATCTTTTTTTTCTAAGCGATAACTTTCTAAATCAACTGTTTCTAAAATGCCTTCGGATAAATCTTCGCCTTTAGGAGCTGGAAGTTTTGGAAGTAATAATGTTAAAAAGACAGATTTCTTTTCCCATTCTGATGAGCCATAAGGCAATATTGCTGCGAGAAAATTATATGTTCTATTAAATGTTTTAGCATTACTTTTGAAAGAAATTTGCTCTGCTATATCTAAATCAGAGTAGTTTTGCCTTGCCTTATTCAACAAAGGTTCGAGTTGTTCTCTATCACATCCGCCTAAATACAATTTGACACAAGTGTCAACCATATCATTGTCATAAACTTGTAGATTTTCTATTACATCAAGACATTCATTGAGCTTTTGTGGATCTGCCTCTTTAGATAGAATAGTCGTCTTATAATATGTTTCAAACGCATGTTGTATTATATTTATATCATTGGCAAAGTCAAGTATACATGTGTCATTTTTTTGCGGATGTGCTCGATTAAGCCTAGACAATGTTTGTACTGCAGCAATATCATAGAGCATTTTATCTACATACATGGTATGTAATAACGGTTCATCAAATCCTGTTTGAAATTTGTCCGCAGCAATTAAGATGCGATAAGGTTCTTCCTTGAAAGTTTCTTCGATATCTCTACCTGAGAATTTATTGAGTGTATTTTCATTTACAATTTTGCCTCCAATTTCTTTTTCACCTGAAAATGCAACAATTGCTTTAAATGAGCTATTACGTTTTTCTAACTCTTTATTTATAATAGTAAAATACTCAATTGCACGTTTAATAGAACTCGTAACCACCATTGCACGAGCCTTGCCGCCAATTTTCATGGCAACATTATTATGAAAATGCTCTACAATCATAGTGGCTTTTTCTGAAATAGGAAATTCTTGACCTTCAACATATGCACGAAGTTTCTTTTGAGCTTTCTTTTTGTCAAATTGTGGGTCATCAACTACAATCTTGGTAAGTTTATAATAACTTTCAATTGGAGTATAGTTTTTTAAAACATCAAGAATAAAGCCTTCTTCAATGGCTTGTTTCATTGTATAAATATGGTGTGGTTTTCGTTTTGTTTTATCGCCTTCTTGATAAGGAAAGCCAAACATTTCAAGTGTTTTATTTTTTGGTGTGGCGGTAAAAGCGAAGTACGATGCGTTTTTTATCATCTTTCGCCCTTTGATTATGATTTCGACAATTTTTTCAATATCTTCATCGTGGTTGCCAGTATTGCCAGATAATACCATATTCATTTTAGCGGATAAGCTGCCGCTTTGACTTGAATGAGCTTCATCAATTATAATTGCAAACTTTCTATTACCGTAATCTTCTTGCAGGTCCTTTAATATTTCTTGGAATTTATGCACAGTAGAAATTACTATTGATGTGCCGTTTGAAATACATTTTTTTAGTTCACTTGAAGTAGAGGCATGTTCAACTGTACCTTTTACTTCCATCATTGCTTTAATTGTGTCTCTAATTTGCTTATCTAAATTTACTCGGTCAGTTACAACCAACACTGTGTCAAATAATTTAATTTTCACTAATCCGTATGCAAGCCAAGATATAGAGTTGGACTTGCCAGAACCTGCACTATGTTGAATTAAATATTTTTCGCCAACACCATTTTTGCTAACGTCATCTATTAAATATTCTACAACATCAAGTTGATGATAGCGAGGGAAAATTTGCTTTTCTTTAATTTTATTAGTTTTTCTATCCTTTTCTTCAATAACTTGAGCATAATTTTCTAAAATTTTAGAAAGTATAGGTTTTGTTAAAATATATTTCCAGAAATAATCGGTATTTAACCCATTTGGATTGTATGGGTTACCTGCTCCATTGTTTTGACCTTTATTGAATGGCAAGAACCATGAGCTTTTTTCATCAAGTTTGGTACACATTGCAATTGTATATTCATCTAATGCAAAATGGCATACGCAACGTTTAAAACTGAAAAGTAGTTCCTTTGGGTTGCGGTCACGTTTATATTGTTCAATTGCATCTTGCGTATTTTGTCCAGTAATATTATTTTTAAGTTCACATGTTACAATAGGCAAACCGTTTATGAATATCACGAAGTCAGCACTATTTTCATTATTAAGCGAATATTTAAGTTGGCGTGTTACGCTGAATATGTTATCTGAGTATTGTTCAATAGTTGAAACATAGTAGAGATCAAAACGCAAGTGTTTATAACGAAACACAGATCGTAAAATTTTGATAACGCCTTCTTTGGATATATGACGAGATAAAGCAGATAAAAACTCATACCTTTCATTTTTATCGGTTTTTATTGGTAATTTTGCTAGTTCATCGCCTTGCGTTATCTCTAAAAAACGAAATAAGCGAGTTTCATCAATTGCAAATTCTTTGTTGTATTCGCCACTACCATATAAAGCTCCTCGTTCATAACTATTACTATCTATTAAGTAATTAGTTATAAGCTTTTCTAGTATTTCTTCGCTAACATTGCTACGCATTTTCTTCTCCATTCTCGTTAATAGTTTCAATTTCATCATTTATATTTTCAACTTCTTTTATATAATCGGGAATAATAGTATCCTGTATATCAATTTGTCCCGTGATGACATCGGAAATGAGCTTTGTACGAAATTCAGATAGAAGAGATATTTCCGAGTACAAGTTTTTTATTTGTTTGGAAATTTTTTCTAAAATGCAATCTATATAATTAGCTATTTCTTTTTGTTCTGACAAAGGAGGTAAATCAATAATTATATCTCCAGCTTTAGCCCAACTACGAAAATCGCTAGTATTTTGCCTTACGCCATTTGTAATAGCTTTGTAAAGTTTTTTGAACGCGAGCATTTTTAAATAATAGGCAATATATCTCTTATCTTGTTTGCTTTCGCAAACATGAACTACGCCAGTACATTTACCGTTGAATTCGGAGATAGCAATTGCTCCATGCCAAGTATCCATACCGTGAATTAGCAAATCCCCTTTTGCTACTCCTTGATAGCCATTGTCATCATCTGAAACTAGGCCTATTTTTTTATCCCTCCTAGGAAATACACATCCATGATTAGAGCAAATTAATAATTCGGAACTTTCGTCAAATGGACGAGTTAACTTCTGTAATATTCGTTTAATCTTAATTTCTTTCCAATGTTTAGGTATCTTATGAATAAAATATGTGTAGCTCTCCTTCATCTCAACATCACTATATATTCCTTCAGTAACGGCTTTTGTAATAGTCGCTTTTTTCAATTCCTCTAACAATTTAATCTGTTTTTTCTTTGCATTAATAAAACGATTAATTTCTGATGTTTTCCAATCCAAAAATTCTACGATTTTATCTTGCTCAGTGTGATTTGGTATGTTCATTTTTTCTCGTAAAAAACTTTTTGTATTCAAATTTTGAATTCCGATTGTTTTGTTAAAGTGAAATCTATTTATCCCTAAAAAATACATTGTAGCAAGCAAGTATTCTGCAAATTTAGGATTTGTATTGTAATTAGGACGGGCAACATCAATAAAATTTGCGCACAATGCTTCTACATCTTTCTCGAATAAAACTGCTCTGCCAACAGGAGATTTATCTCCTCCACCAGATTTTTCTATCAATATATCATTCTTTTTTAACTTTAATTCTTTGATACAGTCATTTGAATAACTACGAATAGTATATTCGCCATTTCTAACTTTAAGCTGTTCAAAATCAAAATCTGCGACTCGAATGCAAGATATGTCCGTTTCCCTTTCTTTTGCTTCATTTCCCCATGCGCCAGAAACAATTTTTGAGAATAGATTTATAACTCTCATTGTTTTCCAAATTTTTCTTTTTGACTTATTCATTTTGCAATTACCGTTTTTCTCATGCCTTTACTTCACTCAAAATGCTTGCAAGCAAGCCTTCGGTATTTTCTTCAATCTTAGTAATATCTGCTACAATTTTACTAATCGGACGTAATTCAATTGGTTTATAAAAATATTTTGTGAAGCTAATTTCATATCCAATCTTAATGTTATCATCATCCACCCACGCATCTTCCGCATAAGGCTTTACGTCTTTTTCAAAAAATACATCTATTCCCCCTTCGTATGTAAACGGCACAATTTCTTTATCAGATAGTTGTTTGTCAACTTCCTTTTTACCTTTATTCTTTCCTTTGTCAATAATTTTAACATTGCCATTTTCATCATATAACGGACGAAGTATAGGCACTTCCCAATAGCCAAATTCATCAGGAGTAAATACACGACTATATTCCTCATCTGCTTTATCAAAAGCATTATAAATTTCTAAAACATTATTGATAGAAACAGTACAATTCTTATGTCTTAAATTTTTTGTTATAGGGGCTTTAAATGAAGTTGCATCAATAAGTTGAATCTTACCTTTGCGTTTTCGTTCTTTTTTATTAGTAACTATCCAAATAAAAGTGCCCATGCTCGTATTATAAAATAGATTTTCAGGCATGGCAACAATCGCTTCTAAAAGATCTTTCTCTAAAATATAACGCCGCAGATTACTTTCGCCTTCCTCAGCCGAACCAGTAAAAAGCGAAGAACCATTGTGAACTTCGATAATGCGGCTACCAAGTTCCGTTCCGATTTTCATTTTGCTAATGTTATTTGCCAAAAACACCATTTGTGGGTCACCTACATTTGGAATAACATGATATTTGGGATTGTCATCATAATCAAATACAAGTCGATAATCAGAGATTTCTTTTTTGTTGTAATTATTTCCTTGTTTGCTAATTCCCCAATTTTCCAGATCTGCCTTCCATGGCGTACCAAATGGCGGATTGGAAATCATGAAATCAAATGTTTCTTTTACAAATTGATCTTGCGAAATAGTTGAACCATAAGCAATATTTTCGGCATTTTGTCCTTTGCTATGAAAAAGCATATCTGAGCGAGCTATTGCATATGTTTCTGGGTCAATTTCTTGACCATATAGATGAATGGATACATTTTTCTTCTGGCTTTCTGCAATTTCTTTAATGCGTTTTTCTGCAACAGTAAGTATACCTCCTGTACCACATGCTCCATCATATATACGATATGTAGTATCCGTTATTTTCTTCTTGACTGGTTGAAACGCAAGTTCTGCCATCAAATGCACGACATCACGTGGAGTGAAATGTTTTCCTGCATCGGTCACATTCGTTTCTTCGTTAAATCGGTAAATTGTTTCTTCAAACAAAGTTCCCATATCATGATTATCAAGTGCAGGCAAACGAACAGATCCATCTTTGTTTAGTATATCACGGTTAGATAAATTTATTGCAGGATCAGTAAACTTGTTGATTAAAAGACCTAGCACATTTTTATCAGTCAAATGGTCAATTTCTTTCATAAAACGGAATTTGTCTATAATATCTTTAACATTTCTACTAAAACCGTTGAGATATTTCGTAAACTTGGTTTTAAGTTCTTGCTGGCTAGTTACTTGTGTTAAAGATTTCAGAGTATGAGGCGAACTATTAACAAAGCGTTCCTTTGTTACGCTCATTAATGCCTGGTCTTGGTCTTGAATATTATTATTATCAAGTTTAGCCTTCATTGCAAGTACTTTTTCCTTTGTTGGTTCAAGTATGGCATCAAAACGACGAATAACTGTCATTGGCAAGATAATTTTTCGATAATCACCATTGGAATAAATATTTACCAAACAATCATTGGCAATTCCCCAAATGAACGCTTTTAATTGATTATAAATGGCTTGTTCCATAAGGTTTATTTCCTATTATTCTTGTATTGAGAGCTATCAGCACCATTACATAAGCTGTAACAACTTGCTGAGAGGCTACGATATAATAACTCATTTACCACTATAATCTCCTAAATTTAATAATGAAGAGTAAAATATAGGAATTTTTACAACCAACCTTCCTACTAAGGCTTGTAATTCCAACATGTAAATACTTACTAATATCTACCACTGTCCGTGATGGTAGCTCAACCATAGTCCTTCAAATGAAAATTAGGCATCTTAGAGCACATACCTCCCCAATATTCACATTCTCTTCAATAAACTTTAGACTCCGCTTGCAAAATTAAGCTAACATAATTCTGTTAATCCAAAAAATTCTGGCAAATTCTGATTCAGACAAAAAGGATTAAACTCTGCACTCGGGGCGTTGCGGGGTATTAGGAAGCGTAGCGAACCAACCCCGTTCTGGGGGCAGCGGAAAACAAAAATTTGGCGAAGTCGGATTTTTGGTTGGAGCGAGGGGGATTTGTTCACCCTTAAACATAACCTTATGACAGGGATGAGGCATACATTACTTTTTGCTTCCAGATTTAGGCAAAGCAAGTAATTTAGCGTGTTTTATTCNNGCATTAATAAGCGTCTCAAGTTGTTTGCGAGCTGTTTTATTCAATAGGACAATTCGCTGNGCTTGTGAATGNTCCTGTTCTATTAAAATTGCATTGTAGCTTTCCAAGTTTGCAAGCACTAATAACTGTTCTACACTTGCATAGTCTCGCATATTGCCTTTTTTATTTGANTTTTCCTTTCGCCACTCACTTGCAGATNTACCAAAAAGTGCTACATTTAGCATATCTGCCTCNCTAGAGTAAACGCTTGAAATCTGCTTTTGCGTGAGTGTCGGCTCTATGCGTAAGAACAAAAGCATTTCGGCCAGCTTCTTTGTCAATTACCTCGAATTCGAGGTAATTAAAATTTAGATTATACAATCGTTCCCAAAGTCCTAAAAATATCGGTTTCATTTATCCGCTTGTATTGTACATCTATTCCTTGAACGGTCATTTTTTCTGCGCCCATTTTACTTTTCTCCTGTTTATCAACGATGAGAATATACAAAAAGCTAAACCCCACACCTCTCCATATCAACATTCTCCCCAATAAACTTTAGACACTGCCCAGAAAACCAAGCTAACCAACCCCGTTCTGGGGGCAGCGGAAATTTCTACATTCCCCCCATGCCCTCACCAATTCACACAACGCCATTGCAAAGATTCCTCGCCGCACAGGAAACCAGTTATGCAACTGCTTTGGCAGAAATAAAAAACGGTTGCAAAGAAAGTCATTGGATGTGGTATATTTTTCCGCAAATTGCCGGACTGGGATATAGCGAAACCGCCCAATTTTATGCGATCAAGGATTTGAATGAAGCCACGATGTATTTGCAGCATGAATTGCTCGGCAAGCGTTTGCTT
>JGI24694J35173_10002945_pt1 | contig 13359 bp, 6 predicted proteins | sample TergutCo191P1_FD_35173 | JGI IMG/M metagenome (IMG submission 35173) | reverse complement strand
AAACGTCGTATACTTTCGGCATTAAGCGAAGTTGGGCGATATGTGTAAGTGATAAATAATTCGGCTAAAGAAAATCCTCTGTTGCGCCTAAGCCTGTCGATATCCGTCAACGGATAACGTAGTGATAGCCGTCTCCCAAATTCCCAACCGCTACATTTATCCGCATGATGAAAACAAAATCACTGATGAAGCGTAATCCTTTGTAGTGAACAGTTTATTGGCTCTATCGCTAAGCTTCAGCCTCGCTCCGCTTCACTTCGTTACGCTCCACGAACTTCAGCCTAGCGGCGTTAATGAAAAGTGAAAATGCTTACGGCTCTTTTTTTCGCAACTGATACGCTGATAAAAGTTTTGAAGCGTGATACCTCTTGAAGCCGTAAATTGGCTATTTCCGCTATGGCAGTTGACAACCAAAAGCATATAACACATACGCCGAAAAAATAGCCGTTCAAACGCTACGCTTATTTCACTACAATTTTTTCGGCACGTCATAGACAAAGGCTTTTATCGGCTCTCACCGCTAGACAGCCTCACCTTCACTCCGTTACGGTTCGGCAGACTAGCGGCAACCTCGTGAGTGATGATTGATAGCCTTCTTACTGCCATAGCGGACTGCCTGCCGAGTGTTAGCCTTAGTCGGTACATGCCCCGCCGCAGAATTGAAAAATGAAAATGAAAACGCTTTTTAAAAAATATTTGAAAGTGATAGATGTTGTCAGTTTTTGGCGGGGCAAAAAAGAAAAATGTAGCATGTCGAATTTGTAATCAAATTTCCTATCTTTATATATAAATAAATTTATATATATTTTTCTTTTTTTTATAGCATAAGCTACATAAAAAAAAGATAGGGACAAATAAAGCGTTGATTGCACAATTTTGCACAAATTTACACAAACTTTGGCTGTAGCATAATTTTGAATAAAGATACATTTATGCTGCATTGATACAACATCAAGCCGACTTAGAACTGTTGATTTTTTCTATCGGGGGGGCGTGCGACCGTAAAATTTTGCTAACTTTTGCAATGTTTGAGAAATTAAAATGTCATATCGAAAAAACAACATTGATTTATCCAGAAAAAAGTAACAAATACATACAAACATAAACAAATTAATACAATCTTGTAAGAGTAATTTTCCTATTGCTGTCTTTTGTTTACCCAACCTTAAAAGGGGCAAGGGGAAAAATCAACAAAAAGGAAAAATATAATTAAAAAACAATGATTTATCTGTTTTTAATGGTTTTTATGAGAGTTAACAGCCTATTCTTGACTTGGTTTTCAATCTTTGTAGAATTATATTAAATATATGAATTCAATAGCCAAGACGAAATTGAATAAACTTAACAAACTCATTCATTAACGCTATCCAGAACAGTTAATTTTTCTCAAATTTTAACATTTTTATTACTTGCTACCAACCTTTTTACCTGCTAAAATACTAAAATGGCAGTAAAAGACCTCTACATAGTCGATAATAGCGAAATAAGCCAGTCAGTAAAGAAATATCTTAACGAATGGAGTGAAATTTCACGTCAGATGGACATAGCCGCCGGGTATTTTGAAATTGGCGGTCTTTTAGAGCTGGATGGAAACTGGCAAAAACTTGAAAAAATCAGAATAATTCTTGGAAAGGAGGTAACTAAACGAACAAAGAACGCCTTAGAGGAAATAAAAAAATATTTTTTGTCAGGGATTGATAAAAGTATAGACGAGGAAAAAGAAAAAAATGAATTTCTTTTAGGACTTCCGGCTATAATGGCAGCTTTTAAAACAAAAAAAATTGAATGCCGTGTTTATGATAAAAATAAATTTCATGCTAAAGCGTTTATCACGTATCTTAGAGAGGATTATCAAAAGCAATTTCCTTCTTCAATGAATATTACTTCAGGATATGCTCTTGTTGGTTCAAGTAATTTTACAAGCGCAGGATTGACCAGAAACATCGAGCTTGACGTGCAGGTTTCGCATAACGTAGAAGCGTTACAGGAATGGTTTGACAAGCACTGGAAAGAAGCTACTGATATAACAGAAGCGGTTCTAAGTACAGTAGAAAATCAATGCCGTGAATATTCTCCGTATCAAGTTTATTTAAAATCAATGTATGACTATTTTAAAAACAGAGAGATGTCGGTAAGCGAATGGGAAAAAAATGAATCAAAGATTTTTAAACAGCTTTCGCAGTATCAGCGTGATGGCTACAATACACTGCTTCATATCGCCGCAAAATATAAAGGAGCGTTTTTATGCGACGGCGTAGGTCTTGGAAAAACTTATGTCGGTATGATGCTGATAGAACGTCTTGTGTATAAAGAACATAAAAACGTTGTTCTAATAGTTCCGGCAGCTACCCGCGAGCCTGTCTGGGAAGCTACAATAAGCAAATACCTGCCTGACCTTATGGATAGTTTTCTGCCGTTTAAGATTATAAATCATTCCGATATTTTATTAGATAAAAATTTAACTCTGATGAAACAAATTGCATATCAAGCGGATTGCATCGTTATAGACGAGGCTCATAATTTCCGTAACCGTTCTAGCCAGCGATACCGTAAACTTTTTGAAGTTATCGGCGAAGGAAAGCAAAAACAATTATTCATGTTAACAGCTACGCCGATTAACAATTCATTTCTTGATTTACAGCATTTAATCGAACTTTCTACACAACGCGATGATGGTTTTTTCTCCGTTCCACCTCTTGGTATACACAGTTTACAGGGACGTATACGCATAATGGAAAATCAATTAAATAAAATTTCCATTACAGGTGATGCTCCCATAGATGCGGAATTAATATTAAAAGGCGATTCACTGGTGCAGGAACTTGTAGTACAGCGGAGCCGTGTATTCGTGAAAAAAAGTCTTTCTGCCGCAGAAGGAGCAGAAGTTTTATTTCCTGTAAGAGCGCCACCGAATATTGCGGTATATTCAATGAGGGAAAGTTACGGGAAGCTTATCAAAGATTTTGTCCATTCATTTGACCGCAAAGACAAACTAGGCAGAAAAGTTACAATTCTTTCACTTGCGATTTATTCTCCTTATGAAAAAGCTTATTTCAAAGGAGACGAAAGCAAAGTTGATGATTTCAAAAAAGGCAGACAAGCGCAGGTTGTAAATCTTATAAGAATTTTATTATTAAAACGTTTTGAAAGTTCAGCCGCCGCATTTGAGGAAACTTGTATCAGAATATTTGTCCGTTTACAAAAATTTATGGAAGATTATAAAGAATACGGCGATGCAAGAGAAATAGAAAGGTTTTATATCGAAAAAGATCGCGCTATAGAGTATATCGAAAAATGGATTAAAGATAACGCTCCGTATACAAAAGAAGAACTGGAAGACGACCTTCCCGAATATGTGTGGGACATAGAAGAAAATTTTTCTGTCGAGGATTTTAACATTTCTGTTATGATACAGGAAACTCTCTGGGACTTAAAAGTGCTGGCGGATTTTATCGAAGATATTATGAATATTGATCCGACTAAGGATGATAAGATCAATACTCTTAAAAAAATTCTTAAAGAAGATAAACGCCTCGTAAATAAGAAAGTTATTATCTTTACTGAATACCGTTCCACTGCTCTTTATATCGAAAGGGAATTAAAAAAGGCAGGCTTTACAGGAATGTTTGAACTGGACGGTCAGTCAAATGTAAAGAGACGTGATGTAATCGAAAGATTTGCTCCTTACTACAATGGAAAAACATCAAAAGAAATTAAAGATGAAATAAAGCTGCTTATATCAACTGACGTTCTAGCCGAAGGTTTAAACCTGCAAGACGCTACTTGTTTAATCAATTACGAGCTTCACTGGAACCCCGTCCGTTTGATGCAGCGTATAGGACGTGTTGACCGCAGACGAAGCCGCGAGACAGAAGAATTGCTGTTAAAGGATCATCCGCAGAATAAAAATGAGCGTAACACAGTTTACTTCTGGAATTTTCTACCGCCTTCTGAACTGGAAAATCTTCTTTCGTTATACCACCGTGTATCTCAAAAAACTCTGCGAATTTCAAAAACACTCGGCATTGAAGGAAAACAATTATTAACACCTGAGGATGATTATAATAGTTTGCAGGAATTCAACGCCGCTTATGAAGGAAAAGAGAGCGCGGAAGAAGAAATGTCTCTTGAATATCAGAAATTAATGCTTGATAATCCCGATTATGAAGAAACAGCAAAAAGCCTCCCTAAAAAATTGTACAGCGGAAAAAGTTGTGATAAAAGCAAAGGATTTTTCTTTTGCTACGAGCTTCCAAGTAAAAACGCAGACGGCACATGGACAGTTTCAGGTAACGGTTTCTATAAATGGTTTTATCTAAACCCGTTAACAGAAGACATTGATGAAAATGTTTATGATATATGGCAGATGATTAAATCTGAAGAAGATACGAAAAGAGAACTTGCAATTACAGAAAATGAGTTTTTTAATATAAAAAAGATAATGGACTCATTTATCAGTAAATCATATATGAAATCAATTCAAGCTCCGATAGGAATAAAACCGCAGCTTGTAACATGGATGCAGTTAGTTTAAAGGGGCAAACCATTGGACTTAAAAAAAGTATGTGATTTTAAAACGCTTCTTACATATCTTTCAAAGGAAATGAATTGGAATACAGGCTTGGATGAAGATTTTGAAGATATTAACGAATTAACATATGACTTTGACGCGAAAGATATTCACCTTAAAACAGAAGAATTTGTAAAGATAAAATCATTAAAGCAGCTTCGTCCCTTGTACGACAAACAACCTTGGGGAATTTTCTTTGTGGATTTTGAAAGCAAACGTTTTGAAATAAGCAGCCTTCGTAAGATTTTGTCAGGTCTAATTCCAAAAAGAAAAAACCGTAATAACAAAGTCTGGGATAAGAAAAATCTCTTATTTTTCTGCTTTTGGGGAGAAGCAAAAAACCGTACATTCGGTGCTGTGCATTTTGAAGATAAATCGCATTCAGGAAACGTAAACGCTCTTCCTTCGATTAAAACAATTCATGTTGCTCCGAAAAACGAGGACGCAATACAACTGCAGAACTTTGAGGAAAAATTCACGAAGCTATCGTTCCCTGATCTTCCTGTTAAACCATCAGCAGAAGATTTTAATAAATGGACAGAAAATTGGACTGGCGCATTTACGCATGTTTATCGTCAGGTAATTTATGATTCAAATTTATTAACTTCCAACCTGGCAGAGATTGCGTTAAGCATTCGCAGGAATATATTGGATATTTTTTCCGTAGAAACAGAAAACGGCGAAATACATCAGCTTTATAATAAATTCAGAAAAACTCTTATTCACGATATGACAAAGGAACAATTTGCCGATATGTACGCGCAGACAATGGTTTACGGATTATTTTCTGCGCGTTGTATGAGTGATCGTTTTGAGAAACCTGATCGGTATTCAGACAATAAAATATTTGACCCAAGAGAAGCTATTGACAATATTCCAAGCACAAATCCATTTTTGCAAAATCTTTTAAAGGAATCGTTTACCAGAAAAAATAAATTATCTTTTGACGAACTAGATTTATGCGATATCGCAGATCTATTACAAAATACAGATACAAAATCAATAATTGATGATTTTAACCGTCAGACAGGCGGCGGCAAGGAAGACCCTGTTATTTATTTTTACGAAGGTTTTCTTAACGCATATGAAAAAGAACAAAAAAAACGCAGAGGCGTTTATTATACGCCATTACCTGTTGTTAAATTTATGGTTCAGGCAGTAGACGATATTTTAAAAAATGAATTCGGTATAAAAGACGGTTTTGCTTCTACAGTAACAAAAACAATTTCCATTCCAAAAAAAGACGGCGGTAAAGTAATCGCTGCAGAAAAAAAAGAAGTTCCCGCAATACAAATACTTGATCCTGCCGTAGGAACGGCTACATTTTTGCGCCAGGTTGTATTAAAAATTTGGGATAATTTTAAAAATTCTCGTAAAGGACTGCTTTCCGAAGGAAAGCTTACAAAGAATTCTATCCGTAATCAATGGAATGTGTATGTAAAAGAACATTTATTACCTCGTTTAAACGGTTTTGAGCTAATGATGGCTCCTTATGCCGTAGCCCACATGAAGCTTGCGCTTGTTTTGCTTGATACAGAATACGCGTTTGATGAGGACGAAGAGAATCCTTCGCGTGTTAAAGTATTTTTGACTAACTCTCTTGAAGAAGCCGACAGGGAAGAAGGGCAAGGAATGATGTTTGAACATGACGCTCTTGCGGAAGAATCAAATGCGGCAAGAGAAACAAAGAAGAATAGAGGCATTAATGTAGTAATTGGTAATCCGCCGTACAGCGGAGAAAGCGCTAATAAAGGAGAATGGATTCTTTCTTTGCTTGAAGACTATAAAAAAGAACCTGGCGGAAAAGAAAAATTACAGGAGAGGAATCCAAAATGGATAAATGACGATTATGTTAAGTTTATCCGTTATGCGCAGCTTTATGTTGAACGCGCTGGCTCAGGTATTATCGCTTATATTAACAATCACAGTTTTTTAGATAATCCTACATTCAGGGGTATGAGATGGAACTTGTTAAAAAGTTTTGACAAGATTTATATTATTGATCTTCATGGAAATGCCAAGAAAAAAGAAACTTCCTCTGATGGTAGTAAAGACGAAAATGTTTTTGATATTCAACAGGGAGTGAGTATAAATATTTTTATTAAAAATGAGAATAAAAATACTGAGTTAGCAGAAGTTTTTCATTATGATTTATATGGTTTGCGTGAAGAAAAATATGAATATTTGTTAAATCATTCTCTTGAAGAAACAAAGTGGAATATAATTAAAATATTAACACCTCACTATCTATTTAAACCTTTTATAATTGATGCTAAAATAAATAATATTAAACATTTTTCTAGTAACGACTTATTTATTATTAATTCACTTGGCTTAATTACAAAAAGGGATAATTTGTCAATAGGATACAACACAAAGGAATTAAAAGAAAAAATAAAGTATTTTATTAATAGTAAAAAATCAACAGAAGAAGTATGTAAAACATTTGATATTCCAATACAAGATAATGATAAATGGAATGCTGTAATATCAAGAAAATCAATACTTCAAAATAAGATAGAAAAAGATATAAAAGATATTATATATAGACCGTTTGATAATAGAAAAGTATTTTACAATGAATATTACGTTGCAAGACTGAATAAAAAAGTATTATTAAATATTTTAAAAAATGAAAATTTTGGTTTAATTTTGGGAAGACAAGGGCAGGCAGTAGGCGATAAGTGGAATATTGTTTTTTTATCTAAATGTTTATCCGATCAAAATATTTTTAGAAGAGGTGGTGGTACAGTCTTCCCCCTATATATCTACGAGGGAAAAAAGCGTCGTCCTAATTTGAATCCAACTATAATAAAAGAAATTGAACAAAAATTAAATCTTTCCTTTGCACCGGAAAAAGAAGATAACAAAAATACTTTTTCTCCGATTGACCTTTTTGATTATATCTACGCTGTTCTTCATTCTCCTTTGTATCGAGAAACCTACAAAGAATTCTTAAAAATAGATTTTCCCAGAATACCTTATCCTGCAGATCAACAATCTTTCCGTAAACTTGCTGTTTTTGGGGAGAAACTGCGAAAACTCCATTTGTTGGAAGGTATTGATTTTAAAGAGATTAAAGAGGCTTCTGAAAATTCAGAGAAAGTAAAAATAGATAAAATTCGTTACGAGGATGAAAAAGTGTATATAAATAAGGATTATTGCTTTGAAAATGTCTCTCAGACAGCATGGGAATTTTTTATAGGCGGTTACCAACCTGCTCAAAAATGGCTAAAAGACAGAAAAGGGTCTATACTTAAAGCAGACGATATTAAACACTACCGGAAAATTGTGCTTGCTTTGACCAAAACTGCTGAGGTTATAAGGGAGATTGATAAGGTGGGGGTGGTGTGAATAAGAAACGCAGTAAAAAGAAAAAAATCGTAGGAGCGGATCTCTTCTCGGGCGCTGGCGGATTGTCGTTAGGTGCAAGATTTGCTGGCGTAGATGTACAATTAGCAATTGAAAAAGATTATTATGCAGCTGAAACATATAAAAAAAATCATCCTGATACAATAATGGAAAATGATGATATAAATGAAATAGAAAAAATAACTTTTAGTAAAGATGATATATCTATACTTTTTGGCGGTACTCCTTGTCAAGGTTTTTCCACATCAAATCAAAAAACAAGAACAAAAAAAAATCCGTCAAATTGGTTATTCCAAGAATTTATAAGATTAGCAAAANAATCAAAACCAGACTGGATTGTTTTTGAAAATGTTCGTGGNATNATAGAAACAGAAAAACAATATTTTCTTAATGAAATAATCAATTCTTTTGAGGAAATAGGATATACCTGTAATTGGGATGTATTAGATGCATCAGATTTTGGAGTACCTCAGACACGTTCAAGATTTTTTTTAATAGGTTCAAAGAATGGAGAAACAATTGAATTTCCAGAAGCTACTCACAATACAAAAACCACTGTTAAACAGGCTTTTTATGATTTACCTGAATTGATTAATGGTGCAAATGAAGATGAAAAAAAATATCCTTGTAAAGCAAAAACAGATTATGCAAAATCGTTAAGAGGAGAATTAACATCATGTACCGGACATTTAGTTAGCAAGAATTCTGATACAGTTATAGATAGATATGCTTATATTCCTCAGGGAGGCAATTGGGAAGATATACCGGAAGAACTTATGGATAATTATACCGACAGAAGCCGCTGTCATACAGGTATTTATCATAGGTTGAATGAAGACGCTCCTTCTGTTACAATAGGAAATTATAGGAAAGCAATGTTAATACATCCATCTGAAAACAGAGGACTTTCAGTCAGAGAAGCCGCAAGACTTCAATCATTTCCAGATAATTATAAATTTATGGGTAGTATCGGTTTTCAACAGCAGCAGGTTAGTAATGCAGTTCCGCCGTTGTTGGCTAGAGCAGTGTTTGAGGCGATTGTGAAGCAGGAGATAGAAACATTGTGATTTTCAACAAAAATGATGGTTTGCGTTATAGCTTAGAAAAGCGATTTAATGATAAAAAAAAGGAATTCCCAAATGATGATGTTGATTATATATTATTTTATAAAGAAATAGAAGATTATTTAAATAAAAATGTTCATCCTGAAACAGAAAAAGGAGCGCTTTTACATGGTGATGGTTTATTAACAGATCACGGAGTTGATCATGTTGCTATGGTAATTCAAAGAGCGGAATTACTATTAGGTGAAAAAATTAATCATTTATCAGGTTTTGAAATATTTATACTTTTATTATCAATTCATTTACATGATATTGGGAATATCTATGGTCGAGATAAACACGAGGAGAATATATCAAAAGTCGTAAATGATTTGAATATAATGAGCAGACTTCAAACACCTGTATTAGCTACTATTGTGAATATTGCTACTGCACATGGTGGAGAATACAATTTTTCTAAAGATACTATTATTTCATTACCAGTATCAGAATATGTTGAAGGAATAGAAATTCGTCCAACGATTTTAGCGTCTATATTAAGATATGCTGATGAATTAGCTGAAGATCATACAAGAGCCGCAAAATTTTTACTCAATGCAAATATCCTAAAAGGGAAAAATAGACTTTATCATAATTATTCTAAAACCTTAGAACCCATTGCTATTACTGGTGATACAGTTATTTATAATTTTAATATCCCAATAGAAAATATTATCAATGTTTCTCTCTTAAAGGAAGAAAGCAAAACAAACATGGATATTTATTTATATGATGAAATTTTATTAAGATTATGCAAGTCTATAAGAGAATTAGATTATTGTAAGAAATACAGTCAAGGATTTATTATCTTAAACGCGGTAAAAGCAAAAATATCAGTTTATAATAAAACAGCATTTAATCCACTCTATAGCGAATCTATTAGACTAAGATTAGCAGGTTATCCAGAACAAAGCAATTTTACGATTGACAAGTTATGTGAAAATAAATTATCATTTAAAAATGGCTATGAGTTGAAGGAACATGTTTTATCTATTGGAGAGAAAGATAATGTCAAACCCTTTTAGTGTTTACAGTCCAGAAAAGATGGATGCTAATACAGCGGAGCAGTTGTTTGTAGAATCGCATTCAAATATTTCTCATATTCAAACACCAGATCCAGCAATGATCTTAGGCGCAAGAGGCTCTGGAAAAACAATGCTAATTCGTTGTTTACTGCCTGATGTATTAAGAATCAGAAAAAATTGTAAAATATCAGAGCTTGATTTTCTAGCATTTCATATTCCAATAAAAACTACTCAATCCAATATTACAGATTTGCAATGTTTGGATAAGCATCATGCAACTTATATTATTAATGAACATTTTTTATCATTGAATATACTTATGAATATTTTATATTCATTATCAAATATGAATTATGATTTTAAATTTAATAATGAACAATATTCAAAGTATTATGAAACTATTTATTTAAGATATATGAAACTTTCAGGATGTAAGCATGAGTGTCATTATAATAATAAATCTCAAAATGAATTTTTTTTAGAATTATATCATCATGCAGAAGAAATGTATTCAGATTTTACAAATTTTGTTTTGAGCTTTTCTAATACAGATAATAATTCTATGCCTGCTTATAACCTTCCATATTTATCATATTTACGTTTTTTAATACATATTCTTAATGGATTAAAAGAAATAGATGATTTTCCTAATAAAAGTATATATTTATTTATAGATGATGCTGATAATCTTAGCTTAACACAAACAAAAATATTAAATTCATGGATTGCTAGTAGGACACAACCAGATATAAGTCTTAAAGTTTCAGCACAATATGCAAAATATAAAACTTTTATTTCAATAAATGAGACACTTGTTGAAGCACCGCATGATTATGCAGAGATAAATATTTCTGAAATATATACAACAAAAAAAGATTTATATTTTAAAACAGTGAATGAGATATTGTTAAAACGATTAAGAATAGCAGGGATAAATACAGATTTAAATAAATATTTTCCAATTAATGAAAAACAAGAGCAGGAAATAGAAAAAATTAAAGAAGAAATATTAAATAATTGGGAAAAAGAGGGACGTGGTAATAGACCTCATGATGATGTATTAAGATATGCTCGACCAAATTATATAAGGGACCTTGGGGGTACTAGCAAATCACGATCAACATATTCATATTCAGGTATTGAAACTATTACACATCTTTCATCTGGTATCATCCGCTATGTTCTTGATGCGACAGCACTTATGTATGATGCGACAGTAAAACAATTAGGAAATGAACAGGCAAAGCAATCTATACCTTATAATATTCAAGATGAAATATTAAGAGAAAAAGCTACTAATATGTTGTTATCTCAATTTAGAAATCTTGAAACTATTCCTATAGATAATAAATTGGAATATAGTATAGCTACAAAATTACAAAATCTTTTACTATCGATGGGAAAGACATTTCATGATATTTTAATGTCTAAAACAAAATCTGAACGAAGGATATTTTCAATTGCTTTATCAAATCTTCCTACAAACGAAATTAAAGAAGTTTTAGATTTTGGTGTCCAAACAGGATTTTTTCATTTATCTACAATTGGTACAAAAGATGGAGATGGGCGTACTTGGTTATATATTATGAATCGAGGTTTAGCACCATTTTTTAAACTCGATCCCTCTGGCTTTGCAGGTTATTTGTTCGTAACAAATGAAACGTTAGAAAATGCTATGATTAATGGTAAAAAATTAAGAGAAGACATAGATGAGAATATTGAAATTGAACAATTAACACTCTTTTAGGGAGGTATTTTATGAATAGTAAAAGAATTAATTTAAATGAGTTAACTAATGTTTTAAAAATAGAGAATTCAGCATTAATATGTTGTTCAAGTTTTGAAGAAAGGTCTATAGTTATTCCTTCTATTCTTAAGGAAAAAATATATAATCATGTATTTATATTTAAAAATGTAAATCTTCAATCAAAAAAAATTAATGAGAATGCATTATTTATAAAAGAATGTTATAACTATGCTACTGTTGAAATTACAAGAACGGATGATCCTTTATTAACATCCAATATAATAAAGAATATTATTTCTACGCTTATACAAAATAACGTAAAAAATTTAATTATTGATATTACAACATTTACTCATGAAATGTTACTGATGTTATTAATGAATTTATATAAAAAAAGAACAAATTTTAATAATGTTCAATATTTATATTTAGGAGCAAAAGATTATTCAATTAATGAAAATGTAGATGAAAAATGGCTTAGCAAAGGATGTAAAAAAATAAGAAATATTATTGGTTATCCAGGAAAACTAATTCCTGGTATTCCAATATGTTTAACTGTATTAGTTGGATACGAACACGAACGAGCGGCAATTATGATTGAAGAGATGGATCCTGAATATTTAATATTAGGTAAGGGAAAACCATCTGATGATAGTTTAACAAATCCATCACATAAAGCTCCAATGATACATTTTCAAAATATTCTTGAAAATTTTATTTCCAGACGTGTTGAAACATCATCATTTGAATTTTCATGTAGCATATTAGAATCTACATACAAAAAATTAAAGGATGTTATAGAATCAAATAAAAAGTTTAACCAAATTATTATTCCTTTAAATACAAAAATATCTACCTTAGCCGCAGGAATTGTTGCATTAGAAAATACAAATATTCAAATTTGTTACTCTGAACCAGAAATTTATAATTTTGATGGATATTCAACTTCTGATGAAAATGTTACAGTAATGGATAATTTATTTGTTTATCCAAATTAAATATTTAATTATTTATTCAATCCTCGTCAACCTCATACTTCCCCATAATCCGTTTCTTAATATCTTCAGCAGATGGCAAGGTATCAGCCAACTCTTGCGGCACAAAATCCGACAACCTATACTCGCTTACACCGATAGGTTTATTAATATCACGCAATGCATATTCGGCAGTCAATTTATCTCTCTCTTTACAAAGTAAAATTCCAATTGACGGATTATCATGTTCATGCCGAAGCATATCATCAACAGCCGAGAGATAGAAATTTAATTTACCTGTATACTCAGGTTTAAATTCGGTATTCTTTAATTCTATGACAATATAACAATGGAGTTTAGTATTGTAAAATAATAAATCAAGATAATAATCTTTTCCGCTTATTTCAAGATGATATTGATTACCAACGAAAGCAAAACCGGTTCCCAATTCAAGAATAGTTCTGGCTATATTAGAAATTAACTCCTGTTCTATTTCTCGTTCAATAATTCCATCACGTTGTTCAATAAAATCGAACACATACGGATTTTTTAATGTATCCGTTGCAAG
>JGI24694J35173_10002925_pt1 | contig 13411 bp, 9 predicted proteins | sample TergutCo191P1_FD_35173 | JGI IMG/M metagenome (IMG submission 35173) | reverse complement strand
GCTTTCGAACGATACTTATAGTGATGTGTTCGCAACTGTTGTGGTTTAGCATGTCGGCCATATCTTCAGCCCTCCTCCTTCTTCTAAAAATCGTGTGCCCCATGACGGGCGGGCGGTTTCTCACCTTTGCCTCTCGAAAAACGCGTCAACCTGTCGTTGGGCTTCTTCCATTATGCGGTCAAGCCCAACGGCCCTCATTTCTTCTATAATGCGCGGCAGAATAACGTCGGGATCCGCCGCGCCAACCATGATGTCGGTGGCGTGTCTTTCCCAGATCATTCTTGCGTTTGTGAGCTCTATCATCACCGGCGCAATGTTCATCATGAAACCCATCATTACCGAAGGCACCGCAATTTCGTTTTGGTGCCGCACTTCGTCCCAGAACGTGGCCGGAACCGCGTCGGTCGGGGTTATGATGAAATGGTTGCCCTGCTGGTAATTCGTAAGCGACCAACTGGGATTGATCACGTGCACGGCCCTTCCCCTGCCCTCGATGTAGACGTACTCAAAATGCCGGCCTTCTATGCCGTATGCGAGCATGTCCCTAAGCTTGGGGTCGGTGTTTACCAACTGTAAAAGACGCAGAGCTTCTTCAGGGTGTCTCGAATTCACGCTTATCGCGTTCATGGAACCCTGGATCGAGGCCGTGGTATAAAGCGGGCCAAAGAACTGCACGGGCTCGAAACGCTCCACGCCCTGCATCGAAGCGAAAATAGGCGCGATGGATGGCCAAGCCTGAACCATCATGAACATAACGCCCGTGGGGGGTTCGTGTATCAGGTTTGCGTCGGGGTTGATAATGCCGTCAACAAACCACCTGCGGAAATACCTCAATGCCTCCAAAATGTCCGGTTGCTCGAGGGTAAGCACCACGCGGCGATCCTCGTCGTCCACGCGCACACCAATAGGCGGGAAGTTGGCCAGCAAACAGTCGTAGTAGTTGAAAACCCATGTAACGCTGCTTCTGGAAAGGCTAAGGGGGAAGAAACGCGGCCCCTCGCCTTCCTTTACCCTGCGGAACACCTCATCGAGAAATGTCCAGCCGGTTCCGGTAAGATCGATATCGTACCTTTCGACAAAAGCGCTGTCCCACAAATAGAAACCGGTTATGGACGAATCCTTGTAGGTGGGCACCGATAAAATCCTGCCGTTGATCCTTACGGCATCCCACAACACGTCCGGAATCAGATCCCACAGCTCGGGCGCAACCTCCGGTATGAGATCCGTGAGATCGGCAAACGCCCCCAGCGCGGCATACTGGTTGTAGTTGCTCGCGTCGGTAAAGAGGATGTCGAAATACTCGCCGGCGTTTATCAGCGTGTTGAAACGCGCCGAAGCTTCCGCCCAGCCGGCGATCCTGAATTCCACGCGTACGCCGATTTGCGAGTATATGTAGTCGCTTATCACTCTTTGGTCATGCGCAAAGTTCATTTGCCTGGTGCCTATCTGCCACCAAATCAGAGTGGGAACCCCGTCGTCGCGGCCGCAGCCGCTCAGAACAAAAATACCCAGCGCAAGCACCGCCACCCCGACAAGCTTCGTCATCCGTTTTTTCATAAAAGAACCTCCTTTCAAAATGTTTCCCCCTATCCCTTGATCGCGCCGATCATAAGGCCCGAAATAAAATAGCGCTGGAAAAAGGGGTACGCCATCGCTATCGGCAATATCGCCACTATTACAATCGCCATCCTTGCCGCCTCCCTTGGCATTACAGCAAGCAATTGCGCCTGTGTCATGCCGAGCAGCGCGGCGTTTTGAGCAAGAAAGTTTATGTCCTGAAGCAGGCGGTTCAGGTATGCCTGCAAAGACAGCAGCGACGGGTTGTCTATGTACAGCATCGCAAGAAACCAGTCGTTCCAGTACGCGAAGCTCATGAAAAGCCCTATCGTCGCCATTACCGGCAACGACAGCGGAAACACCAGGCTGAAAAATATGCGAAGCTGGCTTGCCCCGTCCAGCTTTGCCGATTCGATAAGCGAATCGGGTATCGTGGCGCGAAAGAAAGTCTTGCAAAGAATCACGTTAAACGAGGAAACGGCAAGGGGCAGGATCAAAACCCAGATGGTATCGGCCAGGCGCAAAAACTGCGAAATTATGAAGTAGGTGGCGATAAGGCCGCCGGAGAAAATCATCGGAATGAAAACGAACCATACATAGAACTTCTGAAGCTTGTACTCCCTGCGGCTAAGCACGTATCCCATAAGCGAGTTAAGAACCACGCCCAACACGGTTCCCACCACCGTGATAAACACGGAAACGCCCAAGGCCTGAAGTATCAGGGGGGAGTTGTGTACAAGAAAGGCATACCCCTCAAAGGAAATGTCCTTGGGCACCAGCCGATAGCCGTGTTCCATAAGGGATGCCTCGTCGGTAAGGGAAATGCCAACCACAAGGAGGATTGGAAGCAGGCAGATAAGACTCAACACCGCCATCAAAATATTGAAGATCACGTTCGTTGCCGGTTTTATCCGCATGAAACGTAGTATACCGCTGTCTGCCACAACCTTGTTTTCCAACGCCTTCCTTCCCTTATATCATTGCCGATTCCGCATCGACCCTTTTTACTATCCAGTTCACAAGCAGCGTCATTACGCACGCCGTAACCGCCTGGGCCATTGCCGCAGCCGCAGCCATTCCGGTGGTGGCCATCCTAAGCTGCAGGAACACGAACACGTCCAGCGTTGTCACCACTTCGTACAACGCCGCCGAATCGCGCGGCACCTGAAAGAACAGTCCAAAGTCCGAGTAGAATATCCTGCCGGCTGCCAGAATGAACAGCAGAACTATGATCGTCTTCATCATAGGCAGCGTTATCCGCCATATCTGTTGCCACTTCGTCGCGCCGTCTATAAGCGCCGCTTCGTATACCGTTTTGTCTATGGAGGCTATCGTCGCAAGGTATATGACCATTCCGTGCCCGACGTTTTTCCACTGGTTCACGAAAAGAAGGAACCCTGGCCAAAAGCTTGGCTCGGAATAGAAATGTCGGGCCGGCAAACCCAAGTCCACCAGAATGCGGTTCACCACACCCATGCTCGGGCTAAGGAAGCCCCAAACTATCGCCGAAACCACCACCCAGGAAAGGAAAAAGGGGAAAAACATAATCGTGTGGTAGATTTTTGCAAGCCGCCTGTTGTACAGCTCGTTTACGACGAGTGCCAGCGTGATTGCCAGAACGGTTCCTACAACTATAAACACCGCGTTGTACCCAAGGGTGTTGCGGATAATCAGCCAGATGTCGCGGTTTGCGAAAAGAAACCTGAAGTTGTCGAACCCAACCCACTGGCTTGTGAAAATACTTCTTATGAAACCGCCTGATATACGAAAATCGATAAAGGCGATTATTATACCAAACATGGGCAGGTAGCTGAACAGCAAAAACCATACCGTTGTCGGCAGTGCCAAAAGGGAAAATTGCGTGTCGTCGGCGGTCCAGGGTTTCCTACGTCTTATGCTTAGCGACATATCTACATGTTAGCACGGCAATCGTAAGAGCGCAACATAAAAATCATGTCTTTTGCGAAATTTGTCGCATAATATATCTTTTGCTTTCAAATGGCATATCATTTATGCCTTCTTCACGCGCACACGGTTATGATACTCCCGCTTGTGGTTTTGTCCACACGGATTTGCCTTTCGACCCGCTCCCGCAGCTCCGTAACGTGGGATATTATGCCGATTATGCGGTCCGTGCCGGCCATTTCCGAAAGCGTTTTGATTGAAATATCCAAGGTTTCGGTATCAAGCGTGCCGAAGCCCTCGTCTATGAACATCGCGTCCAGGCGGATTCCGCCGGCGCTTTGCTGTACCACGTCGGACAGGCCGAGGGCGAGGGAGAGCGAGGCCATGAAAGATTCGCCGCCGGACAGGCTGTTTGCGGAGCGCGCCTTGCCCGTATACGCGTCGAAAGCTTCTATCTCTAGCCCCGTTTTCAGGCGACCGTCGCCGCTTTCCGTCTTTCGAGTAAGGGCGTAGCGGTTTTGGCTCATCGCGTTCAGGCGGCGGTTTGCGGCCGCAAGCACTCGGTCGAAATACGCGGTTTGGGCGAAGGTCTCGAAATCGAACCTTCCGCTTGCCGCCTCCGACAACTGCTTCGCGGCGGCGCAGGACTTATCGGCCAGCTCGAAGCCGGCGGCGGCACGGCGCAGCTCCTTGAGCTTGGTTTCGGCTTTGTCCAAGCGGCTTTTGATTTCGCCTCGGGCTTTGTCCAGCGTTGCCGATTCGGCGTTTGCGGTTTCGGCCTCCGCTTTCAGCTTTTCCATGTCGGGGAGCTTTTCCCCCGAGGTTTCGCTTTCCAGGCGCTCGATGTCGCGGGCAAGACGCTCGCCGTTTTTATCGTAGTCCGCCAGCAGCTTCGACATGCTTGCAAGCTCGTCTTCGGTTACAAGCGCGGCGGCGTATTCGGCTTCGCTTGGGAAGCCGTGCGTTTGCAGCGCGGCCCCGTATTCGGCCTGCGCATCGGCGCGGAGCTTGGACGCCTCCCGTTCCTTGGCGTAGCGTTCCTCCGCCAGCGTTTGCGCGGACCTGCACGCCGATTCCGCCGACGATTTTCTTTTTGCGGCAAGCTCCCAGCTTGCGTTAAGCTCTTCGAGTGAGCGCTCGGCGGCCTGTTTGTCGGCGGTCAACGCATCAACCTCCTTTTGCGTTTTCCCGTGTATTTTTGCAAGTTCCGTTTTCGACTTTTCCCATTCGCAGCCTGGCGCGAATTCGGAAAAGTCGTTTGCAAAACGATTGACAAGCGAGTCAAGCCCGCCCTCTATGGCGGCGACTTCCGCGGTTAGCCTGTTGCGATTCTCCGTGGCGACTTCAAGCTTTGTTTTGAGCTCTGCAAACGATTTTTCCGCGGCGGTTTTCTTTTTTGTCAATTCCTCAAGCTTGGCTTTTACCGCATCCGCCGTTTCCGCAAGCCGCGTTTCCGCCGTTGCGGGCATAACGCCCGGCGCATGTTCGGAAAGCCCGGCGACGAAGCGCGGATACAGTGTCTCTATTTTTGCGAGCACGTCTTTACATTCCAGCGATTTTTTTTCACGCCTGTTTTGCGCGCTTTCCTTTGCGTCTTTTGCCTTTCGCAGCTCGGCCTCGGTTACGTCGCCGGCAGAAACGGCCGCCAGATTTGGGTGCTCTACGGAACCGCAACCGCAACCCGGGCAGGCTTTGCCGTCTTCCAAGCTTCCGGCAAGTATGCCCGCCTGTCCACGAAAAAAAGCTTCCTCCAACAGTCTGTGCCTGCCGTCCGCCTCCGCAAAAGCCTTGTTCAAAGCTTCGAGCTCCTCTTGCAGCCCGGACAATGCGGCGCGCTTTTCGTTTACAACGGCAAGCTCCGTCTGCAGCACGGAAAGCTTTGCGTGCGCGGCTTCAGTGTTTGCCAGCTCCTGCGCCAGCAGCTCAAGGGAAGCCTGGCTTTCGCCGAGGGAAGGCAGCCCGTCCAGCGCCTCCCCTACGGCAGCCAGCTCCCTCTGCGCGCCCGACAGTGCGGTTTGCCTGCCTTCGATTTCGTCGCGGTTTTCCCGCAACACGTTCAGCTTCTTCAACTGCTCAACGCGGCTTTCCCTGTTTTTCGACAACGCGGCAAAGGCGGTTTTTGCTTCCTCGAGCGGCGGCAATCCCTTCAGGGAAGTTTCGGCCTGTTCAAGTTCCTTTAGGGCTGCGGCTTCCTGTTTTCTTGCGGTTTCAAGACCGGCTGCCAGGCTTGCGTGGCCGGCGGCTGTTTTTGCGGCCTCGTCCGCAAGGGGCTTCACTTTTCGCAACGCCGTTTCGCCGAGGGCGTTTCGCGTTTTGCACAGCTCGATTTCGCCGGCCCTTGACAGGTGTTTTTCCAGCAAAACGCGGGCAGAGGCAAGGTCGGAGAATTTCCTGTTGAGGCCCTCGGCGTTGTTAAGCCTGACGGCAAGCTCCTGCTTGATTTTGTCGTACCTTGCAAAGTCCTTGTCCGCTTTTGCAAGCCCGGCCTTATCGATTTTGATTTGCGCTTCCCACTCCGCAAAGAATTCGCCGCGTTTGTAGACATCCACATCGTGCCTTTGAAAATCGTAAACAATCCTTTCGCGTTTTTCGATTTCCTGTTTTGCATGATCCCTCAGCCGATCCTGAAAACGCCGAAGNGTCGCCGTCCCAAAAATGTGGCGCAGAATCTTTATNCTGTCCTCCATTTTGCTTTGCAGAAAACGCAGAAAGTCGTTTTGCGCGATCATAACGATCTGCGCAAACTGCTCCTTCTCGAGCCCCACGATTTCGGATATTTTGTTGTTCACATTGGTGTGCCCGCTTACCAAGGTTCCGTCCGGCAGAAGCAGGGCGGCATCTTGTCCGCTTTTTTTAATCGTGCGTTTTATGTTGTACAATGCACTGCCTGCAAGAAAGTCCAGCTCCACAAAGGTTTTGTCTTTGCCGTCCGCAAAATCGGAGCGAAGCATCGAGTAGTCGCTTCGGCTTGTGCCGCTTGCCTTCCCGAACAGCGCAAAGGAAATTGCGTCAAAAATCGTCGTCTTGCCGGAACCCGTTTCCCCGGTGATCAAATACAGGCCGTTTGTTCCAAGCTTGGCGAAGTCAATCGTTTGCGGATTCGCATACGAACCGAACGAGTTCATCGTGAGTTTTTGCGGCTTCATAGGTCGTCCTCCGTTCCGGTAAGCTTGTTTGCAAGCAGATCGCGCACGATTTCCGATTGCTCGGCGCTCATCGTTGAGCCCTGCGTTTTGAGAAAAAACTCGACAAACAAATCGTAGGGCGACAGCGTTTCAACTTTTTCAACTCCTGCAACGATTTCCCCTACGTCGATTCTTCGTCTGGAATTGTCGAAATCGAGGCTCATTACGTTTGGGTATACGCTTCGGAGCTTTCCCAACGGGTCTACTATTTCATCCTCGTCGGTCAGTATTACCCGCAGATAGTCCTCTTTGTCGGCAAGGGAAGACACTTCGCCGCTCATGAGCTTGTCGATTTCGCCTTTGATCTCGCGCATGTCGTGGATAGGGGCCAGGGGGAGGGGGGCAATATCCAGGCTGCCTTTTTCGCCAAGCACCACGCGGCTGACGGATTTTTCGTGTCGCCATTCCGAGAACGAATATTTCACGGGGGAGCCGGCATAACGAATGTGCGGGGCCCCGACTGATTGGGCCCCGTGCAAATGCCCAAGCGCAGCGTAGTCGAACCTGTCTATCAAACCGGCGTCAATCGCGTCGAGGCCGCCAATGGGGTCAAGCTCGGACTGGGAACGCAGAGGGATGACGCCGGCTTTTGTGTAATACTGGTGCGAAACCAGCACGTTGCGCGAGGCATAATCGATATCCGCGTTTTCCAGTATTGCGGAAACGGCATCGCCGTAGCTTTCGATTTCGCGGTCGCCGAAAAGACCGCGGACGGATAGCGGCTTGACAAACGGCAGCAGCCAAAAGTTTACTTCGCCGTGTTCGTCGCCCAGCACAAGTTTTTGAAGCTTTCCTTCAAACGAACCGCACAGGAAAAGTTTTTTGTCGGAAAGCAGACGGTTCGCATAATTCATACGCTCAGGCGAATCGTGGTTTCCGGAAACGATTACGACCGCGACATCCTCGCCGGCAAGCTCTGTAAGGAAATCGTCGAACAGGCGCACGGCTTCCACGCTAGGTATTGCGCGGTCGTAAACATCGCCCGCGATTATTACTGCGGCGGGCCGCTCCGTTTTGATATATCCGATTACCTGTTCAAAAACGTGCCGCTGCTCGGCGAGCATTGGAAAGCGGTTCACGACCTTGCCGATGTGCAGGTCGGATAGGTGAAAAAATTTCATGAGCGGTTTCTCCGAGACTAAAATATAGGGTACGGGTGCTTGTCAAAAAAATCATCTACTTAGATTAAACCCACCTTTTCTGGCACCGGCCGGTACGGCTTTCCCAACATAAATGGGCTGCATAAAGTCTTTCTTGTTCTTTTGACTTATTTTATCATACAGCGAAAAAGCGCCGCAGTAATATATGGCATAAACACCTGCACCATTAAAAGCAGGCAGATTTTTTAGCGGAGACACACTCTGTTTGAAAACGGCATCCGCAATGCTAAGGCCAAGATTGCGTTTATCCAGAGGGTTAAACAACTCTGTGTTCATTTTTTGCAAGTCCGTTTTTGGATACACAAAGTCCGTTTTACAGAATCCGCGATCATTGCCCCTAATTTAACAGGAACCGCATTGCCTATCTGCCTCATGTTTTCAGTCCAGGAACAAGGGAAATAATAACCGTCTGGGAATGTTTGTATGCGGGCGGCTTCACGGACAGTATAGTAACGTAAAGTGCCATCATCCAAGACCATCATGTTTTCGCCGCCGGGGACGCCATGATCGCCTGCCTTGATGGTTTTTGAAGGATTGTCAAGCAAACTGCCTGTATGTCCGGCATAGGATTTTGCGCCCGGCTGCAATTTGTGGTTGTTAAAATCATTCGGCTTTTGGGGATCGGGCAAACCTTGAATGGCGTCTCTTACCGTAAGCCACGGTTTTTTGTCTATTGGAAGCAGAGGAATATTTACGGCTTTCTTTTTTACGGTATGCTTTATAGAGTGCCTTTCCCAATAGTCGCCCGCAATAAATTTGCTGTAATTCAATGCGGCCTCGGAATGTGTTTGCTCGGGAAAAGACCACTTTCCGTTTACGTCATTCCGAAAGCCAACAATGAAAACCCGTTCTCTTTTTTGCGGAACACCGTAATCCGCCGCATTTACAAGTCGATACACCACATTGTAATACAACCCTCTTTCAGCATTGCTCGTATGGTATTTTTCCAATTCTGCCAAATGCTTTTGCCATTCCTGCCCTGGTTTTTTTTGTATCTCCGGATACGTTAACTGCAAAACAATATAGCCAAAATATTCAGAAAAGGTTTTACGCAATAATCCGCGAACATTTTCGAAAATAAAAGCTTTGGGCCGTATTTCTCGAATGGTTCTTGCGGCTTCCGGAAACATATCCCTGCTGTCATTATGCGCTTTATGTTTTCCCCCAATGGAAAACGGCTGACATGGCGGCCCACCGCTTAACAGATCAATTCTGTCTCTGAACTCCAAAAAGGAAATGCCGCGAATATCGTTATTATATATCCGTTGATTTTTTGCGTCAAAACCGAAACTCTTGCCGTTGTGGTTTAAAGTTTTGGCAGAGTTGTTATCCCATTCTATGAGGCTTGAATGAGAAAAACCCGCCTCTTTAACCCCAAGGGCAAGGCCACCGCCACCAGCAAAAATCTCAATCGAATTCATATTTGCATATATTAAAAGGCCCAATTCGTTGTGTCAAGTATCCGGAGTTAGCCCTCAATCCGTCGATTTTACAATCCATCTTCTATAAGTTAGCGTCCCAGACTAAAACAGCTCGCCCTGCACTTCCTGCCCCTTCGCCCCGCTTTGCGCTTCGGGCGTGCCTGAGGCGGCGAGCATCGCGAGGAATCGCTCCTCGTCGATGATGTGCACGCCCAGGCTTATCGCCTTTTTGTTTTTCGACGAGCCGGACTCCGGGTCGTTGGTGACAAGGAACGAAAGCCCTTTTACCACCGACGTTTTTGCCGAGGCGCCCAGCGCCCTTATGCGTTCCTCGGCCTGGGGGCGCTTCATTGAGGAAAGCTCGCCGGTAAAACAGAACGAAAGCCCGCGCATGGGAAGCGTTTCCGGCGGCGGATCGGCTATGCTTATAACGCCCGTCGCCAAAACCGCGTCCATGGACGCGGCGGTTTCCTTCAGGCCGTCCACTATTACCCCCGCGGTTATTTCCCCAAGGCCGTGAACTTCGGCGAGCTCCTCGGTCGTGGCGGCCCGCAGCTTTTCGAGAGTGTCGAAACCGGCGGCGCACACTTTTTCCATCGTGGTTTCCGCCACGCCCTCAAGGTCGAAGCCGGCGACGAAAACCGCAAGGGAAAGCTCGCGGGCGGTTTTGATGTGGCGGATCACCTTTGCCGCCGAAAGCTCGCCCATGCGCTCGTAGCCGGCAAGCTCGTCGGCCTCCAGCCTGTACAGCTCGGCAATCTGTCGCAGCCCCTTGTCGAAAAGCTGGCGGATGAGCTTCTCGCCCAGCTCGCGTATGTCAAGAACCTTCACCCATTTTTCCAGCCGATGGTGCAGCCGTTTTGGACAGTCGGCGTTGGGGCAGTAGAGCCTGGTGCCGGCGTCCACAAGCTGCGAGCCGCAAACCGCGCAGCCTGACGGGAACTCTATTTCCAGCTCGGCCTGGGCTGAAGCTTCGCGCGGCAAAGCCCCCTCCGGCGCAAGCCCCTCAATCTTGGGGATAATCTCGCCGCGCTTTACCACGTAGACCGCCGAGCCTATTTTTAGTCCCATCGACCGAATCATGTCAGGATTGTTGAGGTTGGCGCGCTGCACCGTGGTGCCTGCGATGCGGACGGGATCCACCACGCCGATGGGTGTATAGGTGGCTCCGGACTCGCTCCATTCGACATGGCGCAAAACGCTGAGGGCCGTTTCAAGCTCGAACTTAAAGGCGATCTGCTTTTCCGGTTTTGCGCGGCGGAGGTCGGCCATGTCGGTGGCAAAATCCTTAACAACAAGCCCGTCGATGTCAAAAGGAAGGGCGGCGCGGCCCTTGGCAACCCTGTCCCGGTAGGCGACGACTTCCTCGGCGTTTTCGCAAACCTCGGTTTCGGCGGTGCGGAAGCCGTGCTTGGCAAGCCAATCGATTTTTGCGGCCTCGTCGGTAAAGCAGCCGGCGGCCTCTCCGGAAAGATCGCGCAGGTCGGCGACGTCGTAAGTGACGCACACAAGGTCCTCGCAGCCAGAGCCGTCCTTGCGGCGCATTATGCCGTTTGCGGCGTTGCGGCAGTTGGCCTTGGAGGGATACTTTTCCCGCCAAACCGCGCGGGTCATGACCACCTCGCCGCGCACGCCGCCGGAAAAGGGAACGTCCAGCTTTGCCGGCACGCCCGCCATGCGTCTGGCGTTGGCGGTAATTTCGTCGCCGACTGTGCCGTCGCCCCGGGTGACGGCCTTTGCCAGTCGGCCGGCCTCGTACTGAAGCTCGAGGCTCGCCCCGTCGAGCTTGTGCTGCACGAAAAACCTTGGCAGTCCGGTCTTTTTTGCCCATGCGCGAAACTCGTCCGGGTTGGCGGCCTTGTCCTGGCTGCCCATGGGAATCAGGTGCCTTGCCTTGGGGAAGCCGTCAACGCCGTGGCCGGAATCGCCCTCGCCAATCTTTTTTATGACGGAGCTGTCCGGAGCCAGGGCTTTGAGCTCGTCCCAAAGCAGGTCGAACTTTTCGTCGGAAATCTCGGCCTCGCCGTCGTAGTACGACTTTTGGTATTGCAGGACGAGGCGTTCAAGGGTGGCAATGCGGTCGTCTTTGTTCATCAGTCTATGTACGTCACCTTTGCCTTGTCGAAAAAGCCCCTTCGATGGGGGTTTTCGTCGGGCGCTCCAATCGCGATTACGTTGAACGGGATTTTGGGCTCGGCGATGCCGAAAAGCCCGCGCATTTCCGCCATGCGGTCGGCCTTTGGATACACGCCGCACCAGCAGGTTCCCAGCCCCAGCGAAACGGCCTCCAGCAGTATGTTCTGGGTCGCCGCCCCGCAGTCCTGCGGATAGAACTCCGCCGGCAGCTTCTCGGTTTGCGGAAGGGCCACGATAACGATGACCGCCGTTGCGGTCGCGCACATTTTGGCGTAGGGATGTATCCCGGCGATTTTGTCCAGAACCTCCCTGCTGGTGACGGCGATAAACTCCCACGGGCGCGTGTTGCACGCCGAGGGAGCAAGCATGGCGGCCTCCAGCAGGCGGTCTAGCTGCTCCCGCGTAACGGGCACGTCCGCCCTGAACTTCCGTATGCTCTTTCGGTTTTCAATCAGCTCGCTCATTCTGCCTCCTTGGGTATGGTTCAATAGAGCTCTTGCGAAATTTCAATTTTGCAAGAGCTTCCGTTTAAAACGCCGCTTTGCAAGCCCATGGCTGGCAAGAGGTTTAATATACCACGGAAGCGCCGGGAGGGGCAAACGCCGCGGTTTGACGACGGTTCGGCGCAAAAAATCGCGTGTTTCCAGCCCAAGTGGTTGACAAGTTTCCACGAAAAAGGCTATATTTTACAGGCAACGCATTCCCCTGTAGCTCAGCTGGCAGAGCAAGTGGCTGTTAACCACTGGGTCCGTGGTTCAAATCCGCGCGGGGGAGCAACGCCTACCTTTCGGGGTAGGCTTTTTTATGCACTCACAGGCTGATTTTTCAAAGCTTCATCGCCCTGCTGTTTGACCGCAGGGCCCATTAAGGTAGATAATATCCCTCTGGAATTGTGAAGCGCGCCATATCGGGCGGTTCCGCCGCAAGCTTCGCAGATGGTTAACATGCGCTTTCCGCTGACGCGCAGCTACAGCTCCAGCGACCTGTCCTCAACCTTCCCCACCGCGTACACCGCAAAGTCCGCGAGAGTCATCGCCGGGAGCTGTCTGCCGTCGCGCAACCTGATCGAGACGGTGCCTTCGTCGGCCTCCCTCTGGCCAACTACAAGCATGTAGGGGATCTTGCGGGTTTGGCAGTTGCGGACCTTCGCGTTCAGCCGCCCGTCGTCGAGCTCGGCGGAAACGCGCAGGTCGCGGGCCTTAAGCTCGGCGACCACTTTTTTGGCGTAATCGTTAAAGCTTTCCGCAACGGGAATCACGGCGATCTGCTCGGGGGCAATCCACACGGGGAAAGCTCCGGCAAAGTGCTCGATTAGCACACCGAAGAAACGCTCCAAGCTGCCAAGCAGGGCGCGGTGGATCATGTAGGGGCGCTTGTGCTGTCCGTCGCGATCCACGAAAGTCAGGTCGAAACGCTCGGGCTCGTTAAAGTCGAACTGGATGGTGGTCATCTGCCATTCGCGGCCCAGCGCGTCGCTTATCTTTAGGTCGATTTTCGGGCCGTAGAACGCGCCGCCGCCTTCGTCAATCTCGTACTCAAGCCCCTCGGCTTCCACCGCCTTGCGCAGACTTTCCTGCGCGGCATCCCAGCGGCTTTGTTCGCCTACGCTTTCCCTCGGCTTCGTTGCAAGGTAAACCTTGATGTCCTTAAAGCCGAACACCTTCAGCATCGAAAGGCTGAAGCGTATCACCTCGATAATCTCCGCCTCCATCTGGTCGGGCGTACAGATTATGTGCGCGTCGTCCTGGGTAAGGCCCCGGACGCGCAACATCCCGTGAAGTGTTCCGCTTCGCTCATAGCGGTACACCGTGCCAAGCTCCGCCCAGCGCAGGGGCAGGTCGCGGTAGCTGCGCCCCTTCGTCTTGTAGATCATGAGGTGGAAGGGGCAGTTCATCGGCCGGACGTAGTAGTCCTGCCCGTCAACGTCCATCGGCCTGTACATGGTTTCGTTGTAGAAGCCCAGATGCCCGGAGGTTTCCCAAAGCCAGCTTTTGCCGATGTGCGGCGTGTANAGAATGTCGTAGCCGTTGCGGTAGTGCTGCTTGCG
>JGI24694J35173_10002922_pt1 | contig 13424 bp, 10 predicted proteins | sample TergutCo191P1_FD_35173 | JGI IMG/M metagenome (IMG submission 35173) | reverse complement strand
TTTGTCGCTTCGATACTGCTCAGGCATATTGAGACTCACCTCTCGCTGGCGGAACACAAAAGGCAGCTCCATGAGCTTAATGAAGATATTCAAAGAAAGCTCGTTATCAAAACCAGAGAGGTTTTCAGCCTGCAAAGCTCAATCCTGAACATTGTAGCCGGCATGGTGGAAAGCAGGGACGGCACAACGGGCAGTCATATTTATCGAATTCAAAAATATCTGAACTGTTTAATTGACGCCATGGTCGAACAAAATGTGTATCCCGAAGAGACATGCAGCTGGGATATGGATTTCTTCGTGTCTTCCTCCCAGCTTCATGATGTGGGGAAAATTGCCATCGGCGATGCGATTTTGAACAAGCCCTCTCCCCTTACCGCGGATGAGTATGAAGTTATGAAGACCCATGTTACGTTAGGCGCTGACGCCATTAACCGCATGCAGGTCAATGTTGGCAGCAGTGACTTTTTGAGCTATGCCCTTGTTTTCGCGCTGACGCATCATGAAAGGTGGGACGGCGAGGGTTATCCGTACAAGCTTAAAGGCGATGCTATCCCCTTGATAGGCAGATTGATGGCTGTTGCGGACGTATACGACGCNCTTGTAACCGNGCGGCCGTATAAACAGCCTTTTTCGCCTGATGAAGCTGCAANCATTATTCGCGAAGGCAGGGGCACACAGTTTGACCCGCAGATAGTCAATGTCTTTGACGCGGTCTCTGATCGCTTTGCGGAGATTGCGTTATCAAATAAATAGAANCATTTTTAGGGTTCATGGAGTACCACTTCGGTTCTGCCAAAGCCGCCCAGTTCGGGCCGCGAAAANTGATAATCCGCCACCCGCATATCGTTTTTTAAAAAGTCGTGAACCCCCTGGCGAAGTATGCCGTCACCCTTGCCGTGAACAACCGAAAATTGATTAAGCCCGCCAAGAACCGCGGCGTCAATCTGTCTGCCCAGGGCCTGGAGCGCTTCGCCCAGGCGCATGCCCCGCAGGCTTAACTCAAAAGCGGCCGGCGCGGAGGGGGCAAGGTCGGCGGCCCAGGAAGCGCTTGGAGTGCCGCCCGTTCCGGCGGGGCTTGCGGGAACAAGTTCCGTTTCCGGAAAGCTCATTTTAAGGGAGCCTATTTCCACTATCCACGAGGCCTTATGCGCGCCTGTAGCTTTTTTATCCTGTTTGAGTATGCGCCCCCGCCGCCGGGATTCCCCGACAAGGACTTCAATGCCCGGTTTCAACTCGGTTCCCGCCTCGGCGCTTTCTGGCGCGCGGCGTTCAACAGAACTCCGTTCCGCAGCTAAAGAGGCGCTTTCCCTTTCAAGTTCGGCGTCCTCGGCACGGACAGACGCTTCAAGGCCGGAAAGGAACTCTTTTACCTTGAGCGTTTTCTCCCGCGTCAGTTCCCCTTCTTTTACTTCGCGTACAAGATTCTCAAGCGTTTTGCGGCTTTCGCCCAGGAGCTTTTTGACGCTCCCAATGCCGTCGCTGCGGAGCTGCAATTCCTTCTGCCGCAGCCGCAGTTCCTTTAAATCGGCCTGGCGGCGTTCTTCCAAAAGCCGCCGTTCTTCCTGCTTGCCGGCCTGGGCGGCAGCGTCAAGTTCCCGGTGCTTTTCTTTAAGGCCGGTGATAAGCGCCGAAACATCCGAGCGCTCCTCATCCAGATATGAGCGGGCCCGGCTTACCAGTTCCGCCGGAAGGCCGTTGCGTGAGGCGATATCCACGGCGCGGCTTTCGCCCGGTATCCCCATGATGATGCGGTAGGTGGGCGAAAGCGTGCGGCTGTCAAACTCCATGGAAGCGTTCTCAACGCCCTCGCGCGTGTAGCCGTAGTTTTTGAGAATCCCATGGTGGGTGGTAACGATGAGGCGCGCCTTTTCCGCGATAAAGTGATCGAGTATGGCCATCGCGATGGCGCTTCCTTCTTCCGGGTCAGTTCCCGATCCAAGTTCGTCAAGGAGAACGAGGGACTGGCCTGTGGCGCGGGAAAGTATGTCGGCGATGTTTTTCATGTGGCCGGAAAATGTTGAAAGGGACTGGCTCAGCGACTGCTCGTCCCCGATGTCCGCGTAGATGCCGTCAAACACCGGGAGGAACGTGCCTTCCTCGGCGGGCAGGGCAAGGCCAAACTGGTTCATCATGGCCAGAAGCCCAAGGGTTTTCAGGGCCACGGTTTTGCCCCCGGTGTTGGGCCCGGTGATTATCACCGTGCGGACGGGGCCTTCCATGGAAAGATCCAGCGGCACGGCGCGGCCCGCCAAAAGGGGATGCCGCGCCTGTTTTAAGACAAGCCGCCCCGCCGCGTCAGAGCGGGCAAAGTTTCCCTTTTTCTCAAAACCGTAACGCGCCCGCGCGCGGATGGTCTCAAGGAAAAGTATGCCCTGATGAAAAAGTTCCAGCGTTTCCCGATGGGGGACAATGCGGGCGGAAAGTTCCCGCAAGACCCGGCGGATTTCCGCCTGGAGCCTTCGGTTCTCGATTAACAGCTCGTTGTTTTTTTCAACGACTTCTTCCGGCTCCACAAAAATGGTCTGGCCTGATGAGGAAACCTCGTGGACTATGCCCCGGAAGCGGCCGCGGAAATTGGCCTTTACCGCAAGAACCATGCGCCCGTCCCGCTGTGAAGGAATATCCGACTGAAGCATGCGCCGCGTTTCATCGTTTTTCGCGTAACGGGAACCGGCGGACTCGATATCTTTCTGCAAGGCCCTGATGCGTCTGCGTATTTCCCGGAACTCGCTTAAGTCGCGGAGGTTCCCCTCGCGGTCAAGTATTTTGAAAATCCCGGCGGAGATTTCATTGCAGGGGGGAAGTTCCCCGGCGAGCCTTGAAAGCGGATCTTCGTTGGGGCTTATATCTAAATTTTTTAACCACGAACAGCACGAACGACACGAATCCGTACTCGGTTGGTTTTTCTTTTGTTCGTGGAGTACCGTGGGTACGGAGTTTGTGAGGTTCGTGGTTAGATTTTTGCTGTTCGGCATGGGCTTTAAAAGCCATTGCCTGAAAACTTCGGCCCGTTCGATAAAAATGCCCAGGGCGTAAAGTTCGTCCTGTTCCAGCACCATGCCTTCGACTTCGAGTTTCTCGAAAAGATGACCGATGTCAGGGAGGCTGTCCCGGCTTTCCCCGCCCAGGGAAACAAGGCGTGTGTGGGCCGCTTCGACAAGGGTTTTAAGGTTTTCCGCTTCTTCCCTGTCCATGCGGGGCTGTTCGCCAAGAATGATCGTTCCCGCTTCCTCGCTTAAAGAGAGGGCGGACACGTCACGGCGGATAGTGTCGAATTCAAGCAGTTGCAAGGTTTTTTCGTTCATAGGCTAATCATAGTCCGGGTAGGCGTTTTTGTTTGACAGTTCATCGCGGATGCGGAGGAAGCTGTCGTAGCGTTCCTCGTGAATGACACCGGCGTGAACGGCTTCCATGATTTTGCAGCCCGGTTCTGTTTCGTGGGAACAGGAAAGGCCGTAACTGCATTTCCCCGCAAGGGGGGCAAACTCGCGCATGTGCAGGATGAGTTCCTCCGGCGAAATCCCCGCGGGGGCAAAGCGCCGTATCCCCGGCGTGTCGATAATCCGCGCCGCGCCGCCGGGGATATCGGGCACATCCAGCAAAACCGACTGGGTGGTCGTGTGGTTTCCCCTGTTAAACTTTTCGTTGATGGCGCCGGTTCGCGCCTGGAGTCCGGGGATGAGGGCGTTTACGATGCTCGACTTGCCCACACCTGACTGGCCCACGAGCACGGAAAACTTTCCCGCGGCAAGGCGCTTAAAGTCATCCATGCCTTCGCCGCTTAAAGCCGACATGCGTAAAACCGTGAAGCCTATGCGCCGGAAATCTTCAAGCCGCTCTTCAACGTCAAGCAGGTCAGAGTCAATGTCACCGCTGGCAAGGTCGTATTTGTTGCAGATTATCGCGGCGGGGATTCCGGCGGCGTCCGCCTGCAAAAGCACCCTGTCCAGGAAACGAGGTCTGAACGGCGGGGAGGCGGGGCTTACCACGCAGAGGACGAGATCCACGTTGGCGGCAAGGATTTGCGGAGCCTGCCCTTTCTGGTTAAAACGGGCAAAGAGGTTCCGCCTTTTTTCAAGGCCCAGGATAAGGCCGTCTTCTACTTCCACCATATCGCCGGGGGCTATGGGGTTGTAATAACCCCCTGAGTCTTTGAGCACCTTTCCCTTGATGCGGCATTCCATTTCGTCGTTCCCGGCGCGGACAATAAAAAGATTCCGCGAGCCCCGTATTACCAAGCCTGTCACTGTTATTTGAATAAATCGTCAAAGGCCGATTTTGCTGAAGCCGCCGCGTCCCTGGACTTTCTTTCGCCCTCCGTGGCCTTTGTAAAGCGGGGGTTCAGGGAAAACCAGTCACAGAAATTGGCCCTGTCCTTGTCGGAGGGTTTTTCGGCGACACTTTCCGCGCAGCCGGAGGGACGGTAATGACGGCAATTTTTGCATGAACGAAGATCCTTGCCGCAGTCAGGGCATGCAAGGGATCTGCCCAGAGGTTCCTTATCCGTAATTGGTGTGCCACAATGCCAACACATGCCTTATCATACTATAACCGCCCTTACTACTCAATATGAACAAAAATAGGTATACTCTTTGCATGTTCACCCTGAGCGTCTGTGCCGCGGGCTGCGGCCGCCCTGCCATTACCGGCTCCACCCTCTGTGCCATCCACTGCGCGGACTCCGCCGCCGACACCCAGCGCTTAAGCGATTACATCGCGCAGCGGGAGCTGGTGCAGGATATTTCCGCGGCGGGGCTGCATTTTGAAGGAGTGGACTTTTCACACCGCCAGTATGACGGGTGCAATTTTACCGGCGCTACGTTTTCCATGTGCCTCTTTACCGGCGCGGTAATGCGCCTGACTTTTTTCGATTTCGCCACACTTTCTTCCTGTGATTTTTCAAACAGCGATTTGCAGTTTTTGTCCCTGGCCGGCGCTACCATCCGGGACTGCACCTTTGAGGGATCTGAGCTGGTGAGCCTTAACTTTGGCGGGACGTTCATTACCGATTCCACGTTCAGCAAAACAAACCTTTACAACAGCCGCTTTATTGACGCCAACATTGCCCGCACTGATTTTGTTGACTGCAACCTCAAACGCACCAATTTTTTGAAAACCCGCCGGGAAGAAATTTCTTTCAAGTATTCGAACACAGCGGAAGCGATCTTTACAATGGAGGGAACCGAGTGAAACTCCACTGCCATTACTGCCGCTCTGCTTTCAGCAACTGCTACATACTGGGGACGGATCTGCCGGATCCCGCCGCCAATCTGCCGCTTCCTCCGGGAGAGGCCATCATAATCGATCCGGGTGAAATGGATGTGAATATCCTCAAGTTTATTGAAGATAACAACTATACACTCAGGGGAGTATTAATAACCCACGATCATTCTTTTCATGTAAACGGTCTTGCAACCATTATGCGCATTTACAACACTGAAATTTTCGCGATCAATCCGATCATCATGAATCACCGCACGACATTGCTGCGGGACGAGGATGTTGTTACTGTCGGCCCGTTCAGGGTGGAGGTGCTTTCAGTCCCCGGACATTCGGCGGATTCGGCGGTGTTTAAAATAGACCGGCTTCTTTTTACCGGCGACACCCTGACCGCCGGACTTATAGGAAACACCATCAGTTCTTTTGCCGCGGCAACCCAGGCAAGCGCCCTGCGCAGCAAGATACTTTCCCTTCCCGGCGATTACACGATCTTGCCCGGCCAGGGCCCGCCCACTTCGCTGAAAGCGGAATGCCGTTTTAACATGGGCATTGCGTCTTTTGAAGCGCAGAAAAACCGCCGCCCTGTTTTCAGGCTTGATTTGTAACTTTCACCGCGTACGCCTCAAACGTATCCCCCAAACGAAACAGACGGCTTGCAAACAGCAGCAGCCGGTAAAGCAAGCCCTTTTTGCCGTCCCCGACAAAACGCCCCACAAGCGGAAAGCGTTCCGGGTGATGCCCGGTAACGGCGATTTTACGCAAACTAAACCCATAGCGTTTTAAAACCCGTTTGCATGACCGGGGGCTCCACACCGTCCAGTGATCCGCGGGGCTGTTTTTCAAAAACGCGCGCAAATCCTTGCGGCCGGAAATTCCCGCGAAAGACGGCGTTGAAAACGCCAACACCCCGCCGTCTCTGAGCAGGCGGTGAATCTCCGCCAGAACCTTCCCCGGCTCATCAAAGTGTTCTATTACATACCACAAGGTCACCGCGTCAAAGGGCCCGTCCTCGGCCTTTGCGCCCGTAGGAAAAAAACCCTGCCAGGCGGGGAAGCCCAGCTCCTCTTTCACATAGCGCACCGCGTCCTGCACCGGGTCTACGCCCGAAGGGGAAAACCCGCATTCCGCCGCCGCCGCCAAAAACGGGCCGTACGCGCAGCCGATATCAAGAAGGCGCGGTTTGGGGGCGGAATCGGGGCGTGGTTTTTTTTTATTTAACCACGAACCACTCGAACGACACGAACCACCGCTTCGCCATCCTCTTTTTGTTCGTGTTGGTTTGTGTTGGTTCGTGGTTAAAATTTCTTCTATTTTTTCCATTCGCATTATTCCCATTTCAACAAGATTGGGAAAGTCTTCAAGATACGTCTTACCGTACTGTTTTTTATAAAACTCAAAAAAGTAATCTTTCCCGTATTCGATAGCGGGCGGCTTAAGGCGGCTTAGGTGAATCACGCCGCAGTGTACGCAGCGCCGGTAGGTCTCCTCGCCAAAGCGGGCCAGAACCGGCCGCGCCGGGGCCTTTTCCCCGCAGAGGGGACAGTGCCGGGGCGAGCGGGGGGCAATGCGGCCCAGGAAAGAGCCCAGGTCTTCTTTCTGCTCGCCTTCAAGGCCAAAGCGACGGGCGAGCTTCGCGCCCCGGGCAGAGAGCGTTTTAAGGAACTCATTGCCGAGCGCGAGGCTCCCCAGGCGCTCGGCGGCTTTTGCCCCAACGCCCAGCGAGAGAAAGCCCGCGTTAAGGCTGAGTTTTTCGTGGTAGTCCGTGGGCGAAACAAGCAGTACCGGCACACGGGCATACACAGCCTCAAACGCCCCGATGCCAAAGTGCGTTACGAAAAGGTCGTATTCGGCGAGCTGTTCCTTTAGATTAGGCAGCGTCCCGATAACTTTTATCCCCGCAAGCTCCCGCTGCTTTTTCCCGGCATAATCCCACCCCGGCGCGATGAGCGTGAGTTCCGCCGCCGCGCTTTTCCCCGCCAGGTTTCGGGCAGCAGCGCGGGCCGCCAGAAAGCCAAGCCCCGCCGCGTCTTCCGCGCCAAAGCTGATAAGTACGCGCGGGGGCGCGGACAGGGAAGCGTCCGGGGGACGGCGTGTGCGCGGCATGGGAAGAAGGCCGGGGACGCTGGCGTTTGCTTCCGGGCCGTCAAGCGCGGGCAAAAGGTCAATGAGGAAATCAAAGCGGGCGCGGCAGGGGCCGCCTTCGTCTATGCCGACAAGCGGGCCAAGATCGTACCAAAAAGCGAATTCATCCGCCGGGGTTCTGAAGCGGTCAAGAACGATAAAATCCCAGTCAATACCGGTAAGTTCTTTCTTACGGGACAGGAGGCGGGCGTGAAATCCCTTGGCGAAATCTGAGCCTTCAAAAAACTCCCGGAAGCGCAGGAACACCGTGTCTTTATGCCGCTCCGCTATCCATATATACGTTTCCTTCCCCTTTTCTTCCAGCGCCCGGAGCAGAAAAAGACAGCGCTTCAGGTGGCCGCCGCCAAGGCCCGTTTCGCAGGCAGGGACAATCAAAACCGCAGCAGAACTCATTCAGGCGTTCCCGCGAAAAGCCTTTTGTGTGCGGCAATGATCTGTTCCCCCAGGTTCCGCTCGGCGGGTGGCAGGGATAGCAAGACCTCATAAAGCGCAAGCGCCCGCTCGTAGTCTTCGCGGGTGTCAACGGTAATCCGCAGGGCGGGGGCCTGCCAGCGGCGGGGGGCCAGGGGACGGTGGAGCGGGAAACGTTCGGGGTGTTTGTACAGGTAAGGGCAGACATGCTCCCGTTCATCCGGCTCCCGCGCTTCCTCCCCGGCACAGAGCAGGGCCGCGCATGAGACGGACTCCACGCCCGCGCCGTAAGGGAGGCCGCCATATCCGGCGTAGTCCGCGCCAAGGGCAATGGCCTCTTCGTTCAGGGCGTTGGCGGCGTCGGCAAAAACAAAGGGGTTGTCCCCTGTTGCCCGTATAAGGCGTTCGGCACCCGAGCTGCGTATGGCAAGGCAGTAGCGGGCAAGCACATCGTCTTTGGGGCCGGCGACAAGGGTAAAGCCCGCTTCTTCTGCAAGGGGGGCGAATGCTGAGATGGACGCGGAATCTTCCGGACAGGCGAGTATCTTTTCCCGGCAGGGGAGGGAGCTCAGCGCTTCCATCACCCGGAAAATAAGCGGGCGGCCGCCCAGGGGCAAAAGGGACTTTCCGGGAAGACGGGCGGAATCAAGACGGGCCTGTACAACCAGTACCGTCACTTCGTGTCCTCTGCCGGGGTGTCGTCAGTTCCCGTTTCGCTGCCGCCGTCCACGCTTTCCCAGCGCTCCACAATCGTTCTGGCGTCCGAGGTGAAACGGTAGCGGTTTACGTTCACCCATTCACGGGCCGCGGAGAACTCCTCCCACGCGGAAGAAAGATCGCTGCCCATGTTCCGGTAGTACCAGGGGAAACGGCGCAGGGGTATGTGGGCGTAATCTCCGCGGAATACCGGGGCCAGGTTTTTCAGGAAAAACCGCTTGTAGCCGCTTTCGGCTGTTCCGTCTTCCTGGGGGATGGCCCCCTCGTAGGTGAGCTTTACCAGCGGGGTAGCGGCGATGCTCTCTCCCCACAGCCTTGAGCGAAAACCGAAATCCATGAGCTGCCAGTGGAAACTTTTTATGGAAGGGTCAAATCCGCCCAGGAGCATAAAGCGTTTGCGGTCATACATGCCGATACCGTCATACGGGTACAGCGAAGGGAAGCCCTCGCCCCGGGGAAAAAACGGAATCGTCTTGATGGCGGGCACCGAGCGCTTTTCTGAAATAAGCGCCGGGGTGATGAGGGTCGGCATGGTCTCCGCTCTCCCGTCCTGAATCAAAGGCACGGTGCAAAGGCGCTTGTACGGGTTTTTCTGTTCCCCGCCCTGCGCCGCTCCGGGGGAAAGAAGCCGCTCCGCCATGCGCTCTGCCCTGCCGCCCCGCAGTATCCTCATATCGTTCCAGAGCACGAAGAAAAGCGGGCTTGAAAGTTCGGCGGCGGCAATGTTGATTTCCTCGCCGGGACTTAGCGGCCCTTTAATGAGGATAAAGCGGACAGAGGGGAAATCCCGCGAAAGGGTTTCCAGGTCGTAGCGGGTGACGGANCCTTCCATAGAAAGGATATAGTCAAAGCCCGCCTTCCCCAGTTCTTCGAAAAGGCTGTGNCGCTGGTAGCGCCCGCCCCGATTCAGGATTACGGCGGAAAGCCCTGTTGAGGCTTTACGTTCAGTCCCCCCCACCGCGGTGTAGGAAGGGAGCATGTCGTTAAAAGTTGTAGGTATAGTATTCATCGCAGTCCGCGCAGATTCCTTTGTACTGTGAAGCGCAATGCTCCCGGTACACAGATGTTCCCCTTTCCCATATAACGTCTAACTCCTCTGTAAAAGCGTTTCCCCACAAAGGCTTGTCCCCCTTCCCCTTTAGGGCGCCCAGGTCTTCCCGGCAGCAGGGGACAGTTCCGTCCAGAAGTATATTCATATCCCGCTGAATATGCCAGCAGGGCCGCCGCTTTACCGGCGAAAGGTCGGATGCCTGCAGGCGCGGAAGCGCCCCGGCAAAGTCATCGTACTTCTGGATGATGATATGCCCCCCGTCCTTCTTCCCGGCTCCGGGCGGCAGTTCCTCGCCCTTCCAGGCGCGGTAAAAGTGTTCGATGTCATCTTCAAAGCCATTAACTCGCAGGGCCTGAACGAAAGTGTCGCGGGGGAAAAGCTCAAAGAGCTTTTTGGCGCAGGCGCGGGCCTCCGCGAATCCCGGCCCCCGGACTTCCCTGTAGCGCTCGCCATCGTGCGCGTCAAGCGAAACAATCCACGAGAGCGGACTCTGGCGGTTTTCCCGCGGCGCGGCGCGGCAAGCGGCCGCGGCAAGCGCCTGGAGTTCCTCCGCCTTCCAGCCTATGCCCGATGTTTCGATTAACAGGGCAAGGACGGGCCGGGCAAGGACGGCCTGGATAAGGGCGATTTTTTCCGGGTGAAGGGCCGCTTCCCCCCACAGGGAAAGGCTTATAACCCCGTCCCCGGCAAAGGCCGCTATCTTGTCAAGGAGGGCGGCAAAGGCGTCCGGCGGCATAAAGCCGCCTTCCGTGCCGTGCGCCGGCCAAGGGCACAGCGAACATGACTGCGGGCAGGCGGCGGAAACCTGGATGTTAAAGAAAGCCGGCAGGGTACGCAGGAGTTCCGGCTTTTCGGCTATAAGCCCTGCCGCCTGTGAAGCGGACGTACACCCCGCCTCCGTAAAAGCGGAGACCAACAGCCTATTCCGCTTTGAGTCCGTTGTAAGGCTCAGGCGGTACTGCCGCAGGTCTACCGGGGAAATCTCGGTCTCTATATCAAAAGCGTTAATATCCTTTTGGATGACACTGAAAAGCGCGTCCCGTTCCACCGCCCCGTCATCATCCCCGATAATAGCCGCCAGTATCCCCGCGGCCGCCGGAGACAGCAGTTCCGGAGCAAAGCCGTAAGGCCAGCCGTCCGCGTAGGAGTATTCGGCGGCATAGCGGGTATGCCGCTCGGCCAGCGCCCCGGCCAGCGCCGGGTCAAGCAGGGGACAGTCCGCCCAGGCAAAATACACCAGGTCATACCCGGCTGAGGCGCGGGAGATTTCTTCCAGAAGGCTTTTTTTCGTCCAGGAAGGCCGGCTCACGCTTTGGACACCGGCGGGCAGGGGAGGGCACTGGCCTTCAATGCCGAAAAACAGGGTTCCGGCGGCACCGGGAAAAGGGGTGATTGACACCTCTGCGGAGCGGCCTCCGTAAAATACGCTTAGGGCTTTCATACTATAGAATATATCGGCATTTGGGGGGCATTGTTGATTGCTTGGCCCTTTCTGTTGAATCCTGGCACCAGGCTCTTAATTTCTGAACAATACTACTTCATATAAATCCGGATCACCCAAATTAAAATTCAACGGCTCCTGGAACGTCAAGCGTAATTTATCACCCCGCTCATTAATTTTCATTATGCCTGTATCTTCAGGGGATGGAGGCCCGTGTATATCCATTTCCCAGGACTCAACTATCACAAAATAGTATCTACCGACATCAACGACACCTTCCATGTACGCAAAGTCAGCCGACATATATTCCCACAGCATGTCCATTGTGATACCTTCGGCCTGCATTCCTTTCATGAGCGGAGCGGCAAAATCGGCCAAAAACTGCTCAAGGTCAACGGTTATGAAAAGATGCGATTCCTCAGCAAATTCAAAGGAAAGCGTTACCTCCACTGTCGTAGCGGGTATCATGGTATCGGGGTTTGAGGGAATATCAACGACAAGATACACTTCCCACCTGCCCAGTACTTGTTTTATGGACTCCACATCACGCCAAACTTCCGCCGCATAAACGCTGTTACTGCCGGCAGCGCACCAGGCAAGCAAAAAACAAGCCCAAAAGGCCATAAGCGTGCGGCACCCTGTTTTTTTCATGCAAGTCCCCCTGTTTTTCCATGATGTGCCATACGGCGCTGTTTGTCAACGGAATGCGGAATTCCGGGTCAATGCGCTGGGGGCCAGTGCAAATTACAGAAGATTGATACATAACCCTCAGCCATTATCTCTCCAATTGTTGGTTTATTTTCCTTTTTAAGACTATCTCACACTTATCGTACTTTTTCATGCATTTTGCATGAAAAAATATCTTGAAAAAGTCCAAACTCAGGATAATATTATTTATACAACAGAGTAAATGCATCGGAGTTAGTGTATGACTGAAATGAAAGAGATTATCCTTAATCCCATTCAGACAATTGGTTTTGCGGTTATTGCTTACATGGTCGGCGCGCAGTTGGTTGCCAAAATTGAAGCACTAAGAAAGTATTGTATACCCATTCCCGTTGTGGGCGGGATGCTTTTTGCGTTGTTGATTTTCGCTGGAAAGCAGACCGGTTTGTTCAGCATTATGCTGACCACGCAGCCCATTCAGGGATTGTTCATGAATATCTTTTTCACGACAATCGGGTTTGGTGCAAGTTACGCGGCGGTAAAAAAAGGCGGCCAAAAAGTGCTGATACTGCTTATCGCGGCAAGCGTGGTGGTGGTTCTGCAAAATGCGCTTGGTATCTGCATTGCCTCCCTTTTCGGTATCAATCCGCTTTACGGTGTCGCGGCGGGTTCGGTTTCAATGGCGGGCGGGCACGGCACATCCGGCGCTTTTGGCCCTGAGCTGGAAGCGGCAGGAGCGGCAAGCGCGACGGCAATCGCCCTTGCTTCGGCAACCATTGGCCTGATTGTCGCCAACATTATGGGAGGCCCAATTGCCAGAAGCAGCATCGACAAATACAGGCTTGCCAATGTCAGCGATTCATCCGCCAAAGCAGAAAGTGCCGTATCAGCCGAAAGCGTTGATCCAAAAAAGCTCTTTGACAGTTTCCTGCTTATACTGCTTGCAATGGGGATTGGAGTTTATCTCAGCCAGGCCATTGTAAAGTTTACGCCGATAAGCGCGCTTCCGGGGTATATCGGTTCGCTGATTGTCGGGGCTGTTATACGCAATATTGCCGAAGGCGCTGCGGGCAGGATTAAAATTCACCAAAGCGAAATTCGCTGTATTGGAGATATTGGTATCGGCATCTTCCTTGCAATGGTGATGGTTTCACTGGATATCACCCAGATTGCAAAACTCGCGGGGCCTGTGTTAAGCGCTGTGCTTATAATCCTTGCCGCGCAGACTGTTTTGACGTACATCTTCACAAAGTTTGTGATATTCAGGGCGCTTGGCCGTGACTACGAGGCGGGTGTTCTTTCCGGGGGCTTTGTCGGTCTGCAGATGGGAGCCACTCCCAATGCGGTTGCCGTTATGAAAGCTGTTACCGCAAGGTACAAAGAAGCGCCAAATGTGTTTCTGATCCTGCCCATCGTGAGCGGTTTCCTGCTGGATCTGGTAAATGCGGCTTGTATTACGATTATCCTGAACATATTTGGTTGAAGATGCATTTTTTATTTTACAATTTTAAGGTTATGTATTACCATAATATATATACGAAAGGCTTTTTCCAAAACTTAAGGAGACGATCATGGGTAAAGTGACGCTGGTAATGGGCGTGATCGGTGCGGATGTGCATGCGGTGGGCAACAAAATCCTGGAATACGCGTTTAGCCAGGCAGGAATAAACGTTATCAATCTGGGCGTAATGGTGTCCCAGGAGGAATATATCGCCGCGGCAATTGAAACCAAGGCGGATATTATCGTGGTATCCTCGCTGTACGGGCACGGGGAAA
>JGI24694J35173_10002919_pt1 | contig 13434 bp, 9 predicted proteins | sample TergutCo191P1_FD_35173 | JGI IMG/M metagenome (IMG submission 35173) | reverse complement strand
GAGGCGTTTTACGCGCCGGTAGCGGCCCACCAGGGCGCTGACGGGACGCCGCCGGCCCCGTTTCTTGAGCCGGAAAAGGTCAGGGCCCTGCTCCAGCCCTTTTTCACCGACCCGTCCATGACCATTGTGGCGCACAACGCGAAATACGACTACAAGGTTTCACGGGGATGGGGCATACCGCGCTGGCAGTGCAAAATCTGGGACAGCATGGTGGCGGCGTGGCTTGTGAACCCGGAGCGCAACAACTACTCGCTGGATTCCCTTGCGGCTTTCTTCTTCGAGGCCACAACGATAACGTACAACAGCATTGTGCCCAAGGGCGGCACATTTGACATGGTTCCCCTGGAAACGGCCTGCCGCTACGCCGCCGAGGATGCGGATTACTGCCTGCGCCTTAAACAGCATGTGGAGGCAAGCCTAGAAGAAGCGGGCGAGGCGGGCAGCCTTTTCAGGAACCTGGAAATGCCGCTGTTGCCCATACTCGCGGAAATGGAAGGGGAAGGGATTAAAATCGAAAGCAAGGTTCTTAAAGAGTTTGGCGTTGAGCTGGGGAAGGAGCTGGAAGACATCCAGGCCAAAACGTATAAAATTGTGGGGCATGAGTTTAACCTTTCTTCAACACAGCAGCTTCAGAAAGTGCTTTTTGAGGAACGCAAACTCACGCCCGGCAAAAAAACCAAGACCGGCTATTCAACGGATGTGGCGGTTCTGGAAGAACTGGCCAGGGAAGACGAAGTGCCCGCCCTCATACTGCGGCACCGCAGCCTTTCCAAGCTCAAGTCAACGTATGTGGACGCGCTTGCCGCCCTTGCGGACAATGAGGGGCGGCTTCACACAAACTTTGTCCAGACCGGAACGGCCACCGGCCGCCTTTCCAGCCGGGAGCCNAANTTNCAGAACATCCCCATCCGGGCCGAGGAAGGCCGCCGCATCCGCGAGGCGTTTATCGCCAAACCCGGCTGTGTGCTTATCTCCGCGGACTACAGCCAAATCGAGCTTGTAATCCTTGCCCACCTGTCCGCCGACAAAAACCTCATCGAAGCCTTTATGGACGGGAAAGATGTCCACGCCCGTACCGCCTCGCTCATCTTCGGCCTTGATGAAAAAAGCGTGCAGAGCGAACAGCGCCGCATCGCCAAGACCATCAACTTCGGCGTTATGTACGGCATGAGCGCCTTCCGCCTTGCCAACGAACTGCACATAAGCCGCACGGACGCGGCAATGTTTATCGAAGCCTATTTCAAAACGTATTCGGGCGTGCGCAATTACATCGACAGCCTTGTAAGGAAAACCGAGGAAACAGGCTACGCTTCCACCATCCTGGGAAGGCGGCGGCACATCCCCGCCATCAACTCCCGGAACAAGACCGAAAAGGCCGGTGCCGAGCGCGTGGCGGTAAACACCCCCATTCAGGGTTCAGCGGCTGACATCGTAAAGACCGCCATGCTAAAACTGGACGCCGCACTTAGCGCCGCCTCCAGCCCCGCCAGGCTTTTATTGCAGGTGCACGACGAGCTTATCCTTGAGTGCCCCAAAGAGGCGGCAAAGGAAACCTGCGAGCTTGTCAGGCGGGAAATGGAAAATGCCGTAAAGCTTATCGTTCCGCTGCGGGTGAGCGTAGAAACAGGGAAGAGGTGGGGAGATTTCCATTAGCGCAAAACTTACTTCCTGGACTGAGCGGGTTTTGCCTGGGCTATCCTTGCATCCACGGTATTGAGGATGGCAATGAGTTTGTCTTTTTCGATAAGGTCGATCAGCCGGGCCTCGGTGTAGCGGCGGGCTTCGTCAGAGAAGTTTCCCACGGACACGCAGATGCCCTTGCCGGCCTTCACATCTTTCAGATGCGAATGGAAGTCCCGGACAATCAGCTCCCCGACAGAGCCCTGGTTGCGGATAAACCTGAACATGATAACGTCCGACCACTTGGGCGTATCAACCTCGACAAGGATATCCGCCCACTCGTTCTTGTTGACGGTGATATTGGCGACCTTCACCTTTGCCTTGGGAAAGTAGCCTATAACGATTTTCCGGCAGAGGGCGACAAAGTCCCCGGAAGGGGCCATGAGGTAAATCTGGAGGTTCTTGTTGGCGTTTAGTTCCTGGTACTTGCCGATAAGCACGGCTACATCTTTGTACGTGGGGTTTTCCGCCTGAATACTCCGCAATAAAGGCAGGGCCTTGGCGATATCGTTTACCTTAAGGGCGCATTGCGCAAGACGGTAACGGAGTTCGGTGCGCACTTCGGCTTTGATGTTTTCGTGACGAAGCCCCAGCTCAAAGTCCTGAATGGCTTTATCGTACTGGCGGACATTTGCGCTTAACATTCCGCAGGTGAGACAGGCATTGGCCCCCATAACCGGGTCGCCGCGGAGATGGCTGAAAATACGCTGAGCCTGCTCCACCTGGTTTGCCTCATGGTAACATTCCGCCAGGGTATAAAGGGATTCCTTGTCATCAGGCGCAATCTCAATGGCCTTGCGGATAAAGACCATGGCTTCCTTGTTTTTCTTCATGCGGAAAAACGAATGGCCCAGGGTTCTTAGCGTTGGGGCGTGTTCTGGCTCCTGCGTTCTGGCCTGACTGAGAAGCTGTATGGCTCTCTCGTAATTTTTCCGCTGGAATTCCAAAGTCCCAAGGTTACTGTTCACCTCAAAGCTGTTGGCGTTTATGAGCCTTGCGGCCGAAAGTCCTTTGAAAGCTTCTTCGGTAAAACCCAGTTTAAGGGCTGACATACCCAGGCGCACATTGGCCTCGAATTCGTTTGGAGCCTGATGCCCCAATTCTACCAGGGTTCCGTAGGTTCTATACGCCTGATCCCAGCTTTCTTCCCTATAATACAAATCCCCCAGTTCAGAGAGGGCTATGGGGTCTCTGGGGTTTTGCTCCAGACGTTTTGTCGCGTTTTTTATTATCGCTTCCCGGCCTTTGGAGTATTTCCAGCCGCCTCCTCCTGAACGGCCAAGGAACATCATGGCAAGGAAAAAAATAAGTATGAGCCCTACTACCGCAGCCAAAATGGGAATCATCAAATCCATAATATTATTATCGGGTAAAACTGCACTCGACTTCAATATATAGCTGAACAAGGTATTTCGCGCCAGGTAATCACCGCCATTCGGCCCTTGTTTTTTTTTAAATATTTGTTCATGGTAATACCATGCCGATAAAGATTTCCAGGGATTTGCCAGCCTGTAACGCCCTCATGGAGGAGCGGGTTTTTGTAATCACCGACGACCGGGCGGAGAAGCAGGATATACGCCCCCTCAAGGTCGCCATTGTCAACCTCATGCCAACCACGCTTGATACGGAGATGCAGCTGCTCCGCCTTCTGGGGAATACGCCCCTGCAGGTCGACATCAGTTTTCTCCGCATGGGCAGCCACGAATCACGCAACGCACCGCCGGGGCATCTGGAGCGTTTTTATTCCTGCGCCGACGAAATCATGCGGCAGGGCCGGCGTTTCGACGGCTTTGTCATTACCGGCGCACCGGTGGAAACGCTTCCTTTTGAGGATGTGGATTACTGGGAAGAACTGTCCGCGGTGATCGATTACACAAAGACAAATGTCTGGTCTACCATGCATATCTGCTGGGGAGCACAGGCGGCGCTGTACCGGCGTTACGGGGTACCGAAAAAACCGCTTGCGGAAAAACTTTTCGGCATATTCCCCCACGCCGTGAACGAGCGCTACTCCCCGCTTTTCCGGGGCTTTGACGATGAGTTCCTGGCCCCCCAATCCCGCCACACCGAATGCGACCGGGACGCTATCGCGGCGCAAAAGGCGCTGACCATACAGTCAGAAACCGATGAAGCCGGCGTCTTTATTGTCACCGCCAGGGAGGGCAGGGAGATTTACGTCACCGGGCACCTGGAGTACGACCCCCTGACCCTTGACCGGGAATACCGGCGGGATTTGGGCAAGGGCCTTCCCATCTCCGTCCCGAAAAACTACTACCCCGGGGACGATGCGTCAAATGAGCCCATTGTCCGCTGGCGGGCCCACGCGCACCTCTTTTTTTCCAACTGGCTAAACTATGTGTACCAGGAAACCCCCTTCGATCTTGGGGAACTGGACTAATTCATATCCAAGGAGTGCTTTATGAGCGCCAAGTACAAGTTTGAGACCCTTCAGGTTCACGCGGGTCAGGAGAATCCCGATTCTGCTACCGATGCGAGGGCGGTGCCTATTTACCAGACCACGTCCTACGTGTTCCCTTCCGCAAAGTCAGCGGCGGATCGTTTCGCCCTTGCGGAGCCGGGGAATATTTACACCAGGATAATGAACCCCACCTGGGACGTTTTTGAAAAGCGTGTTGCCGCCATGGAAGGCGGTGTTGCCGCCCTTGCGCTGGCTTCGGGGGCGGCGGCAACCGCTTACGCCATTCAGAATATTGCCGGAACGGGGGATCACATTGTCGCCGATGTCCAGATTTACGGCGGCACCTACAACCTTTTTGCCAACACGTTCAAGGACATGGGCATAGAAACCACCTTTGTAGACGGAAGCGTGCCGGCCAATTTTGAGAAAGCCATAAAGCCCAACACAAAGGCCGTCTTTTTTGAAACCCTGGGAAACCCCAATTCCAGCATTGTGGATATAGAGGCTGTGGCGGCCATTGCCCACAGTCACGGCATCCCGGTAATTGTGGACAATACTTTTGCTACACCGTACCTCCTGCGCCCTATCGAGCACGGGGCCGACGTTGTTGTCCATTCGGCGACAAAGTTCATGGGCGGCCACGGGACGAGCATAGCCGGCGTTCTTGTTGACGGTGGAACCTTCGACTGGGCTGCCAACGATAAATTCCCCGGCCTTTCAAAGCCCAACCCCAGTTATCACGGCGCGGTTTTTTCCCAGGTCGCGGGGAAAGCGGCTTACGCAATCAAGGCGCGCTGCACGCTGCTGAGGGACATGGGCGCGTGCCTTTCGCCCTTTAACGCCTTCCTTCTCCTCCAGGGCCTGGAAACGCTCTCACTGCGCGTACAGCGGCATGTGGAAAATGCCCTCAAGGTCGTGGACTTCCTTAAAGCGCACCCCCAGGTCGTCAAGGTGAACCACCCGTCTTTGCCGGATCACCGGGACAACGGCCTTTACAAAAGGTACTTCCCAAATGGCGGCAGTTCCATCTTTACGTTTGAGCTTTCAGGCGGCGTTGAGAAGGCGAAAAAGTTTGCCGAAAGCCTGGAACTCTTTTCCATGCTGGCAAATGTCGCGGACGTGAAGTCACTTGTTATCCATCCGGCTTCCACCACACATTCCCAGATGAACGAAAGCGAACTGGCCGAATCGGGAATCAAGCCCACGACGGTCAGGCTTTCTGTCGGTACGGAACATATTGATGATATCATTGGGGATCTTGAAACCGGATTTAATTCTGTAAAATAATCGTGAGTTTTTAACCACGAACCACACAAACATCACGAAACATGTGTTCGCGGTTTGTGCCGGTTCGTGGTCATTTTTTTATGCCTTAGTGTATCCTGCCGCTCCCCCTGATATCCAGGGGCATGTTCAATTCTGACAGCCCCGGAAGATCAGGCAGAAAGCTCATGTTTCCAACGGCGTTGTAGTTTACATTGCTGCCCGCGCTCATAAGCGTATCCTGCTGCTTCCCCTGATATCCAGGGGAATGTTCAATTCTGACAGCCCCGGAAGATCGGGCAGAAAGCTCATGTTTCCAACGGCGTTGTAGTTTACATTGCTGCCCGCGCTCATAATGGGAACCAGCGTCTGCACAATAGCGGGGGCTTCGATAACAACATTCAGGGGAATGACCGTTCTGCCATTGGCCGCGACCCTGGGAGGATCTTCCATACGGCCCTGGACCCACAGGCTGTTGTTCACCGTGAATGCGTAATTAAACTCGTTTATATCCAGGGCAAAGCTGTTTCTGTTCATCACTTCCCATATAAGGTCAAATTGAAGATTGTTAAGCCCCAGGGCCCTTCTGGTAATTCCCTGAAAAGAAATCTCAGGCATGCGGAGTACGGGGATGGCTTCGGCTACGCTCAGGATGCCCTGAACGCCGTTGAGGGCGGGCAGGGGGAAGCCTATCTCCTGGGGATCAATTCCGAGGGAAAGGCTGCTCATCACTTCCCCGGCGTTAAAGCCGGCCCCAACGGCACGGAGCACATCGGCGTAGGCCACGCTCACGCTGATAAGGGCGACCCCGGCAGCGCCGGCGGCTATGTGTCCGGCCCCGGCAAAGCTGCTTTGAAGCAAGGGGACGCCGTTGACTTCGTAATTCCAGTTAAGGCTGGGGAAGGGGATGGGAAAGCTGTTGGGGTTTTCCACATTGATACCCCAGGCCAATTCTATTCCCGAAAAGTCAATTCGGGAAATGTTCATCTGGCCAAGGCTCATGGTGGGGAACTGCGGCAGGGGGAGAACCCCCGAAAAATCAAGGTTAAAGACCCTGTCCGCTATGACCGGAAGGGGGAAAGTAACCCCAAGGGAAATATTGTAGGCCGCTTCCCGCAGCTCCACAAGAGAGGCAAATGTCCTGTAAAGCCCTTCAAACGTAAAGCTTACAGGAAGGGCTACCGTAACGGTCTGCTGACGCTCTATGGACTGGTCGTTTGACACATTGCCCTGCAAAAAAGGGGCTTCGTTGACAAAAAGCTCCCAATTGATGTTTGGCATGGGGATGGGAAAACGATTGGGGTTTTCCACATCCACATTGACAATCATGTCCACGCCGGTAAAGGTTATTCCCGCAATATCTACCGAAGCAAGGGAAACGCTGGGTTCCTGCACAACCGAACCAATGGACTGACAGCTCCATAAGGCAAAGGCCGCCGCAAGAGCCAGCGGCAGGAAAAAAATACGACTTTTCATAATTCACTCCCTCTACAAACTTAGTTAACTTTATCCTCTTTTGATATATTCAAACCCGCAGTAGGGAATGAGCGCTTTGGGAAGCCGTACCGATCCGTCATGCTGCTGGAAATTTTCCAGTATGGCTATGATGGCTCGTGAAACCGCTATGGCTGTGCCGTTAAGCATGTGCAAAAACCTGTTCTTTCCGTCATCGTCCTTGTACCGCACGTTAAGCCGGCGGGCCTGGTAATCCGTGCAGTTGGAGGTTGAGGTTACTTCCCCCCAGTCGCCGCTGCCCCGTCCGGGCATCCAGGCTTCCAAATCCCACTTGCGGTAGGCCGGTGCGCCAAGATCGCCTGTGCAGGTGTCCACCACCCGGAAGGGGATTTCAAGGCCGCTGAATATCTCTTCTTCTATTAACCGAAGTTCCTGGTGGAAATGGTCGGATTCTTCCGGCAAACAATAAACGAACATTTCAAGTTTCGTAAACTGATGCACCCGGTAAAGCCCCTTGGAGAACTGCCCCGCAGCCCCGGCCTCGCGGCGGAAACAATGAGAAAGACCGGCCATACGCAGGGGAAGTTTTTCCCTAGGGATGATCGTGTTGGAATAGTAGCCGCCCAGGGTAATTTCCGCCGTTCCCACAAGGCAGGTGCCCTCCCCTTCCAGGGTGTAGACATTCGATTCATCTCCCCGGGGGTTAAANCCTATTCCTTCAAGAATTTCTTCCCGTGCTATATCCGGGGTGATAAAGGGAGTAAAGCCTTTTTTTTGCAAAATGTCCAGTGCGTAGCGCACAAGGCCCAGCTCCAGAAATACCCCTTCGTTTTTGAGGTAGTAAAATTTGGTGCCTGACACCTTTGTGGCCGAATCAAAGTCAACGATGTCCAAATCCTGGCCAAGCTTGACATGATCCTGGGGCTCAAAATCGAATTTCGTGGGTTCCCCAACTCGCTTTACTTCAAAGTTATCCTTGTCTTCCTTGCCTTTGGGCGCGTCCGGATGGGCCATATTGGGAATTTTCCGCCCCTCTGTCTCCAGCTCCGCTTCGGCGGCGGACAGTTCCGTTTCGGCGGCGGTGATGGCCTCTTTCAGCTTTTTCCCTTCTTCAACAAGGGCCGCACGCTCTGAGTTTTCAAGCTTTCCCTTCATGGCCGCGGCATTGGTGTTGCGCTGCTGTTGAAGCCCCTGGAGGGCGGTGGAAAGTTCCGTGCGCCGGGCAAAAAGCTTTGCCACTGCTTCGGCATCGGCTTTCATGTGCCTGTCAGCGATATTTTGTTTGACTGCGTCAAGGTTCTCTGCTATAAAACGATAATCCAACATTTGCTCTATAGTATCAAAGGTATCCGAATAAGTCCACAAGAAAATACAGATTGACGGTGAAATCGTGCANAAAGCAGGNTTTNGCTAATAAACCCGCAATTCTCCCGTCACAAANGNCTGCTCTGTCTCCTCCCCCCTGGGGACAATAAGGAGTTCTCCCTGGGGCCCAAGGCCCGAAAGCGTTCCTTCCACCAGATGAGTTGAATCGGCCGTACCCGGGACAAAAGTGACGGTTTCGCCCCTTTTATACAGGCGCTGTGTAAGGCGTTCCCGCCAGGGGGCCGCGCTTTCGATTTCCGCGTAAAGCCGCGCGAGGATTCCCTGGAGCAGCACAAAGCGGGCGTTTTCCGGCAGTTCCGCCCCTGCCTGGATAATGCTGCCGGCCTTGGCGCGGTATTCTTCGGGGAAATCCCGCTGGGCGATATTCACACCCACGCCGATATACACGGTTTTGCCGTCCCCCTCGGTAAGTATTCCGGCTATTTTGCGGGCGCCGCCGCCAAAGCGCAGCATGACATCGTTGGGCCATTTAACCAGCACAAGGCCCGACAAGCCGGGGGAGAGGTCTTCTACCGCCAGGGACACGGCAAGACCGGTCTTGAGCGTAAGGGCCTGGGGAATGGAGGCAAGATCGCCATAGCGCAGCAGAATGGTAAAAAGGAGGCTTGTGCCCCGCTCCGTTGCCCAGAGCCGTTTGAGCCTGCCCCGGCCTGATTCCTGAAAGTCCGCGGTGATTACCGTCCCGTGGGCCTCGCCCCGCGCGGCAAGAACGCGGGCGCTTTCCATGGTGCTGGAAACAGTTTCCTCGTGGTAAACCGGCGCGCCGAAAGGGTTGTCAATAATGAGCTGCTCCGCCATGACAACAAATATACATTTTTTTGTTTTTGTGATACAGTACACCATAAGGAGGCCGCTTTGCATCTTGTATGCCTTGATCTTGAGGGAGTTTTGGTTCCCGAAATATGGATAGCCTTTTCCGAAGCTGTCGACATTCCCGAATTCCGCAGAACAACCAGGGATGAGCCTGATTACGACAAACTCATGCGCTTCCGCATAGAACTTTTACGGGAGCATAAGCTTAAACTCGCCGACATTCAAAACGTGATCAGCTGCATGGATGTCCTTGAAGGGGCTGAGGATTTTGTCAACCGTCTGCGCCAGCGCACCCAGTTCGTCATCCTTTCGGATACTTTTGAGCAATTCGCAATGCCCCTTATGGCCAAACTGGGCTACCCCACCCTTTTCTGCAACACCCTGGAGATCGCCCCTGACGGCTCTGTTTCCGGCTATCGTCTGCGCCAACAGAACGGCAAAAAGTGCGCCGTGGCGGCCTTCAAAAGCCTTTCGTTCAAGGTCTTTGCCGCCGGGGATTCCTTCAACGATTTGGCCATGCTTGAAGAAGCCGACAAAGGCTGCCTTTTCCGCGCGCCTGAGGCCATACGCCGGGATTACCCCGCCCTGCCCTGCGTGGATACCTACGGGGATTTACTGCGCGAGATTGACAGTGTTCTCACCGTTGATCCAGATTGACAAATTGCCATACGCCCTCTAAAATTGTATCATAAGGAAAGGAGTAAGTACGGTGGTTTCCAACATAGGTATAAAAATAGCAAATGGGGAATTTTATCCCATTCTGGAAGAAAATTCCACGGTAAAGAAGCGGCTGATTCTCACCACTGTCCACGATAATCAGCGAAGTGTTCAAATTGATCTCTACAAAAGCTTTACCCGGACAATGGTCGATGCCCTGTATATAGGCAGCCTGATAATGGAAAGCATAAAACCCCGGCCCAAGGGGGAGCCTTCCATAGAACTTGTAATCTCGTCCACATACAACGGGGAAATCACCGCCGATGCGATTGATATGGATACTTCCGTGCGGGGAGAGCATCAATCTTTGAGCGTGAGCCTTAAGTCTCTTGAAGAAGCGAACCTGGGCGCTGACCTCCCTGATTTTGAACTGGAACAAAGCGAGCCCCCCCCAACGGGGCTTTATGAAAAAGCTACAAGGATACGGAAGGAAGAAGAAAATAAGAAATTCCCCTGGCTGCCGATCGTTGGTGCCGCCATGCTTCTGGCCGCCATTGGTGTGGCGCTCTGGTTCTTTGTTCTCCGTGATACAGGCGGCCCCGCGATAGTCCAGCCCCCAACACAGCCTCCTGCGGCACAGCCGGCACCCCCGCCGCCCGCCCCGCCCCCGGCTCCGCCCGCGCAGCCACCTGCGCCGGCTCAACCTCCGGCGGCAGCACAGCCCCCGGCGCAGCAGCCCGCGGTAACGCAGCCTCCGGCCCCTCCCGCACAACAGCCGGCAGTGGCGCAGCCTCCCGCTCAACCGCCTCCGGCGCAACAACCCGCGGCGACTCAGCCTCCGGCAGCGCAGCCACCTGCGGCCCCGCCCCCGGCACCGCCGCCTGTGATTCAGGCTCCGCCCACAGCACCGGCGACCGCCGCGGCTGACAGACAGCGGCCCCTTGCCCCGGTGGCGGACTTCAACGTCCCTGCGGTTATTCCCAGAGAGGGAGTGCTGTACCAGATACGTTACGGAGATACCCTTTGGGACATAGCCGACGCGTTTTACCGGAACCCCTTGCTTTACCCGCACATTGCCCGGTTTAACAACATTCGCAATCCTGACCTTATTATTTCGGGGACTTTTATTCGTGTACCGCCCAGAAACTAAAACGCTTCTTTTTTTCGTTTTTCTGCTGAGNTTCTCTTCNTGCGGAACAGCCCCGATTCTGGGGCTGCGCCAGGAGGAGGCAGCGGAGCTGTTACGCCAGGGAGAGCTGGACTTCATCATGCAGGCCGAGCTGCCCGACGCTTTTCCCGAAGCGGCTTCCAGGCTGGCCGAACTTTCGCGCATCCACCCCGCGGCGGCCTATTACGCAGCACGCCTTGTTGGTGCCGAAAGGGATGTGTCGGCGGAAAAACGGCGCATGGAACTGCTCCTGTTCTCCGCCGCCCTGGAAAGCCCCTCCTCCCCCGCCAGAAGGGAGGCGAAACAGAGGCTCCTCCGCATACTGCTGGAAACAGGGGAACTTGAAGAAGTTCGGGACATACTCAGCTTTGTGTCAACCGTAAACTCAAGGAACAGGCCGGACGCCGTCCTGCTCCATGCCGCCGCCCTGTACCGCCTGGAACGCCATGATGAAGCGGCGCGGCTCCTTCCCTCCCCGGACGGGGACTGGGAACAGGCCCTGGCTTTTTTCGCAGCCCTTCGGACTTCCGATGGGGAGATTGACGAAACAAGACGGCGGGACATTGTCGCATTCCTGTTTGACCTCCCCGCGGGGGATCTCAGGCGCTGGGCGTATACCGAGGCGCTGGCTGTCGAAGGGCTCCTTACTCCCGGCGAACGGGGAGTTATTTTCAGCAGGCGTTTTCCGGTAAGCCACCGGGTAACACTGAACAATCTCGACCCCGCTTTGCAGGACGGGGGCCTCCTCTTTTTCCATTACCCCGCCCTTATCGGGGATTTGGCGCGGGCCTACCAGTTTACCCCCGCCATGCGGGAAGAAGGTTTGCGGCGTTTCACCGCCTGGGACAGCTTTCTGCAAAGCCGCGCCCTGCCCTCCCCCTTCTTTGAAGCAGACGGCCCGTACCGGGAACTTCTTTCCTTTGTCCAAACCCTGGACACCGAAGCCGTAAACGCCCGCCGCTACCTCATCCTCCACCATTCGGGCAGGATAGAACGGGCGCGGGGGCGCTTTAACGAGTCATCGGCGTTTTTCAGGCGGGCGCTGGAGTTCGCCCCGGACAGCCTTCAGTCCGATGCCTGCCACTGGTATATACTGATGAACACTGTTGTTCATGACCCCGCCAACGCCGTGCCGGTATTCCTTGCCGCCATCCCCTGCCTTGTTGACATGTCCGTCTTTAACGGTGCGTTTGACAGGCTGTCAAGGCACCTGGCGAATGAGCGGCAGTGGTACACCCTGCTGGAAGTCTTTAACGCCCTGGAAGCCAGGGCCGCGGATACCAGCCGCCGCACCGGAACCTCCCTTGCCCAGTTCGCCTGGATTAGCGGCAGGGCCGTTCAGGAAGGCTTTGTGCAAACAGAGCGCAGCGCCGAAAGCTTTTTCAGAGTCGCCTTTAACGAAGGCGGCGGCTCTTTTTACTACCGCACCATGGCCGCCCTGCAGTTGGGCGAAAACTTCTCCCCCGCGGGCAATACCCGTAGACGAGCGGCAACGACCGTGCGCCAGGGCGGGGAACTGGAATTCCTCCTGGGCTTTTTTCAGTTCGGCGCGGCGCACTTCGCCCTGCCCTACATACGGGCCGGGGAAGAAGCCCTCTCCATACCCGAACTGCGCCTTGTAGCCGGGGCGCTGGCCGCCGAGGAAAACTGGATCGAGTCCCTCCGTTTGGTCGGCCGCTATATGCGGCGGGATGATTTCCAGCTCACACGGGAAGACCTGTACCTTTCCCACCCCCGCCCCTATGTGGAGATTATAGAACGCTACGCCAAAGAAATGGGCCTGCGCCCGGAAATGATGTTCGGCCTTATCCGCACCGAAAGCTTTTTCACCTCCGACATCGTATCCCACGCCGGAGCGGTGGGCCTTGCCCAGCTCATGCCCGCCACCGCGCAGGATATTGCCGGACGCATCGCCAGGACCGGGGGGACAGACCACCGCAATCCCGGCGGGATAAACCTCACCGACCCCGGCGTCAATGTCCACCTGGGTTCGTTCTACATGCGCCACCTTATCCACAACCAGATGGGCGGCAGCACCATGCTGGCCCTTATGGCCTATAACGGCGGCCAGGGCAGGGTGCGGCGCTGGGTGGCCGCAGACAGGGCGCGCGAGGACGGCGGCCTTCCAAAAGACCTTTTCCTTGAAACCATCATCTACCCCGAAACCAGAAACTACGGACGGCTGGTACTGGGGGCCGCCGCGATCTACGGCTACCTGTACTACGGGCTGAGCATGGAAGAAGTCGCGGCAAGNATTTTCGGGCAGTAGGCGGGACATGGGAANCNGCACGGNCCTTACTGCGGCGAACAGCAGCAATCCGTTAAACGCAAACACACTCAAAATAATCGCCATGGCGCTGATGCTTTTGGATCATTTTGCTGTGGTGTTTTTTCCCGGCGGCACTTTACTGCACATGCTGTTCAGGTTCCCCGGAAGAATCGTGGCCCCCGTCATCTGCTTTTTTATCGCCGAAGGGTATCACTACACATCAAACAGGAAAAACTATGTCCTGCGCCTCCTTGCCCTTGCTGTGATATCGCACATCCCGTTTAACATCACCTTTGGCCATACCCTTTCGCCTTTCGAGGCCAC
>JGI24694J35173_10002903_pt1 | contig 13482 bp, 11 predicted proteins | sample TergutCo191P1_FD_35173 | JGI IMG/M metagenome (IMG submission 35173) | reverse complement strand
ATCGCCCACATGGAAGAAAGCCTTGAGTTTGCGACGCAAACCATGAACAACAGCCGCATAGCCTGGCAGCACGGTCATTTGAACGAACTTACCTGGCTTAATTCCCAGCTCAGCGTGCAGACCGCCCGCTATGATCTTAACACTGTCCGCGGGGCTTACCAAAACGCCCTGTGGGAGTTTCTGGCCCTTTTGGGGATGGATGCCGCCACCGATATTACCTTCATGGGGACTGTTGATATTATCCCGATANATTACGATCCCGAACAGCTTATTNTGGAGCATCTGCCCAGAAGACCCGATATCATAAACCAGCGTCAGGCTATTGAGCGGCTTGAATTGGGCAGAACCATTACCACCCTTTCCAGCCGCTCGCCCACTCTGGTGCTTTCTACCGAGTGGGGAGGGGGAACTCCGACGCCCAACAACCGCGGCCTTGGTGCCCCTTTTACCGACCGTGTTTCGGGTTCGGTAACGCTGAACATCCCTGTTGATTCATGGATTCCCGGTACGCGGCAAAGCCAGGGCATCAGGGCCGCAAGCGCCGAGGTAGAGAAGGCGCGGCTGGATCTGCAAAATATAGAGACACGGGCAAAAACAGAAATCCGCTCGCTTGTTTCCAATTTGAACAACACCTGGGANAGNCTTGAAATTGCCCGCCTGCGGGTGGATATTGCCGAGCGCACTGTCGAAGCCGCCGATGAGGGTTTCAGGAACGGTGCNGTGGCGTTTCAGGAACTTGAAGACAGACGGAGGGATCTCTCCAATGCCCGGCAGAGGCTTCTGCATGGGGAATTAAGTTATCAGAATCTGCTTTTGGATCTTGCCTCCGCGCTGAATGTGGGATGGAGAACCCTCACAGGACAGGCGGACGAGGGGCTAAGGCCCGAAGTTTAAAGGAGTTTTACTTATGAAGAAAAAAATTAAAAGCGGAACAATAGTGAGCATTGTTATCGGTATTCTGATTTTTGGCATAGCGGGGTACGGTGTCCGTACCCATATACGCCAGAATACCGTTCAGGCGGCAACGATAGCCGGCCACGGGGGAGGGCCGCTGGTGACTACCACGGTGCGCGTAACGCCGGTGGTGAGGGACACCATAGAAAGCAGCGTTATGCTCAACGGGGACGTGCTTGCGGTGAACCAGGTTTCCCTTTTCCCCACCGTTTCTGGCAGGGTAACAGAAACCCTCTTTTCAGTCGGTGACCGCGTAAACCAGGGGGCTGTTGTCGCCTTTGTCGACCCTTCCCGGCCCGGTCAGGTTTACTCAGCCAGCCCGGTGGTGTCTACCATAGGCGGCACGGTGCTGCAGGCTCCTGTTCAGCGGGGGGACACGGTTTCGCCCCAGACCCCGGTTTACATTGTCGGCGATCTTTCCAGCCTTATCGTGGAAACATTTGTGCCGGAGCGTTTCAGTAACGCGGCGCGGCGCGGCCTGGCGGCTCAGGTAAAGCTTGAAGCCCTTCCCGGAGAAACCTTCATGGCGGTGGTGGATGAGTTAAGCCCCGTGCTAGATCCGGCCAGCCGCACCCTGCGTATACGTCTGCGTTTCTCCGGCCGCATGGACCCGCGAATCAGGGCGGGCATGTTTGCCACCGTAACCCTGGTGACAAACTCGCGCCAGAATGTGCCGATAATTCCCCGCGGTGCGGCGATTAACGCCTACGACTCGTGGGTTGTATTTATCGTGGATGAAGATAATGTCGCCAGCCGCCGGCAAATTTCCCTGGGGCTGGAAAACGAGCAGTATATGGAAGTACTCAGCGGACTTGAGCCGGGAGATATGGTAGTCAGCGCGGGGCAGAACTTTCTGTCCCACGGTGATCATGTCCGTATTGTGCAGTAACAGTAAAAGAGGTGTCTATGAATATATCGCGCTATTCGGTTAAGCATCCGGTAACGATTATCATGATCTACGTCATGTGTGTAGGTATTGCCCTTACCATGCTGCCCAATCTGGCAGTTGATCTTTTCCCTTCTACGCAAAGGCCGGTGCTCTCTGTGTGGACCCGTTTTCCGGGGGCAGGGCCTGCGGATGTTGAGGCAAACGTAACCGAACGGCTGGAGCGGGCGCTCGCCAGTTCCCGAAACCTTGTCAACATGACTTCAAACTCCCAGTTTGAGTGGAGTTCCATCACCCTGGAGTTTTCTTACGGCACGGACATGGACAGGGCGGTAGCCGACACCCAAATGCTGGTGAGCCGCCTGGTGAACGCTCTGCCCGACGGCGTTGATACCCCCACGGTGCGGCGCTTCGACATGGCCGCCATACCCGTTATGCGCCTGATAGTCCGGGGGGATCATCCCCCGGATCAACTGCGGCTTTTTGCCGAAGAGGAAATCCAGCCCAGGCTGGAACGGATCGATGGGGTTGCGGCCGCGGAAGTATGGGGCGGAAGCACCCAGCTTGTAAATGTCTCGGTGTCGCTTAACCGCCTGGCCGCGTTTAACCTTACGCTAAGCGATGTCACCACCGCCCTCAGGGGCCAGAACATTCTGGCTTCCGGGGGGAACCTTAGGCGGGGGACACGGGAATACCAGATCATGACACAGCAGGAGCTGGTCGACATAAACCAAATCAGGCGGCTTGTGGTAATGACCGTCAACCTTGGGCCTGAGATGCCGGGCATGGCGAACAGGTCGCAGGTGGTCAGGCTTGAGGACATTGCCGATATAAACCTGGGCTACAACGAAAACGCCCAGCGGGTTTTTGTAAACGGGACAAGGGGCGTTTTCGCCCAGATTATAACCGACAGCAACAGTAACCAGGTGCAGGTTGCCGACCGCATCCATACAGCCCTGGCAGCCATCAATGCCGAACTGCCGCGCGGCATCAGTGTGGAAGTGCTCACGGACAATTCCGCGATGATCAGGGCCACGCTTAACCAGGTATACACCAATGCCCTTCAGGGCGGTGTGCTGATTATGCTCATCCTCTTTTTCTTTTTGCGTAACATAAAAGGGACATTGATAGTCGGCCTTGCCATTCCCATTTCCATTTTGCTCACCGTCATGTTCATGACCGTCTTTGGTTTTACCCTGAACCTTTTAACACTGACCGGCCTTATCATGGCGATGGGAATGACCACAGACGCCTCTATCGTCATACTCGAGAACATTCACAAATACCGCAGCCGCGGGGCGAAAGGCGAAATTGCCGCCATTCTGGGAAGCCGCGAAATGCTCAGGGCTATTATCGCATCAACGGTGACTACGCTGTGCGTGTTCGTTCCCCTCATCATTTACAAAAACGATCTTGAAACAATGGGGCAGCTTTTCAGCGATTTGATATTCACGGTTGTGATTGCCATGATATGTTCGCTGCTGGTAGCGGTGACGCTTGTGCCAAGCCTTTGCGGTTCCACGTTGATGCTGAACACCAGAAAACAAAAGCCGCTTAAAAACCGCCTGCTCAGGGGAATTGACAACGGAATAGAGAACATGATCCTGGCCATGGAAAGCGGCTACAAAAAGGCGCTGGCCTACTGCCTTACCCACCGGCTTTTGGTGGTAGGTTTGGCATCAACGCTTTTGGTCGTTTCGTGGATGCAATTTAGCTCTTTGGGGATCAACATGCATTTCCGCAGCAGGGTCGATGACACCCTGAACATCAATGTTGCCATGCCCCAGGGGACTACGATGGATGTCACAGAGAGGGTTCTTTTCGACCTGGAGGATTTGATTCGGCGGGAAGTGCGGGGGTATACGAATATCATCCACACGGTACGCCGGACAGGAACTTTTTTGGGAACAACCCAGATTGTCCTTCCCCCGCCCGCTTTGCAGATTGACACCCCCGCAACCATTATCCGCAGGCTAACCCCGCACACCGAGGCCATGCCCGACGCGCAGATACGTTTCCGAGCCGGCCGTGCCATGGGCGGGGCGGCGATAGCGATTGCCGTCAGCTCCCGGGATCAAAACGCCCTCATGGCAACAGCGGATGATATTCTTACCATCATTAACCGCTATCTGCCGGAAATCGAAAACCCCGAAATAAATATCGACCAGGGGGTTCCCCAATTGGTCGTTCAGATAGACCGGGACAGGGCCGCCGCGTTGGGCGTATCCCTATCGAGTATCGCTTCGAATATCCGCACAGCCATGGACGGCATTACCGCCACCACCATGTCCAGGGGAGACCGGCTCCTTGACGTGCGGGTAATGCTCCGGGACGATGACCGTTCGGGGATGCCGAACCTGGACGCGATTTTTGTGATGAACAGGAACGGCTCAAGGATTTCCCTTTCCAACGTGGCCAGCATTGTTGAAACCAGGGGCCCCGCGTCCATACGCCGTGAAAGGCAGGAACGTGTAATCCGTGTCACCGGCGGCCTTCCCGCAGAAATCGCCGCAACGGAAATGCAGCCCCGCCTTGAAGCGGTGATAAACCAGAACCTCGTTCCCCGCGAAGGCGTTACCATCCGCTTTTTGGGAGAAGCCGCGGAAATCGAAGAAACTACCGGCGTTGTTGTCCTGATCGTCCTTACCGCGATTTTCCTGGTCTTTGGCATCCTGGCCAGCCAGTTTGAATCCTTCGTNGATCCNTTTATCATTTTCTTCACCATCCCCATGCTTTCCATNGGGGTTATCTGGATNTACAAAATCAGCGGCCAGTCCATGAGCATGTTTGCGATAGTGGGGGTTATCGCCCTTGTGGGGGTTGTGCTCAACTCCGGCATTATTCTGGTGGATTACACCAACACGCTCCGCGCCCGCGGCATGACGGTTTTTGAAGCCTGTCTTGAAGGGGGCCGCAGCCGCCTGCGTCCCATTTTGATGACCAGCCTTTCCACCATCCTTGCGATGACCCCCATCGCTTTCTTCCCCGGTCTTGGCGCTGACACCATCCAGCCCATAGCAAAAACCTTTGTGGGCGGCCTTTTGGTCAGCACCTTCATGACCCTCTTTATCATCCCCTCGATATACTCGCTGCTTAACAGCCGCCACGACAGGAGNAGGGAGAAGGACGCGGCCCGGCGAACATGGGAACGGGAATTGGCGCTTGCCGAAGCCTCGGCGAAAAATTCGGCGGGAGCCCTGTAAACTGTATCGGGATAATTTGAGCGCACGTTCAGATTATCCCGGTTTGGCATAACGCATGGAAAAAATAAAAAGCGCCATCATTGGCCTGGGCCGTATCGCAAGCCTGCTTGAAGAAGACAGCCGCCGGGAAAAGCCCTGCACCCACGCGGGAGCCATCGCCGCCAATGCCGATTGCGTTCTTGTCGGCGGCTGTGACTCCGACGAAGAACGGCGCGGGCTTTTCGCCGAACGCCGGGGCGCTGCGGTCTACGCCGATGCCGGGGAAATGATCCGCGCCCACAGCCCGCAGCTCCTTGTCATTGCCACCCACCCGGACAGCCACTATCATTACTGCCGTCTGGCCGCGGACTGCCGCGTGCCGCTTGTAATCTGCGAAAAGCCCCTTGCGGACACCCTTTCCGCCGCCAGGAAAATCGCCGCCCTTGAAAAGCGCGGCATGAGCATCGTCACAAACCACGAACGGCGCTACTCGGCGGATTACGTGAGGGCCAGGGATATCCTTGATTCGGGGAAACTTGGGCCCCTGCTCTCTGTCCGTGCCGTCCTGTACATGGGAAAGAACAAGCGCCTTCTGGATGTTTTTTGGCACGACGGAACCCACCTGGCCGATGCCGCCATGTTCCTGACAGGTTCGCGTTTAAAGCACAAAAAGCGATGGGGCGCGAAACTTGTTTCCACAACAGGCACTGCCTGGCTTGAGGGGGAACTGCGGCGGCAGCAAGCAGCTCCCGTGCCGTTTGTTATGGAAATTGGCGCGGGGCGGGATCACCTAGTTTTTGAACTTGAGTTCTCCTCTGCCGAAGGCAGACTGCGCATAGGCAACGGCGTTTTTGAAGTGTGGCAAAGCGGCGAAAGCCCCTATGCCGAACAATTTCGCTCGCTTGCAAAAACAAGCGATACCTTTGAAGGCCCCACAGGTTACTTTGCCAACATGCTCGCTGATGCCGTCCGTTGCGTCCGTGAACCGGGCCGTAAACCCGTGTCGTCCGCCGCGAACGGCCTTGAGGTTATCGAGTATCTCCATTCGGTAAGGGCCTGGCGCTAAGGAAGCGCTGCTTCAGATGTTCGGATACTTTTCGCTGTAAAAAAATTTCGGGGAGGGGGGATTTGAACCCCCGACCTTCTGCTCCCAAAGCAGACGGAATAGCCGCTATCCAACCCCCCGGATGTTCTCACATTGTATCGATTTTTCGCTTCGATATCAACCGTTAGCCGTTTTGCTCCGCTTCCCCCGGAGGGAACATATAGAGGTTTGACAGCTTGAGGGTTCGTTTCAGGGAAAAAGAGGTTGAGGCCTGAATTTCGCTTGTTACAGGAACTTTGAAGAAGTGGTTCAGCATTTCAAATTCCGGAGCGGTAACCCGTAACGTGTACTCAAAGACTCTGGGTTCATCAAGTGATTCGGCCTTTATCGCGGCAGGCCAAAACGTAAAGGCTCCCTCGGTGTTGGGNACGATGCGGTAGGGGTTTTGCCAATTCCCGTCCTTCATTATCGCCAGTTCCCCGTTGCACAAAAGTTCTACATAAACGTCCGAGATTGGCGCAAAGTTATTGCCGTTAAAAAGACGGCCCATAATGACAGGGATATTAAATACCGGAACAATTTTATCCCCGCCTGCTCCGCCTTCTCCGGTGAAGTGAACAAAATTGGGGCGCTGGTTGTGGTGAACCTTTCTAAATCCGTCATGAATCAGGGCCGTAATGTCGGCAATCTGCTGCTGTCTTTCAATAGTTTCAACCTGAACCCGGGAAGCCCCGCGGTTGGATACTATGTAATGAGGCTGCAATCGGTTCAAAGTATAGCAGGTAATATCAAGCCGGCACTGTTTACAGGTGCAGTATTTCTGTNCACTATCGCCNTTNTCAATAGCGTCAAAAATCTCGTTCACCCTGGCCACAACGACATCTTCCATCGTGTTATGTAATTCCATAATTAACTCCCTTTATATAGTTTCACCCATTTTTCAGTTGTATGCAATATACCATCAGGGCAGTTTTGCAAATATTCTTCATAGCGGGGGTCAATAAAGACCCGGATGGTTCGCAGGGCTTTGACGAAAGCGTCCAGAGGGCCGCCCCTGAATACCGTTGAGCCGGCGGCAAAAAAACAGCGCTCGTCGGTGATAAAAAGGCCGCTTTCAAAGGAGACCGGCTCGGGCAGGTCTATGATAAGTTCGCCTGCGCCCAGGGTTTTCCCGAAAAGCGGGGAAAGTTCCGCCGCAAGGCTTTCTTCCAGGCGGGGGCGCTCGGTGAGGTCAAGCAGGGTGCCGTGGGCGTTCCCGTCAAAGGGGATTTCCGCGGCAACGGCAAAGAGCCTCCCGTTCCTTACCGACTCCACCAGGTGAAAAAGGGGGTGGGCACGCCGGGCGGCAAGGGCGAAAAGGCCCTGGTCGTCCAGGTTGTACAGTTCCCCGGCGCTGACGGCCCCCGATTCAAGCCCCCCAAGCAGGGCCTTTTTTACCATTGCCGTGGCGGATCGCACCTGGCGGTGCCAATAAACAGAGCGGTACATAAGGTACTTTGAAAAAAGCAGGGATTCCACGGCAAGTATGCCCCTGGAATCAATATCCACGCCCCGCTCCGGGTGGGGATGCAGCCGGGAAAGGATGAAATCAACATCCTGGGCCCCGTAGGGAACCCCGCAGCAGCGCCCGTCCCGGCTCAGATAGTCCAGTTTGTCCGGGTCAAGGGCCCCGGAAAGGAGCCTCCGGTAAAAAAAGAGTTCGCTCCCCTCCCCTTTTGCCCCGGTATCCACTATGGCCGCTGTCAGATCCGGGTTGCCCCCGGCGGCGGCCACAAGACCCTTTACAGGGTCGCTTAAAATAAGTCTGCCCGTAAGCGCCTCGTGTTCTTCCAGGGGCAGCTCTTTAAGGGAATGTGTATAGGGGAAATGCCCCAGGTCGTGGAGCAGGGCGGCGCACAGAAATGACTTTACCCCCTCAGGCGAAAGCCAGGCGTCCGCCCCCTGCTCGGCCAGGTGCGAAAGAAGCCGCCGCGCCAGGTGGTACACGCCGATTGAGTGGCTGGCCCGTGTGTGGGTGGCTCCCGGATACACCCTGAACGCGGGGCCCAGCTGCAGAATACGATGCAGCCGCATAAAGGGGGGAGATTCGGTCAGGGCCGCAAGAGCGGGGGTCAGGTAAATATGCCCCCAAAGCATGTCCCGTATGGGTTCGGTGTAGCCTTCAAGGAGCGCGGAACGGACATCGTGCCTCATGGGGATATCATATCAAAAACGTAAAAAAAAAGCAAAAAAATTTGCATTTTATGCACATAGTGTTTATGCTATATATATCGGGTTTTGTGTTTTCCCGATCTCCTTGTTTTGAAATAGGAGGGCTTTCTTCTTTTTCCAGGAAAGCCCTCCACCTTTATTTCCCCCGACTATCCATTGCCCCAAACAAAAAAAAACAGTATAGTTGAAGTATGATCGAATATACTGCCGCTGCGCCTTGCCTTCGGGGCCTATGCGCACGCTGACAAAAACAGCCTGTTTTCTCCTGGGCATGGCACTCCTTTTTGCGGGAAAAAGCCCCCGGGACATTTTCCCGCAGACGGGGCAGCCGGGCACCGGGACGCTCACGATCGGCACCATACCCGAAGCCCTGCGAAGGCCCCAAAGGGGCGAATCGCCCCGCTACCCCCAGGATGTTGTGATAGGCGAACTGGGGCGGGGACAGGCCCCGGAAGAAGCCTACCGTTTTGCCCTCAGCATCCTTGCGGCCATGGCGGCGGGAAACAGCGGTTCTCCGGCCCTCCAGAGTGCACCGCCGGCCCTCATCGCAAGCCATATACAGGACATAGGCAGCATGGACGGCCCCCGGAATGTCCGCCTCGGGGGCGGCAGGGTCGAAGCTGACGGGAATGTGTCATTCCTGGTGCGCTTTGTGGGCCGGGAAGAAAGCGTCACCGGAGAATTGTTCATCCGCCGGGCGGAAAACACCGAACAGTGGTTTTTTGACGATATAGTCCTTGAGGAAAAGAGAAGTCTTGCCGAAATAAGGGATAGCCACCGTTTTATTTTCTCTCCGTATGAAAGGTTTTTTTAGGGAANAGTATGGCAACACCGATTAAGCGCATCGAAAAAGATTTTCTTCTCAAAGTCCTGTACGATGAGCAAATCCCCGTTATGCACCTTAAAGGCCAGACCCAGTATATCCTGACCCTGGAGAAGCCCGCCAAAGGGCAAATGTGCTTCAAGGTCGACCGCCCCATCGAAGGACTTAAAGCCCGCAAGAAACTTGACCTCATATTCGATTACCGCGGGCAGGTCATCATCTTCGCCGTGGAAGTGACGACCTTCAAGGACGAGACCATCATTACAAGGGAGCCTGAGTTCCTCTACAAAAACCTGGAACGCTCTTTTTCACGGGTTTCTTCCGCGCCGGAACTTGAAGTGCAGTTTACGTTTTCCGGCGACCGCTATTCCCTTTCCTACCCCAGGGTAAACGACTACGAAAAAGTGAACGAAGAAGAGTTCAGAAAATCCGTAGACCCCAAAAACTTAAGCGGCCTTATCGAGCAGATGGCGGCATGGATAAAAAATTATGCTTCCGGGTACAAACTCATTATTTTCAAGGACGTGAAACCCTCCTGCACCGAGGAACGTCTGATTGCGGAAACGGGCAAAACCTTTTACATCCCCTCCACCCAGGATCATTTCCCCATAGAAGACCCCTACCCCAAAAAGCGCATTATCACCGAGGATATCTTTAAACGCTATCTGGAAAGCACCGGGGTGGATTTGCAGTATGTGGACGATGCCTGCGCCCGCTTCCTCAGGCAGAAAAACGAAAGCGGGATTCGTTCAGACCTTTGGATGCCCATCCTTTTTCAGGAATATGTAATCGGGTATATCCATATCTGGATTAACACCGACAACAAACCGCCCTTTGACTACGGGGTGATTGACACCCTTTACCAGTTCTCGAAAATCCTGGCCAATTCCCTCAGGTTAAACGGTTACTTTGAGACGGGAAAAATGAAAAACGAGCCATTCGAAGGCAAGGTCATCGACATCAGCGCCTCGGGGCTGCTTTTCGCTTACCCCAACTCGACACTTGCCGTAACGCTCATGCCCAACAGCGAGCTTTCGGTGAGGCTTTCTTCGCCCCGCCGGACGGTGAGCTGCAAAGCCAAGATTGTCCGCCGCTACAAAGACAGTTCCCACGGGTATTTCGGCTGCCGCTTCATCGATATGGCACCTGAAGATCTGCGTTTTCTTTTTGAGTATATTTACGGCAGACCCTTCACCGATTCGGACGCGACCTTTCTTTCAGGCCAGGTCTAAACAGCTTCCTTGCACAGCTTTTTTCCACGGCACAGCAAAAGCGCTTCCTTAAAGGAAGCGGCAATCGTAAAATACCCCCTGAGCCTGGTTATTTCCAGAGCCTGTGTGACAGGCCCTTCCGGAATAACCATCACAAGGGGGCACTTGAGTTTTTTAAGGGTCGAAGCCACAGAAACCAAAGCACCGATTCCCGCGGAATTGATGCTGTCCACATTATTCAGGTTGATGACAAAACTTTCCACTTTGCCCTTGATGATGTTCATCACACTGTCTTTTAGCTGATTGGAATTATACAAATCCATCGCGCCGGAAAGTTCAATGCGGTAAATGTCATCGCCATTTTTGCTTATTTTTAATTCCATGCTTAACTCCGTTATTTTAGCGTTCCAGTTTGCGGTACACATGACGGTGCGGCCTGTCAGCCGCCGCCCCAAGCCTTTCCCGCCGCCACTCGGCGTACTCTGACCAATTACCATCATACCACACAACCTCCCCGTCTTCAAAGGCCAGTATATGCGTAACGATGCGGTCAAGGAACCAGCGGTCGTGGCTTATCACAAGGCTCACCCCCGCGAAGGTATCCACCGCGTCTTCCAGCGCCCGCAGGGTGTTCACGTCCAGGTCGTTTGTGGGCTCGTCCAAAAGCAGCACATTCGCGCCCTCTTTAAGCATGAGCGCCAAATTAAGCCTGTTCCGCTCGCCGCCTGAAAGCACGCCCACCTTCTTTTGCTGGTCGCCGCCTGAAAAGTTATACCAGGCGCAATAGGCCCGCGAGTTTACTTCCTTGCCGCCAAGTTTAACGATATCAAGGCCGTCCGAAAGCTGTTCCCACACGGTTTTATTATCGTCCAGTTTTTCCCGCATCTGATCCGCCCAGGCAAGTTTTACGCTGTCGCCAAGGCGCAGGGTACCGGCGTCAGCATCTTCCCGTCCGGTGATGATTTTAAAGAGCGTTGTCTTGCCCGCACCGTTGGGGCCGATAATGCCTATGCAGGCCCCTGGCGGCACGGTGAAGTCCACGTTCTCAAAAAGCAGACGGTCGCCGTAGGACTTTGCCAGCCCCTTGGCTTCGATAACAAGCTGCCCAAGCCGGGGCCCCGCAGGAATGGTAATCTTGCTTTCCTTTATCTTTTCCCGCTCATCGTCCAGGAACAGTTTTTCGTACTGGGTAATCCTGGCCTTGCTTTTTGCGTGGCGGCCTTTGGGACTCATGCGTATCCATTCGAGTTCCCTCTGGAGCTGTTTGCGCCGGTCACTTTCGCTCTTTTCTTCCTGGGCAAGGCGCTGTTCCTTTTGCTCAAGCCATGACGAATAATTGCCCTTCCAGGGAATGCCCTCGCCGCGGTCAAGTTCCAGTATCCAGCCGGCCACGTTATCCAGGAAGTAACGGTCATGCGTTACGGCGATAATCGTCCCGGCGTAGTCGCGCAGATGCCGCTCGAGCCATGCAACGGTTTCCGCGTCCAGGTGGTTTGTGGGCTCGTCAAGAAGGAGTATGTCCGGCTTTTTAAGCAGAAGGCGGCACAGGGCAACCCGGCGCTTCTCGCCCCCGGAGAGGTGATCAACGCTTTCGTCCCCCGGCGGACAGCGCAGGGCGTCCATTGCCAGTTCAAGGCGGCTGTCAAGGTTCCAGCCGTCGGCAGCCTCAATCTTTTCCTGCAGCTCCGCCTGCTTTGCGCCCAGCTTGTCGTAGTCGGCGTCCGGGTCGGCGAAGGCCTCGCTTACCTGGTCAAACTCCGCAAGGAGGTCAACCAGTTCCTGGACACCCTCGGAGACGATTTCCTTTACCGTCTTGCCCGGCTCCAGGTAGGGCTCCTGCTCCATATAGCCGATGGTGTAACCGGGGCTGACAGACGTTTCGCCTGAAAACTCCGTGTCCACCCCGGCCAGTATCTTCAAAAGGCTCGACTTCCCGGAACCGTTAAGACCGAGCACGCCGATCTTTGCGCCGTAAAAGTATGAGAGGTTAATGTCTTTGAGAACCTGCTTTGTACCGTGCTTCTTTGAAACCCGATACATGGAATAAATTACTTTCTTGTCGTCTACTGTAGGCATGGGTTTATTTTACCGCATTAAGCGTAAAGAAACCAGAGGCCGCAATTCGCACTTCTTACGCCGCAGGTACTGTCCGCCGCGCTGTTTTACCGCGTTTCAGGTCCTTTACCTCCGGCTGAAAAAGGGCGAGCTCGCCACAAGGCAAAAACGGTGACAGGCACCTGCGCGTCTTGTTCTACCACAAACTAAAACTGTTACACAAGGATCTTTCCCGGTTTTCACTCGCCAGAACGCGATGGATCTTTTATTTTCCAGGGAAATGGACTATACTTGAAACATGGATTTTATCATTGAGTTCAATCCCGCCGCTTTCAATCTTTATAAAGCCGAAGGAGTAACAATGGCACGCATGACTGACGAAGAAGCGCAAAGACTGGACGAGAAATGGACAAAGAACCCGCCTAAAGCCGGCCCCAACGGAACAGGGTATTTCACCCAATGCAAAAAAACCGCCCATACGATAACGATTGACAGTGTTACCGCAAACTACCTGAATACTAAAGCCATCGCCGATCAAAAAACTCCTGCCCAGATTATCGGTGAAATGGTTCAGGAACGGATTGCCGCTGTGCTCTAATTGAGAAGGCTTTAGCGGTATTGCCACCTGTGGCGTTCACTGCGTTACCCTGTGCAATGTGATTTCATCGGGCGCAACAAGATTACTATGAACATTCCAGATGCGGAGCCACCGATGAGGGAATATTATAGGTTTTCAATACCAAACGGCAATACGCTCATTTTAGTTTTCGTCCGTGCTGCTGTTTTATACCCCGATGGCACTCAAAGGCTTTCTGACTACAGGTTCGTGACGTTTGTGTGGTTCGTGGTAAAATTCTTCTACCGAGAGCTTCGTGCGTTTGACGTGTAGGAACCGTTAAGCTTTATTGACAATCATGGCTATAAGTGTCATGATATCTGCTATTGGCGAATTTTTTCAAAACCATTGATTAACAAGAGGTGGCCAGTATGTTTATCAGTTTAAAGAGCAAGCTAATTATTCCTATCATTGGTTTGTTGGTTCTTATGGTCGGTTTTATTTTCGTGTATGTTTCAAGGTCTACCATAAACCTTGCGGACTATCTTACCGAAGAGCG
>JGI24694J35173_10002899_pt1 | contig 13494 bp, 13 predicted proteins | sample TergutCo191P1_FD_35173 | JGI IMG/M metagenome (IMG submission 35173) | reverse complement strand
CGCCCGCAGTAAAAGTGCGCGCCATGCACCGGGACTATTTCCGGGCGGTCAAGGGCCTCCACCGGCAGCTTGTAATACGGAACGCCTTTCGGGGAGAAGTTCACCCCGGCGAACCAGCCTTCGGCAAGCCGCGACAGGTTTTTCAGCATCCAGTTGCGGGTACCCCATGGGGTAAGCATGGGCAGACCGTCGATGCATTCGATTTTTTTAGGCGCGGATGAAATATTTTTGACGGAAAGCCGCCTGAGAAGGGCGGGGAAACGTTCGTTGGGCAGGGTGCAGAAAAGGGCCTCGGTTTCTATACCCGATTCCTCGTTTCGCTCGACCAGCCGAACCGAGTGGGATTTGATGAACATCGTTTGAGCGATTTTTTTGTCCTTAAGGTCGGCCGCGTTTCGGAAAGGCTCGAACACCGTCCCACCGATTTTGTAAAAAGTCCTGAAACCCTGTAATGCGGTCTGTCGCCAAGCCTTGTTCGCCGCGACGAACTCCAGCATTGCGCCGTCCTTGTCCCTTACGCCGAAGTTGGCTATCGACTGCCCCCTGTTGACGTAGTAGACCCAAAGGGGTTTGCCCCACAGACCCGCAATGGCCGGCAGAAAACTTGCAAATGCCTTTGCGTTGTTGTAGTCCTCGATAATGAATTCGTCGCCGTTCACGGCATAAGCTGTCTTGCTCGCCATCGTCCTCTCCTTCAACAATTAACAATTATCTAAACACGCCTTTCAAAGCAATTTTGTCGGGATACAAAAAACCTCATCCCCAGGCTGAACACCTGTTTCGGTACCGTGTCTGGTAGTCGCAGTACCGTTAGTGAACGACACGAGAGCCGCACGGCGAATGCCGCCGCCCACACCATTTTTGGTTCCGTTCACAATATTTCGAATGCCCGTTCTTACGCCATCTTTGTCACCCCTTGAGATCTCGACAATATTGGCGTGCATCACTGTAACACCAGGTCGGTGGGGAACCTCTATAGCGTTTTCTAGAAACATTGACTCAGAGCGGGCCCTGTCAAAACCCGTGCGGGTAAACACCGAATAAACACCCAAACCCACAGCAAGGTGATTGTGAACATCGTTTCCCACTTTATAGGCCGCCCAGCCGTCAACGGTTCCGTCATGGCTTCTAAAAATCGACTGATAAAATGGGTCATAAGGCGTTTCGCTCTGGAAAAAGAACATGCGCCCGTTCTCGCCAAGCCAAACGGTCTGGTATTCGTGAAAATGTTCGACAAACAAACCGTAAATGGCAACCCGGTCGCCCGTTACGATAAGGCCATTCCTGGAAGTATTCCTGTCCCAGCCCACCCCCGCGCCATGATCGGCGCGCCATATCCAGAAATGGTCGCCGATAACATCATTCGAGTTTATGAGCGCCGCAACATCGACATGGACATTCTCTTCCCTACAGCCACCCACGCGCAGGAAAAGATCCGCAAGAAGGGTCGGTGCGGCGGAGTGGTCATTACTCGCATCGCTTCCGCCAACACTTAAAAGGTAGGTCGAACGGTGCAAAGCATCAAGCACCAACCCGGCAACAGTTACGTTTTCAACATCATCGATAAAAAGTGCGCCGTACCCGTTTTCAGGCCCAGGAATTAGGGTCGCAAGGCCCGTTCCCAGCACCACGGTTCCGGGTTTTCTGACGTGAATGGGGGCGTTTACACAGTACCTGCCGGGCGCAAAAAAGACATGCCTGCCTTCCGCCAAAGCCGCATTTATAGTGCCGACCATATCCGCACCTTCCCGCGCCACATGGAAATCCTTTTCGATGCACAGGGAAAACCCCGGCCCCATGTCCGCGTCCGTCCAGGAAACACCCGCGGCATCCCTGCGAAGCGCCGGCACGAACACCCGGTATTCGCCGTCGGCAAAATACAGAAAAGGTTTTTCGCGAATGACCGGGGTTGCGTCGATCCGCGAGGTATTGCCCCCCGTGTCCCAATCACTGCGCTCTACCTGCCCAGTGCAACCCTGCATTACCTTGTTCCAGTTCACCCCAGAAAGCCCCTGGACAAAGTGGCAGTTTCTGGCGTACCACTGTTGCTGGCTTTCCGAACCCGCGGTTTGGGCGAAGTGGGAATCGCCCGAAAAGCCCCCGGAGGCCCATCCGCCCTTCCAGTCGAATTCTGCGGGAACATTCACCTTCATGCGGCGGATCGGGGCCGCCTGTGAAACGGCCCAAAGAAATTCGCCGGCATTGATTTCGACATTTTCGATGGAACGCCAGAACGTGCAGGTTGAGTTGTCGTTCAGCAGATGGGGCGGCGTTTCGATTGTGCCGTACAGTTTCGTATCCGCCGGAACCCTGCCCAGCCCGGCAAGGTGGGTGTAAAAACCGACCCTGAGACGATCAAACCTGTATTCCCCGGGCTTAAAGTACAGCGCATATCTTCGGTTCGAAAACTCGGCCGTCCTGCCATTGCCGTCCACGACGCCCCCAAACATCTCCGTGTCATGAATCCTGTTGATCTCGCTTTCGATATCGGTCATGTCCTCATGCCTGATGTCATAAAACCGCACGTTTGGGCCAAATATCTGAAGCTCGAAAGAAACAAGCCTTGCCGACAGCGCATTCATATCGCTCATCGCGGTAATTTTATAGTAGTTTTCGAACCTGTCTGGGTTGGGCGCATTATCCGTGAACATCGTCCCGCCCGTGGTTCCCAAGGAAACATACCTACCCAAACGGCTTTCGGCGCGGGCGACCTCATAACACTCCGCCCCAAGAACGGCTTCCCAAGTGATTACAATATCACCGCCAACCATCGCAATTGCGGAACCGGTGGGGTCAAGATTGAGTTCAAGGCCGGCCTCCATTTCAGGAATGGCCACGTCAGACAGCCTACATGTGGACAGCATTATCACCACCAGAAACAAAAGAGTTTTCCCACACCTTCAGTTTACCACCTTCATCCACCTCAGTAGGATCGAGTAAATTGTACTATACAACTTAGCTCTGATGCATGATACATGTATCATGCAAAACTGTCAACAGGTTGCGGGAAAACTTATTTTCGTATCTTGGTATGTTGGCTTATCTGCGCTATAATGTTATTTGCTATGAAGAAAGTTTTGTTTATAGCTGGAGCGGTGGCATACATGCTGGCGTTTGGGATGGAAACAGCGCACACCCAACAGGCCTGCGCAAACGACGCAAGCCAAGATGCGGCAACGGTGATTTGGAGCGTCGGTGGCGGTTTTTTGTTTGATGACGGAAGGATTGGCGGCGCCCGCGGGGAATTTGAAGACATCGAACAACGAAGGGAGTGGTCTTCCGCCCTTTACAATGCCAGTTTTGGGGCGTGGGGTTTTGTGGATGCGACATTTGCCGAGCTGTCGGTCAGTTTTTTAGCCGGCATTCCGTCTTGGGATCGGGGAACGCCATTCACGGACAACCGGATCTACAGAGGGTCGTTTTTCGCCTTTGATCTCAGCCTGCTTGGAAGACTTCCCTTCGCTTTGGGGGAAAGCGGCATTTCCATATTTCCGCTTTTGGGCATCGGGTATAGCATTGTGTTTTCGGCGACCCTAGACGATGGATCGTTCTGGGAATGGGGCGAAGGCGATTGGCCCATAGTGAGGTCCGAAGAACCCATGGACCCTGAAGGAAGCGCGTCTTTTAACCCCTTCCATCTTGGCAATTTCAAAATAATAGCAGGCGTAGGCGGGGATTTTGCTCTTTCCGAAAAGGTGTTTCTTAGGACATCGGTACTGGGATCCTACCGAGTCGCCGCCAGGCATTTCAGGAATATGGCAGATAACGCGGATGTCAGCGGCGGTTTTGGCATAACCATAAAGCTCGGCGTTGGATTCAGGCTGTAAGAAGCCGGCCTTACATAGTTTTCTTTCTGCAAACGAAGCAACCAAGGATGTGAACATGACTGCGGCGATTGGAGCGGTCGAACATCCTGGCGACCAGTTTGTCTGTGGTGCTAAGGGAAGTGTGGCAAACCGGGCAGAACCTTGGGTAATCCCCCCTGATGCAGTACAAGCATCCTTGGATGTGCATAAGACGCTCGCGCGACCCGCCCAAGGAAGAGTAAGCCTGCGTCTGCACCAGTTCCCCCCCCGCAAGTTTCGATGTGCAGAGGGGGCAGATTTTCGGATCCCCGGGAACGGCCGGCCTTTTCTTTGGCTGCCCTTTTTGGGACACGGATTTTACCTGACGGCGAATTTTCATCCACTGTCCCATGAAAATCGCATAAACGGACCACAGCAGAATAATGCCAAGGACGATATAAATTAGTATCTGTAAATAATCCCTCATAATGATTACACTTTGTTCGTGGCTACATTATACATTATAGGCACGCCAATAGGGAATTTGGGCGATATAAGTTTTCGGGCGGTGGAAATACTCAAAACCGCGGCCTTGGTAGCTTGCGAGGATACCAGACGCACCCTAAAACTGCTCAGCCATTTGGGGATTCGAGTAAAGATGCTCTCCTGCCGCGCCCAGAACGAGGAATTCGCCGCAAAAAAGGTGATCGCCGCACTAGATCAAGGGCTGACGGTGGCCTACGCCAGCGACGCCGGCACCCCCGCTCTGAGCGACCCAGGCGCGGTGCTGGCGCGTCTGGCCGCCGACGCTGGGCACGAGGTTATCCCCATCCCTGGCCCCTCCGCCTTCGCCGCGCTGCTGAGCGTCGCCGGCGGTACGGACAAAACGCTTGTTTTCGAAGGTTTTTTGTCACCAAAGCAAGGCAGGCGGCGTTCAAGGCTCAAGGAATTACTTTCAATGAAGGCCGCTGTTGTTTTGTATGAATCACCATTTAGGGTGCTTCGGCTTTTGGAGGATATTGCGGAAATCGATCCCACGCGCTATACTTGTATAGGAAGGGAGATGACCAAGGTTCACGAGGAGTATATCCGGGGAGCCGCTGGCGACGTCTTTTCCATTCTTTCGGCGAGGAAGGAGCTGGTTGGCGAGTTTTCGGTTTTCGTTGCCGGGAATAAGACAAACCAAGGGCCAATTTGCGATTAACAAAATGCGCCAAGTTACCGATAATCATGGCAGGAAGGTAATATGATGATCGACAGAGTGGGTCAATTAAATCCAATCCAGGTGGATAACAGGATTGGCAGAAACGATCAGGTCAGAGGAGGGGACAGGTCTGATTCTATCAGTCTTTCGGCGGAGGCAATGCAAAGGGCGGAAGTCTATCAGGTTGCCGAGCTGGTAAAGGCGTCAGAAGTCGTGGACGATGCCCGAATCTCCGCACTCCGCGAGATGATCAACGATCCTTCGTATCTTAACGAGAGAGTCATTGGCGCTACGGCGGATAGAATCATGGATGCTTTTGGGCTGTAGACTACAGCATCCCCCAAAAAGAAGCGGAACAGGCTGGCCAATGGTCGGCAGGTTCCGCTTTTTTTATGACGGTATACGCCCAAACGCCTCGTGTTTTAGAATCTTTCGGAAGCCGTGCCGACTACCTGTGCGGTCGCGGTGTCCAATGCCCGTAAACGCAGTCGGCGGAGGGCACCTTCACCGTCCACGCCACCAGTTATAACCACGCTTGCCCCGGCAAAGTGGCCGATCCTTGTCGCAGTGTTGTCGTCAACCTCACCGGACAAACCAAACGCTTGTTCGACGCGTATTCTGTCCAGTTCGGATCTGTCAACCAGCACGAAACCGCGCCTTTGCAAGATGTGCTCAAGCTCGCCAGTGATAAAGTCCATGATACCTCGCAAACCGGAAGACGGGCGGACACTTACCCCGCTACAACGGCAGGAACTTGCGGACAGGCTGCACGATGCCGCCTCCAAAATCGTCAGTCAGTATTGAAACCTGCCTGGCAAGGCCATGCGGAACGCAGAGAAACGCGGTTACTTTACAAGTTTTTTGCGGAAATTCCCGAAAAACGGCCCTCAGACTAAAGCATTTTTCAAATTAGCGCCATATATACCTGTAGAGGTATGTTATGAGTGTTATGGCTTATGCGCCCTACGGGGCAGGAGGGATCATTATCCGGGTCGAGGCCGATATTCGGCGGGGAATTCCCGGGATTGACATTACGGGACTTGCCGAGGGCGCGGTGCGCGAGGCGCGGGAACGGGTGCGGGCTGCGTTCAGGAATTCGGGGTTCAAGTTTCCGCTGGACAGGATTCTGATAAATCTGGCCCCTGCGGGTCTGCGCAAGGACGGGGCGGCACTGGACTTGCCCATCGCCCTTGCGGTAATGGCCGCGGCAGGGCTTGCGCCGGTGCCAGCGAACCTGCTGGTGATGGGGGAACTAGAGCTTTCCGGCAGGATACGGCCAGTTCGGGGCGTTCTGGCGGCGATTGCCGCGGGTCTGGACGAGGGCATTTGCGAGTTCATCGTTCCCGCAGGGAATGCGGCGGAAGCCGCGATACTTCCCGCGGTACGCTTTACGGCGGCATCCACCCTGCGGGAAGCGGTGGATGCGCTTTTTACCCGCAGGGAAAACGGGACGCTGTTCGCAACCTTGCCGACGGAGCCACCGAAAACCCTGCCCAACCCCGCAGAACCAGTTCCCGGTGTTGCGGAAACGGCCGGCGAGGATTTCGCCGATGTGCGCGGCCAGCCCATGTACAAACGGGCCTTGGAAATTGCCGCCGCAGGTGGTCATAACATGCTGGTGTTCGGGCCGCCAGGTGCAGGCAAGACCATGCTCGCAAGACGGCTGCCCTCGATCATGGCGCCGCTAAGTCCGGGCGAGGCGGTCGAGGTTACCCGGCTTTACAGCCTCGCCGGGCCGTTGAGAACTGGGGGAGGCCCGCAGGAAGGTGGCGCGGGCGATGGTTTTATCGACAGGCTGATCACCCGCCCGCCTTTCCGCACCCCGCACCACTCGGCGAGTGCGGAAGGGATTCTCGGCGGCGGCAGGGTTCCCAGACCGGGCGAAATCAGCCTTGCCCATTTCGGCGTGCTGTTCCTTGACGAGGCCCCAGAGTTCAAGTCAAAGGTCTTGCAGGCCCTGCGCGAACCCCTTGAAGACCGCCTAATCAGCATTTCCCGCGCAGAAGGGACTATCCGGCTTCCCGCCGAGTTCCAGTTGCTGCTGGCCGCCAACGCCTGCCCCTGCGGCAGGTTGGGAAAGGTGCGCTGGGAACCCGCGGACGGGGATTCCCGCAACGACACAGGGATCGCCACCAGAGTGGACTGTCTTTGTTCGCCAGAAGAAATCTACCGTTACTGGCGCAAGTTCTGCGGTGCGCTTCTAGACCGGGTGGAACTTCGCGTCGCCGTCGCCCCGCCCAAGATAAGCGAGATAGGCGGCCCAGCCCGCGGTGTCGAAAACGGCGGGGAGGAACGCAGCGCAGAAATCGCCCTGCGGGTTCAGGCCGCGGTCAACATTCAGAGGCGGCGGTTCAAGGATGCGGGAATACGCCGCAACGCCCTTATCCCCGCGGGCAGAATCGAAACCCTCTGCCCCATGACCGACAAAGCCCGGAACGCACTCCACAAGGCCCTTGCCAAGTTGGGCCTTTCGGGGCGGGCGTACCACGGCGTGCTGCGTGTGGCGCGCACCATCGCAGATCTTGAGGGTGCGGAGGTCATCGACGCAATTCACATTCTGGAGGCGGTTCAGCATCGCCGTTACGGGGAGGATCCTTATGAGATATTAACGGCGGGTCAGTGAGTCAATGCGCAGGCGCAGGTGTTACGTCTGCGCTATTCCCGCATGTCCTCGATTTCCACGCCGTCCAGACTTTTGGCGATGGCTTCGACCGTGGCAAGGCCGACACTGGTAATCTTAAAGGTCGCCCGGCGGTGGGCCACGTCATCCCCTTCGGAGGTTACCAGAGCGACAATGTTGCCGCCTTCCTTGGCGACGGCCCCGGCAAGCGCGGCAATTTGTCCGGGCTGTTCCTTGGCGTTAATCGTTATCCGTACGCCATTGTGACGCGCACCAAATGCGTTGACGAAAAACCGGAAGATGTCCGTGTCGGTAACAATACCCACAAGCAGGGTACCGTTCATCACCGGGAGGCAGCCGATGTAGCGATCCGCCATGATTTTGGCGGCTTTTTCCACAACCTCGTCTTCCTGCACGGTGATGACGTTTTTTATCATCACCTTTTCAACGGTGAGTTTCGCAAGCAGATAATTGATTTCGTAAACGTCAAGACTTGTCGCCAACGAAGGGCTGGCTTTAAGAAGGTCGGCTTTGGTAATAAGCCCCACAAGATAGTTGTTCTTGTTCAATACTGGCAGATGGCCGATCTCCTCCCGCTCCATTTTTGCGCGGGCGTCGGTCAGCGAAAGTTCCGGGTGAACAAAAATCGGATTCCGCGTCATAATTCTTGATATAAGCATTTCAACCTCCCAAATAGGCGGCTTTTACCGCCTGGTCTTTTATTAAGTCTGCGGCATCACCGCTTTTGACAATTTCTCCGGTCTCCAAAACATATGCCCGCGATGCCACGGCAAGGGCCTTGTACGCATTCTGTTCGACAAGTAGCACCGTTGTCCCGGTCTCATTAATTCCCTTGATAATCGAGAAAATCTCGTCAACAAGAATCGGGGCAAGGCCCATCGATGGTTCATCCAGCAACAGCAAACGGGGGCGGGCCATTAATGCGCGCCCCATCGCCAACATCTGCTGTTCCCCGCCAGAAAGCGTCCCAGCCATCTGCTTGATGCGTTCCTTTAGTCTGGGGAAAGTGGCAAAAACATTTTCCATATCATTGCGTATACCCTGCCTCTCGGTCGGCGTTACCGAGCGGCGAGTGTAGGCCCCCATTTCCAGATTGTCGCGAACGCTCATGTTGGCGAAAACGCGCCTACCTTCGGGAACCTGCACCAAACCAGATGCGACGATCTTGTCAGGCGATATTGCGCTGATGTCCTTCCCATCAAACACCACAGCCCCGGAAGTCTTTTTGATAATGTTCGAAATGGAATGCAAAATCGTGGTCTTGCCCGCACCGTTAGCGCCGATAAGGGTGATTATTTCGCCCTTTCCCACTTCAAAGGAAATACCGCGCAGGGCGTTGATTGCCCCGTAATTGACCCGCAGACTTTCGACTTTCAGAAACGGCTCAGTCATAGACAGCCTCCGTTCCAAGGTAAGCCTTTATCACCGCGGGGTTTCGCTTGATCTCCTCTGGGGTACCTGCGGCGATGGTCTGGCCGTAATCCAGCACCAAAAGCCGCTCGCAGATTCCCATCACCAGACGCATGTCGTGTTCGATAAGGAAAATCGTCAGATTAAACTCGTTCCGGATAAAGCCGATCAGGTTCATTAGTTCGCCAGTTTCCTGCGGGTTCATTCCCGCCGCGGGCTCGTCCAGCAGAAGAAGGCTGGGCCTTGATGCAAGCGCCCGGGCAATCTCCAGCTTGCGTTGCTCGCCGTAGGGAAGGTTGCAGGCAAGTTCGTTTTTCTTTTTGTCAATCTTGAAAAGGGCAAGCAACTCATCCGCCCTGTCAATCATGTGCTGCTCGTCAAGGCGGAAACGCTTTAGACGGAACAGCGCATCCAGCGGCCCGGAGGTTCTGCCCGAATGCAGCGCAATGCGGATATTGTCTTCGACAGTCAGGTTTTGGAAGAGGCGTATATTCTGAAAAGTGCGCGCTAGGCCGATGCGGTTCAGTTTTGCGGGGCCAAGTCTGCGGGTAAGATGGGTATTGCCGTGATGGTCGCGGAATTCGATTTCCCCTTCGGTCGGCACATAGATGCCCGAAAGCATGTTGAACACTGTCGTTTTGCCCGCACCGTTTGGGCCGATAAGCCCCACCAGTTCCCCGTGTTTAAGTTCGCATGCAAAACTGCTCACCGCTTTTAGGCCGCCAAAGTTAATGGAAAGATTGTGAACCCTCATGCGAAGTTCATTTCTACTCATGTCTTACCCGCCTTTGCCTAAGCGCCGCAAATCTAGCGCTTATTTTACCGAACAACCCGACAAAGGAAAGCTCCCTCGTCCCCAGAAGACCTTTCGGGCGGAACAGCATTACAAGGATAAGGATAACAGGATAGATGATTAGACGGAAGTCCTGCAAAAAGCGCAGGAATTCCTGCAAATAGGTAAGCACATAGGCCGCAAGAATGGCACCGGTCATGGATCCCATGCCGCCCAGCACCACGAAGATAAGGAAATCGATGGATCGCATGAACTGCGCATCGGCCGGCACGACAAACCCCACGACCATCGCAAAGAGAACGCCGCCCACGCCTGCGACAAAAGCGGAAATCACGAAGCCCGTCATCTTGTAACGGAAAATGTTAATTCCGTTTGCATTGGCGGCGATTTCGTCTTCCCTGCACGCCTTGATTGCGCGGCCGTAACTGGAGCGCAGGAAATTCTGCAACAGGGCAAGGACAACGACCAGCGTTGCCGTTGTTACTGCAAATGCAAGCCATGGATACATCGCCACGGCGGTTGTAAAAGGTCTGCCCTGCGGTCCGCCGGTAATGGGTCTTAGGTTAATGAACACGACGCGGATAATTTCGCCAAAACCAAGGGTAACAATCGCAAGGTAATCCCCGGAAAGTTTAAGCACCGGAAACCCGATAAGAAAGCCTATAAAAGCCGTAAAGACAACGGCGCAGACGGCGGCAAGCGGCAGGGGCAATCCCACATCGAAATGGAAAAAAATGCACGCATATGCACCTATCGCCAGAAAGCCTGCCTGCCCCAACGAAAGCTGCCCGGTAATGCCGACGATCATGTTTACCGACATCGCCATTATCGCATTCACGCCGCCCAAAGTAAGGATCAGCGCAATGTAGTCATCGATAAGCCCCATCCGAATAAGAAAAGTCGGAAGGAGCACCGCCGTAAGACCTATGATTCCAAGTATCAGCGTGGAGCGCAACGGGAATTTTGGAGTCATGTTACACCTTCACCCTCGTTTTCTTGCCGAGTATTCCGGAAGGTCTAAACAGCAACACAACGATTAAAATCGAAAAGGTAATCGCATCGGCGAACTGGCTGGAAATAAAACCCCTGGTGAAAGTTTCGGTAATGCCAAGAATAAACCCGCCGAGCATGGCCCCCGGGATGGAACCTATGCCGCCCAGAACCGCTGCGACAAAGGCCTTAAGACCGGGCATCATCCCCATGGTGGGTGACACCTGCGGATAGGCTATCGCAAACAGCAATCCCCCGGCGCCGGCAAGTATCGAACCTATGGCAAACGTGTAAGAGATAATCCTGTTCACGGAAATCCCCATCAAACTGGCGGCCTGTTTGTCAAAGGACACAGCCTGCATCGCCTTGCCGTTCTTGGTGTGGTTGACGACGTAATTCAGCGCAAGCATCAAGAGCGCCGAAAGTATTATCACTATTATTTGGATGCTGGAAATGGAAAGCCCGCCAAGGTTGAAGTTGACCACCGTGGGCCGGGGGAACTGCCTGGGGTTGGGGCCGATAAAAGGCAGAATCCGCGCTCCGTTTTCCAGAATCAGGCTGACGGCAATCGCCGTAATCAGTGCGTTAAGGCGCGGCGAGGAACGGATCGGGCGATAGGCGAAACGTTCGATGGTTATGCCGAAAATACCGCAGACGATCATCGCGGCAAGAAAAGCAATCACCATTCCCCAAGGGCCGGCGCCTATGCCAGCCAACACAAAAAAAGCGGTATAAGCCCCTATCATAAGAATGTTGCCGTGGGCAAAATTGATTAACAGGATTATACCGTACACCATGGTATACCCCAAGGCAATCAGAGCATAGATTGAACCAAGGGACAAACCGTTTATCAACTGCTGCAATACGATCATACGCTTTTACGCTCCCGACTTAGGATGAATAAATTTGTGTGGAAAGCCCATACTTTAACGGGCCTTCCGCGCAAATCAAGGCTGTTATTAGTCAGGGTTAACCATGGTTCTGTAAACGTTGGCAAGCCTGCCGTCCGGCAATCTGACAACCTCAAGGATTGCGGCGCCCTTGATCGGGTTGCGATCCTCGTCGAAGCGTATACGCCCGGTAACGAAATACTCGTCGATTTCCATTAAAGCATCCCTTACCGCGGCGGCCTCGAAACTTTCTGCGTGCCTGATTGCGGCGGCTAGCAGCATTATCGAATCGTAACCAAGGGCCGCGAACTGCGACGCAGGGCGGTTGAACCTGTTCTCGAAAGCCTGGACAAAAGCCACGCCCCTTGGCTCGGTGGTGTCCGAAGCGAAAGCCGAAGACCAAAAGCTGCCGACGATTTCGTCGCCCGCACCGCCGGCGTCCATAAGACCCACGACACCGTCCCAGCCATCGCCGCCAAGCAGTATCGCATCAACGCCCTGGTCTCGCAACTGTATGGCTTGAAGCGCGACGTCGTTCAAGAAGTTGGGAAGAAACACCAACTCCGGATTGGTCAGCGCGATACTGGAAACCTGTGCGCTGAAATCCACGTCACCCGTCATGTAGGACTGCCAAGACACAACCTCGCCGCCAAGAGCGACGAACCGATCCCTGAACGCCTCGGCAAGACCGGTGTTGTAGTCGGCACCCACGTCAAACAGAACCGCCGCGCGGCGAATCCCAAGGTCGTAGAAAGCGAAGTCCGCACCCACAACGCCCTGAAAGGGATCGAGGAAACAGGCGCGGAAAATAAAGTCGCCCGCCCTCGTCACATTGATATTGGTGGCGGAAGGTGTCATGACCAAAACCCCGGCGCGCTGGGCGCGGTCGGTTATCGCCATCGTCGCCCCGGAAGTGCTGGATCCAAAAACCATGTTCACCCTTTCCCGAGTGGTAAGCCTGGTGAAAGCATTGACCGTCAGCGCAGGGTTGTTTTCATCGTCCTCTGACAAAAGAACAATCTGTCTGCCCAAAAGACCACCCCTGGCGTTGATCCGTTCGACGGCAAGCAAGCCCCCGTCCCGCGATTCCGTGCCGAAAAATGCCTGCGGGCCAGTAAGCGGGAAGATCGCCCCGATCCTAAAGGTCGTCCCGTCATCCTGCTGGCAAGAGACCGCCGAAAAAGCGATAGCCGCCGCCAGCACGAGCAATACGAGTTTCTTCATAATGTGTTCCTCCGTACCGTAACATCATATTCGTTTTGCACAGCCCGTGCAATAGCCCAATGGGGGTACACCCCTGTGGTGTAAAGAAGCACCCGTCGCGCCCGCCTAATCGGAACGGGGCTCTACATTGAAACGGCGATTTTTTCCCTAACCAGTTCGCCTATAATGTCGGAAGGTTTTTTATGAGCCGCTTCCGCCTTGGTTATAAGATAGTTGGCGGTTAACTCGTCAAGGGCGCCAAGCAAAGCACCACGGAAATCAATTTTCTGCTGACATCAAGACATGAACCAGCTTCTGGCAATCCAGCAGGCAGCCGAACATGATTCTTGACAGCGGAAGTTTAGAGCCGGTCTTCTGTTTGTGGGTCTTGACGCAGTTCAGGTCGGCAACTATCACGTAGCCCTCGACCTCAAGAAGGCTTATGAGCTCGCGGACGGCGGGTATCTCGTTGCTTTTCCCGTCCACCCTCAGCCCGGCGAGGGGCAGCCCCGTGTCCGCTATATGGGCGGTGCATCGGGCTTTCGTACCTGTCCATCCTGCCAGTGGACCGTGCCGTC
>JGI24694J35173_10002897_pt1 | contig 13498 bp, 17 predicted proteins | sample TergutCo191P1_FD_35173 | JGI IMG/M metagenome (IMG submission 35173) | reverse complement strand
TTTTTAATTATTATTTTTTCATTTTCCAATGAAATATCTACAGGATCATTTTCCGATATTTTAATATCCTGAAGAAATGCTTTTGGTAACCTAATTCCATGACTATTGCCCCATTTTACTACATTTGTTTGCATAAAAACCCCCAAATTCCAGTATATATAAAGTATATCCCATACAAAGTATATTGTCAATTATTATTTTCTATTTTTTTTATATTGTTTAGTAAAATTCTTTAGTTTCGGCATTGCACATAGACGTTCCAGGTAAAAGACGTTGGCGGCGTTTATCGTCGCCGGAGCGGTTATTGTTTGTTATGCGCCATACACCAAGACAGGTGTATTATGAAATATTGAATATAAAATTATTTAAATTATTGTTTATTTTTTAATTTTTTGTTTATTTTCTATTTCATTTGCTTTTCTCAATAATTCAATAGTGCCTAAAACAACATCTTGAAAATGAGGTGGCAAATCATTATATAAGGATAAAATACGTACTGACTTTTCATCGGTTTTTTTTCTTGAAAACATCTCTCCCTTACCAAGACGTAACCAATCTTCATTAACCCCAAATTGAGATATAATTAATTTCAATAATCTATCATTAACTTTCCGTAGATTTACTTCAATTCCTGCAATATAACCTCCAGATAATGAGAGTAGTTTGGAAAATTCCCTCTGGTTTAGTCTTAATTTTTCTCTTAATTCTTTTATTCTTTGATTAATCGTGTATTCCATAATACTATGTTACCAATTTTATGGCTATTTTGCAAGCAAATATTGCCTAATAATTCATTTTTTAAAAAAATATTTCGAAATCTTACTTGACAATGCCTATATTGTAGGTATATAATGACTATATAGTATGTGCGATAAATTATACATAAAGGTTGAGGATACTGGAAATTCCAAATTGCTGGTTCTTTTCAATACTTTGGAAGAAGAAGATAAAGACATAATTATTAAAATTTCTGAATTACTTGTTGGAAAATGGCAAAATAACATGACAAATATTGTCATTAATAATTTTGAAAAAGCAAATGGTTATAACTGTTTGTTTAAATAAATTATAAGGAGTTACTAAATGAGAAAGAAAAGAAGAATTTTAGGATTATTTTTAATTACATTTTTATTGTTTACAGGATTGTTGTTATCAAGTTGTGGTGGAATAAAATGTGAAGGCAGTTGCGGAAGAGATAATAGTGACTGTAGAGCAAGTTGTAGAGAATCTGGAACTTGGTGCTGTAATCCAAAAGGAGATTAATAAATAATGATAAAATATTATTTCGAGGTAATAATATGAATAAGAAAAAATTAATGGTAATAATAGTAGTAAGTATAGTACTTATTTCTATAACGGCAATTATTACTTACCTATTAACAAGATCAACATGTTCTTGTTGCTAGAGTTTTTATAAGGAGAATTGATGTGAAAATAATAATTGTTGTTATGATTCTTGGATTGTTTTTAATTGGTTGTGAATCAAAATGTGATTGTGTTGCTCATGCATTAGATAATTGGGGTGATAGTAAATCTTGTACTTCGTATGATTATTGCTATGGATCATGTAAAGCTATGAAAAATTGGGATAAAAGAGGATCTGGCATAGCATAGCATAGCATAGCATATCATTGTGATTGTATATGAAAATAAAAATAGAGAGGTTATATTATGAAGAAAAACAATAGTTTAATGTTATTATTGATTATACCGCTGTTAGTGATTGGATTGGTTTTTGTTGGATGTGATTCAAAATGTAACTATACATGTATAGTAGCTTTTGATGAAAACGGAAACAGATTTAATTATTCCAGTACTTCTTGTGGTAATGGATTTTCTTCATGTTCAAATACATGTAATGTTGCGAAAAACTGGTCGAATGGTTCAAGATACAAAGAAGTAAAATGCGATTGTAATTAATTATAGTTTTAGTTGATTGAAGTAGTAGTGTAAATATTTTAATAGCAGGAGATTATCATGAAGAAAAAGATTATTCTTATCTTGTTTATTTTATCTATATTATTTTTTAGTTGCGATGAAGAAAATACTTTAAATAATGATGATTATGGTCCAAAACCAAAATCCCAAACAGATTTTATAGGTGAATGGGAATCTGGAGCTATAACAGTAAATATTACTAATAGTAACTTTGAATTAATTAATCAAGCCAGAATTCCAAATATAATTTTTAGAATGAATGTTTCCAAATGGGAAAATGTTCCATGTCAAATGACATTAACAAAAATAATTAATGGAATAGAAGTACCTGATGAAGAATTCAGCAAAGAATGGCGAAAAGGAAGGACTACATATAAAATAACAGGCACTGTGACAAGTAATAATAGTCCTTATAATGATCTGGCAAAAGTTGGTAATACGCAAAATATATATTTGAATCATAGCGGTTATGCTGCAATGTACATAGGTACAACTCCAACAGATGCCAGCGGCAGCGCATTGTTTAAAAATGAATAAATAATATATTAAAATAAACGGAGGCTATTATGAAAAAAAGCAATATTTTAATTGTAGGCTTAGTTGGCTTACTATTGGTATGTGCATTGACGTTGGCAAGTTGTGATGGAACTTGTTCAGAAGATGGAAAATGTGTTCAAAAACCCAGTGAACGAATATCATGTGGTCAATCTAATTGTACTGTAGTTAAGAATTCGGGGCTTAATCGTGCGGTAACTTGCGACTGTTTGTAAAAAAAAAATAGATCCAGCAATATATGGCGTAAGTTAGGAAGGGAGCAATAGACAAATGTTTAAAAAATAGGAAAAAGAATAAAATATTAAAATATGGTGTACGGCGCATAACAAACGGTAACTGCTGCGGGCGCTGTCCGCGCCCTCGGGGTTCGGTCGGCTAGGTCGGTCGCTACGTTCGCTCCCACGCCTCCCTCACCCACATTGCCATCCATGGTCTTGCTTCGCAAGCCCTTATTCGGGCTGGCAAAACGTCAGTTACCTAGAACGTTATGCGAAGGAAAAACCTGCTACGAAACCGCCAGCATGGATGCTGGCGGCTTTATTCATTACCACTATTTTATTTTTACAACATAAAATAATTTTTTTAATTATCAATTTCTGCTAAATTTCTGCTAAATTTTTAAAATTACTAAAATTAAATATTCCACCTAATTTTAATTCTAATTTTGGTAGTTTAGTATTTAAATCACTTTCTGATGTAATTCCAAGACCAGAAAAAGACGTACCGCCAGTATAGGCATAATGAGTATTATCTGAAAAAACAATAAATATCATATATGATCCACCAGCGGCTTCTCCGTCCCAACTAGCGCCACCTGCTGTCTGCATTGGTACATTATCCAATTCATTGTTAGATATTGTTCCTTGACCTCCAGCAACAGGTTCGGATGAAGCAGTAAAACTTGAATATAGCAGAATAGAAGCTAAACCTGTTTTTTCAGTAATTCCAAGAATTGTAATTGTAGTTACTGGTGGCGGATCTGTTTCTTCCTCGCAACCAATAAACGCCATACCAAAAACCAGCACAATTGCCAGTAAACCAAAAATTGCATTTTTTCTCATAAAATGCCTCCTAAAATATTTTTAGCAAGAAAATGCTAACAGTGCCGCCACGGATGGCGGCATCAATACTTTTATTATATCATAGGTTTTTCTTTTGCATAACTCTCTTATATATAAATTTTGTTTACATTGAAAAACACGCGCTTTAAAAGAATTCGTTTTACATCATAACTATAAAGACGTGTGTAAATCTTTGAGCGCATGCCTTTATAGCAATGTTTTAGGTATTCATTTCTTAATAACAGGTTTTACGCTTTTTTGATACTTTTTTGGATCGAAAAATCCGTATTCTATTCTGCCTGCGGAATAATCAAGTTTATATTCGGTCTTTGAAAAGTCAAAAGAATGTATTGCATCTGTAATTTTATTATAGACTGTTTCTTTTTCCTCTTCGTAATTAAACGGACCATGCTCAAAAACGATATATTCCATTTCGGGAATATCAATCAGAAGCATATTTTCAGGTTTTATGCCGTTATAATTTTTCGGCAATCTAACTCCGTATGCTTCCGGTTTTTTTCCATTGTCTTCATAAATATTTGCCATTATTTGACCGGAATATTCACCTATGACATCATCCTCGCCGTCCAATTTCACTTTTATACTATCGAGCAATCCGCAGATAGTATCACAATCTTGTCCTGAGATTTTATCCTGTTTTTCCCAAAAATCCCAATAGCCATTGCTTTCATAATTTTTTATATGCAAAAATTTATGAGCAGGCATTGTAATAAAATAGACCTTTATGTCTTCCGTTGATTTTACCATACCAATTTCTCCTAAACCAAAAAAGTAACGGTCAAAAGTATTTATTTTTGTACGAAGCACGACAGGCGAGGGATTTTTTCGGTAATTTTTTGGAGTCATTCCGTATACGGTTTTAAATGCACGGGTAAAGGCTTCATGACTTCCAAACCCGTATTTAACCGCAATTTCTAAAAAACTGTCTTTTTTATCCCGTATATCAATAAGTGCAAATGCCAGTTTCCTGAAACGAATATAATCTCCCAATAACATGCCGGAAATTTCCTTAAATCTTCTTGTGGTATGAAACTCTGAATACCCGAGTTTTTTAGAAAGAGATTGTAAAGTTAAAGCTTCATCGTCATGATTCTTTATCCTTTCGTCAATTTCATTTACCACAATTTGAATTAACCTATGCCATTCAAACATAATTCTTTTTTAACCGTCCCAATAAAAGAATAGAATATTGAACTCGATAAAATTTGACATTAATTGCTTTTTTAAACATTATTTCTGCGCCTCCGCCTGCTTGCCTATTTCGGAGAGCAGTCCGCCTCAAGCTGCGGAAACTGTATTTTCTCAAATTCCGCCCTAAATAACATGCGCCGCAAAAAAACCTGTTTCTTTGGCGCAATTTTCAGCCGTAAATGGGGTTGGCAGCGTTAAATTGAAAAAATACGGCAATTTTTCCGCTGCCATTCAGGAATACTGCGTTAATGAATGAATGTTATAATAATATATAAAATACTTGTGAAATTCCCAGCCTTTTGTTACCATATAATTATGGTAGACCCTACCGCGCTACAGAAATATTCCCTTTTCGGCGGACTTTTGGAAGAGCAAATTGAGGGTATTATTCCTTTTATGGTAAAGGAAGAATATAACCCCGGAGACTGCATCATCACCGAAGGGAAACCTAACGATAAAATCTTTTTTCTTACCAGAGGGCAGGTATCTGTAACAAAGGGAGAGATTGAACTTTCCAAATTCAGCGAAGGCGAAGCGTTCGGCGAAATGGAAGTGCTTGATGTTATGCCCTCCGTGGCGAGCATTAGAGCTCTTACGCAGGTTACGGTGCTGTCTATCTCAAATAAAGGTTTACGGGATATCTATAAATTCGATACAAGAACATTTTCTTTGATTATTATGAATCTCGCGCGTGATCTTTCAAGACGTCTGCGCAGAATGGACGAGAGACTTGCCTCATCGCCGGTTTTATTATAATTTTTGTATAAGGAGACAGTATGATTTTCAACCCCGAATGTGAATGTATGGACGTACAAGCGCGAAAACGAATTCAGCTTGCGTCGCTCAAAAATCTGGCGGAAACTCTTTATTCGAGAGTTCCTTTTTATCGTCAAAAATTTGACGAAGTAAAAATCAAACCAAGTGATATTCACTGTATAGAGGATATCGAAAAATTGCCGTTTACTACAAAGGATGATCTTCGGCTTAATTATCCTCACGGACTTCGCGCGTGTCCTCAGGAAAGAATTGTAGAAGTTCACATGAGTACAGGCACTACCGGAAAACCGATAGTAAACGAATACACCGGCAAAGACCTTGATATCTGGGGCGAGGCAATGGCTAGAACTCTTGCCGGCGCCGGCTGTACCAGAGATGATATCGTTCAAAACTGCTACGGTTACGGGCTTTTCACAGGCGGTTTGGGAGCGCATTACGGTTCCATAAAAATAGGCGCCGAGATTCTTCCGATGTCCAGCGGTCTTACAGAAAGGCAGCTTATGATAATGCGCGATTTTGGATCGACAATGCTTACCTGTACGCCGTCATACGCGCTGTACCTTTCGGAGCAGGCAGCCGAGAGAGGAATTGATTTAAAAAGTCTTCCCATCAGCAAAGGATGTTTCGGGGCGGAAGCGTGGAGCGAAAACATGCGCACCGAGATTGAAGCGCGTTATAACATGAAAGCTTATGATATTTACGGCTTAACGGAAATTATCGGTCCCGGCGTTTCTTTTGAATGTGAAGCGCAGGACGGCATGCATGTAAACGAGGATATGTTTTATCCTGAAATTATCAATTCAGAAACGGGAAAAGCGGTTCCGGCAGGAGAGAAGGGCGAACTTGTTTTTACAACCATTACAAGAGAAGGCACGCCGCTTCTTCGCTACCGCACGCGCGACATTACCTGTTTTATCGATAAGCCATGTTCCTGCGGGCGCACCACAAGGCGCATACACCGTCTTTTCGGCAGGACCGACGATATGCTGATCATCCGCGGCGTCAATGTTTTCCCAAGCCAGATCGAACAGGCGCTCATCGAAATTGAAGGAACAGAACCTCAGTACCTGATAATTATTACCCGCGAAAATCATCTCGACGAAGTTGAATTGCAGGTTGAGGTAAAAAAAGAATTTTTCAGCGATGAAACGCGCGGTCTTGAAAACCTTAGAAACCGCATTGAGCACATAATGAAAAGCAAACTGCAGATCGGTTTGAAAGTAAAACTGGTAGAGCCCAAAACGCTTGCAAGACCGGAAGTAGGAAAGGTTAAAAGAGTTATCGACAACCGCAAGATATAGGGTTACAATAAATAATCAGGAGATGAAAATGGGTATTAAGCAAATATCGGTTTTTTTAGATAATACAACGGGCAGATTGAGCGAAGTCACAAAAACACTCGCAGGTGCGCAGGTGAACTTGCGGGCGATTAGTATCGCGGATACCGCCGATTTTGGCATACTGCGCCTTATTGTTGATAAAAGCGACAAGGCAGTTGAAGCGCTGAATAACGCGGGTTTCACGACAAGGCAGACTGATGTAGTAGCCGTGGAAATCGAAGATACGCCGGGCAGCCTTGCGAAATTGATGGAATTGTTTCAGCAATCGAAGGTGAATATCGAATATCTTTACGCGTCACTCGAAGGTCAGGTTGGAAAAGCTGTGGTAATTTTTAAAATAGAAGATCATGAAAAAGGACAAAAGATTTTAGGCGATAATAAGTTCAAACTGGCGGACGACTTTTAATGAAGATATTGATGGTATCCAGCGAGGCGGTTCCGTGGGCGAAAACGGGCGGTCTTGCGGACATGGTTTCCGCTTTGTCGATAAGTCTTGCCGATCTTGGACACGATGTTCGGATTGTGATTCCGCGCTATTATCCGATCGATCGCGGTAAACTAAAACTGATTCCCGGCGCGATGGGCACTCCGATGGGCGGCGGCATTCAGGAATGGAGCGCTGTTTACACAACCGAAATGCCCGGCATGTCAAAAAACCCTGTAAAAGTCTATTTTATCGATCATGAAATCTTTTTTGGCAGGGACGGCGTTTACGGAAACGCTGTAGAGACTGATTTTATCGACAACTCAAGACGTTTTACATTTTTCAGCCGGGCTGTTTTTCAGCTTTGCAGAAAAATTAAGTGGTACCCGGATGTGCTTCATGCGCATGACTGGCCGGCGGCTGTCGCGCCCGTTTATTTAAAATTTGCCGAAAGAGCGGCAGGTTCAAGCGGCGAGTTTAAAAAAACCGTTTCCGTACTTACGATTCACAATCTTGGGTATCAGGGAATTTATCACAAAGACAATTTCGATTACGCGGGTCTTGGCTGGGACGTTTTTTACAACGGCGGTTTTGAAGACTGGAGCATGCTGAATATGCTGAAAGCCGGTCTTTACAGCGCGGACAAGCTTAACACAGTTTCACCTAACTATGCCAGGGAAACAATGACACAGGCTCACGGCTTCAGGCTGGACGGGGTGCTGCGTTACCGCAACGCCGATTACTGCGGGATATTAAACGGAATTGACACCGATGTGTGGAATCCGTCTAAAGACAAATACATACCGGAAACATATTCCGTAAAGAACATGGCTGGCAAGGCGAAAGCAAAAAAAGCTCTGCAAAAAGAATTTGGGCTTCATGATGATCCTAACGTGCCTGTAATTGGAATGGTAACCCGTTTAACCGATCAAAAAGGCGTGGGTGAACTTTTCGGTCCGACTTACGGCTCCGCGTGGTCAATTTGCAGGGACATGGACTTACAGATGATCCTTCTCGGTTCCGGCGAGTACTGGTGCGAAAACGAAATCTCCGGGTTATCGTCCCGCCTTTCCAACTTCGGGGCAAGAATAGGTTACAGTGAAAAAACCAGTCATTTAATCGAAGCCGGTTCCGACTTCTTCCTGATGCCGAGCCGTTACGAGCCATGCGGTCTGAATCAGATGTATTCTCTTGTTTACGGAACGCTTCCAATCGTGCGCAGTACAGGCGGTCTTGTAGACACAGTTCAAAATTACAACGAAAAAACAAGCGAGGGAACGGGCTTTATGTTCGAGCAGTTAAACCCCTCTTCGATATACAACACTGTAGGCTGGGCAGTCTGGGCGTATTACAACAGACCCAAAGACATCGCTCAGATGCAGGAACGCGGAATGACCAGTGATTTTTCGTGGGAAAGCTCGGCTCTTAAATATGTAGAAATGTACGAAGCCACCTTTAAAACGCAGGGAATAAAAATCCCGTCAGGAAACGGAACACCATCTCCCGATATTCTTGAAGTTGTCCCTGAGGAACCCAGGAAAGAAACTCAAAAGAAAGAAGAACCCGGAAAGGAAGCGTCTAAAAAAGAAACGCCGAAGAAAGAATTGCCCAAGAAGGAAGCTCCAAAAAAAGAGCCGCCGAAGGAAAAAACCGCTAAACCCAAAAAGAGCGAACCTGCTAAGCCTAAAAAGGACGCGCCAGCCAAACCCAAGAAAGTCGCAGCCGCCGCGCCTAAAAAAAGCGCAGCAAAAAAACCAGCAAAGAGCGCCGCTAAGAAACCCAAAAAGAAATAATTTGTTGGCAGGGAATTCCGCAAAGGCGCAAAGGAATTAATAGGTAAGTTTATATTGTTTTTGAACATTTTCGATAGATTGATTAACAGACAGGGACAATGATTTATTTAGGGAAAGAGAAACATCTTTTACAAATCTGTTCATTAGGGTCTGTGTTTTAAGTGAGATTTCCATATCTTCTTCCATGAATAGCTCGAATACTCTGATACCAAGAGCATCCGCCAATTTAGATAATGTATTGGGATGAGGCCATTTATTTCCACGTTCAATATCGCCAATGTAATTAATGGAAATATTCGCATATTCAGCCAAATCTGCCTGTGACCAGTTACGGCGGTTTCGAAATGATTTTATATTTTGACCAAATATAGCTCGTATTTCTCTTCCTTCCATACTCCCACCCTTATAGTTCCTACTTCAATACAATGCTATTAGATTGACTATATTTCAAACCACAGTTAGAATGTAGTATAATTACACACAAATAGAGTTGTAATAATGAATCTTATGAAAAGGAGCATTTTATGAATAAAACTGCCAAATTAGCGGGAATTTTCGCCATTATGGCGTTGATAGGACTTTGCTTTTGGGCTTGTGAGGAGCCGAAAAATGATCCTATTTCCAATGAGCTTCCCGCTCTTACCGGAACTGTAAGTATTACCGGAACCGCACAGGCGGGAAAAATGCTTACTGCGAATGTAAGCGCTTTAGGCGGAAGCGGGACTATAAGCTTTCAATGGGAACGTGATTATAGTACAGTCATTGGCAGCGACGACAGTACATACATGATTCAAGACGACGACATTGGTTCTGTCATAACCGTAACTGTAACACGATCTGAAAATGCAGGGAGCATTACAAGCGATCCTACTGATTATGTAATTCCCAGCGATTTACCGGCTCTTACAGGAACTGTAAGTATTATCGGTATCGCTGAAGTAGGAGAAACGCTCACCGTAGACATTAGCAATCTTGGCGGAGACGGATGGGTTGATTATTATTGGAAAAGCCATGGACATATTGTTAGTTACAATGATTACTATACTGTGGAAGAATACGATATTGGCTCAACTATTACCGTAACCGTAACACGATCTGAAAATGCAGGGAGCATTACAAGTACGCCGACTGATATTGTCAGAACACCCGGATTGACATTCACATTAATAAATAACGGAACGGCGTACTCTGTTTCTAAAGGTACAGCAACAGGCGAACTGGTTGCAATCCCGGCTATAAATAATGGTTTGCCTGTAACAGAAATTGCAGACTCAGGGTTTATAGAATATTCAAATTTAACAAACGTCATTATACCAAATGGTATAACAAAAATAGGCAACTATGCATTTTTCCATTGCAGTAAGCTAACAAGCATTGTAATTCCTTCTGGCATTACAAACATCGGTAATTTTGCGTTCTCTGATTGCAGCAGTTTAACCACAGTTTATTTTGGCGGAAGCAGCAGCACAGAATGGTCGGCAATAACAATGGGTTCGAATAATACTCAGCTTACAAATGTAACTCGTTATTATTATTCGTCAACATTTCAAGGGACTCATGATACTCATTGGCGTTTTGTAGATGGATATCCTACTGTTTGGAATGTTTTATCTTTTGAATTAATAAATAGTGATACAGCATATTCTGTTTCTAGAGGAGGATCAGATTATGCAGAGTTTATTGTTATACCTTCCAGCTATAATAGTCTTCCTGTAATTGAAATTAAGAGTAGAGGATTCTATAATTGCGACTTTACGGACATCACAATACCAAACAGTGTAACGAAAATTGGTGAAAGAGCTTTTTCCAATTGCTATCAATTAACGAGTATAATAATTCCCGATAGCGTAACGAGTATTGGCGAAGAAGCTTTCTCTAATTGCTCAGGTTTAATGAGTATAACGATACCTGACAGCGTAACGAGTATTGGCAATCATGCGTTCTATGATTGCAGTGGTTTAACAGAAATCACGATACCCGACAGCGTAACGAGTATTGGTTTTGGTGCGTTCCGGGGTTGCGAAGGTTTAACAAGTATTACAGTGCCATTTGTAGGTAATACATTAGAAGTAACTGATCGGTCCTATATCGGATATATTTTTGGTGCGGTAAATGGTGGCGATAACAATAAACTTTGTGTTCCTTCATCATTAAAAACCGTGATCATAACTGGTGGCAGTAAAATTATTTATAGTGCGTTCCGGGGTTGCGAAGGTTTATCAAGTATTACAATACCAAACAGCGTAACGAGTATACATACTGAGGCGTTCACGGATTGCACCGGATTAACAAGCATCACGATACCTTCCAGCGTGACTTTAATTGAAGGATACGCATTCCTTAATACAGGGATATGGAACAATACACCTAACAATAGTATCGTATATGCAGATAAGTGGGTGATTGGTTATAAAGGTACTATCAATGGTGATTTAACATTAAATCTAGATACCGTTGGTATCGGTACTGATGCGTTCTCTTCTTGTACAGGTTTAACAAGTATCACGATACCAAACAGTGTAACAAGTATTGGATTAAGAGCATTCAGGAATTGCATAGGTTTGAAGAATATCACTGTGGATTCAACAAATACAAATTATACAAGTCTTAATGGGGTATTGTATAATAAATCAATGGCACAATTAATAGCTTCCCCTACAGGTATTAGCGGAAACTTTTCAATACCTAACAGTGTAACGAGTATTGATGAGTATGCGTTCTATTATTGTACAGGTTTAACAAGTATCACGATACCTAACAGCGTAACGAGTATTGGTTCTAATGCGTTCAGTGAATGCAGAAGCTTAACAAGTGTTACGATACCTGACAGCGTAACAAGTATTGGGAGTGTTGCGTTCCGGTTTTGTCATGGTTTGACAAGTATAACGATAGGCAACGGTGTTACAAGTATTGGTAATAGTGCGTTCTATGGTTGCACAGGTTTAACGAATATCACGATACCTAGTAGCGTGACGAGTATTGGCGGCGAAGCGTTCGTAGGTTGCACTGGTTTAACGAGTATCACACTTGGTACAATTACATCGGCGAATTTTAGTGTCAATACCCCATTCCCAGGAAATTTACGCGATGTTTATTTTGCCGCAGGCGGCGGCGCGGGTACGTATGTTACATCTAATCCTGGATATTATGATGCGGTGTGGGTGAAAGAGTGAAAATAGCTTATGTTATTGGCTGATAAAATTTAAATTCTAAAGGAGAATATTTTTATGAATATGCAATTATTAATCGGTGATTCTGGTTTAATCACAAGCGGTGCAACAATTGCAACATTGGTTTATGCTACTCTGTCGTTTTTACATGCTCACGAACGGCAAAAAAAACAATCGACAATTGAATTTTACGATAAAATAAGCGCTGGTGCGGGAAGTTCACTTAGACAAGCAATTAGTGAACTTTTAGATGAGTATCCAATTGAACTTTCTTATAAAACTATTTCACCAAATGATCCAAAATGGATAAGAGATCACAATTTACAAACAAAACTTTTACGTTATTGCAGATATATGGAACGCCTTGCTGTTGGCATTAAAATAAAAGTATATGATGAAAAAACTTTTTATAGCATTGCTGGTTTGCCAACAATACTATTATACAGACAAATTGAGAAGTTACTTGATACAGTAGATCCTTCCAATAAAGATGATAAATTTTCTTCAGAATATAGAATTTTATGTGAAAAATTATCAATAAGATATTACTCAAAAAAATTGAAAGAAAAATAAGAGTGTTCTCAATCAGCGGCTGTTTCAATTAAGAAAAAACCTGGAACAACAGGTACGTGATAATAGCAAGAAATCAATCAATGCGTGAATCTCTTTTCCTAAATTTTCTTTGTTCGTGAGGTTCGAGTGGTTCGTGGTTAAATTCTTCTTATTTTTACGTGCGATCTCTTTGCCTTGGTATAAAACAATAATAAAAATGTTGATATTACAATTTCAGTTCTTTATGAAAATATTTTAATGTAGAATAACGGCAAAGTGAAGAAACTGGAAGTGCTTTATTATTCTGACGGCGTTGAATTTCTTTTTTATATAATTTTACATAAGATGAAAACTGCTTTTTTATTAAATATTCTTTCTTTTTTAAAACATTAAATTCATGCTGACGTATAGTTACAGGAGAAGGGTCTATATATTTATCAGTATCAGTAATTACAATTGACTTGGAATAATCAAGACCGCTTCTTTGGTTTTTAGAACTATCAGCGATATAACAATATTGGTGGGTTATATGAGAACGAAGCGGAATGGCATAAGTGAGATTGTCTATTTCAAGTAGTAATACATAATACGGTCTTTCATTCTTTGCGAGGATTTCCTCACAATTTTTATACTGGGTATAGAATGCTTTGCTTAAACGATGAAATACCATAATTAC